>Ga0247817_10002160_pt1 | contig 10155 bp, 5 predicted proteins | sample UWRJL212509R1_FD_178010 | JGI IMG/M metagenome (GOLD analysis project Ga0247817, IMG submission 178010) | Plant litter microbial communities from Arlington Agricultural Research Station in Wisconsin, United States - UWRJ-L212-509R-1 | ecosystem: Environmental > Terrestrial > Plant litter >...
TTTTCACGGGCAAAATCAACCTGATCCTGCATGTATGATTTCAATTTAGGATATGTTTTGTAATAAGCATCAATCAAAGCGGCACTTTCGCTTCTGGATAAAGAAGTCTGATTGCTCAATCCAAAGGCAGAAACACCATATATAATCCCAAAGTTTACTGTTTTAGCATTGCTTCTTTGTTCGCGTGACACTTCTTCTAAAGGAACGTCAAAAACTTTTGCGGCAGTTGCTTTGTGAATATCTTCTCCGTTTTTAAAAGCGGCAATCATATTTTCTTCACCGCTTAAGGCAGCAATGATTCTTAATTCTATTTGCGAGTAATCGGCAGAGATTAACGTATGATTTTCGTCTCGGGCAACAAAAGCTTTACGAATCTGGCGACCTCTTTCAGTACGAATCGGAATATTTTGCAGGTTAGGATTGTTAGAACTTAAACGACCTGTTGCTGCAACGGTTTGCATATAATCGGTATGAACACGTAATGTTTTTTTATCTACTTGTTCCGGTAATGCCAATATATAGGTACTTTGTAATTTTACCATCTGACGCCAATCTAAAATTTCTTTTACAATAGGGTTGTCATTGGCTAAGTAGGTTAAAACTTCTTCGCCAGTCGCATATTGACCGGTTTTAGTTTTCTTTTGTTTTGCACCGCCAATTTTTAGTTTGTCAAATAAAATATCTCCTAATTGTTTCGGAGAAGCCAGATTGAATTTCTCGCCGGCTGTTTCGTATATTTTTTGTTCTAAAGATTTAATCTCAACATCCATTTCTTTAGACATTGCACTTAGGAACTCGACATCCAAGCGAATACCTTCAGTTTCCATATCTGCTAAAACACTTACTAATGGAATCTCAATCTCGTCAAATAGTTTTTTAGTTTCTGTTTTGTCTAATTCAGTCGTGAAAATTTCTTTTAACTGAAATGTTACATCAGCATCTTCAGCAGCATATTCCTTGATATCTTCAAGTGCTACGTCGCGCATTGTAATTTGGTTTTTACCTTTCTTTCCAATTAAGGTTTCAATTGATTTTGGAGAATATTTTAAATACGTTTCCGCCAAAATATCCATATTATGACGCATATCTGGATTGATCAGATAATGTGCAATCATGGTATCAAAAAGTTTTCCTTTCACCGAAATTCCGTAATTAGAAAGAATCTTTAAATCGTATTTTAAATTCTGACCTATTTTTTCGATGTCTTGATTTTCAAAGAAAGGTCTGAATTTTTTAATTAAAACCTGAGCTTCTTCCTGACTTTCCGGAAACGGAACATAATATCCTTTTCCTTTTTCATACGAAAAAGAAACACCTACCAATTCAGCATGTAAAGCATCTAAACCAGTAGTTTCAGTATCAAAACAAACAGAAGTCTGTTTTTGTAAATTTTGTATAAGTAGTTTAATTCCTAAGTCACCTTCAACAGCCTGATAAGAATGCGCTGTGTTTTCTAAAGTATTGTAGAATGAAGTTCTTTCTGCATCAGCATTTTCGGTTGTAGCACCTCCGCCACCAAACAAGTCAAATTGATCTTCGTTTTTAGGTTGTGGTTTTTTATACAATTTGGGATCAACTGCTGCGTTTGCCAGTTCGTTTCCGCCTCCAACTTTAAATAAGTTGTCAAATTGCTCTGCCATTCGTCTAAATTCCAGTTCTTGAAAAATAGCATCTGTTTTTTCGATATCAGGACGTGAAAGTTCGTAGTCGTCTTCATTAAAAATAACATCACAATCACATATGATAGTGGCTAATTTTTTAGACAAAATACCTTTTTCTTTATTGGCCTCGATATTTTCCTTCATTTTACCTTTCAGTAAATGGGTGTTGTCCAAAAGATTTTCCATTGTACCAAATTCTTTCAGGAATTTTTTAGCGGTAACTTCACCAACTCCGGGCAAACCAGGAATATTATCGACAGCGTCACCCATCATTCCAAGAAAATCAATTACTTGTTCCGGTCTTTCGATTTCAAATTTCGCCAAGACTTCGGGAACACCCCAAATTTCTATACCATTTCCCATTCGGGCTGGTTTGTACATAAATATATTTTCAGAAACCAACTGAGCAAAATCCTTATCTGGTGTTACCATAAAGACTTTGTAGTTTTCTTTTTCGGCCTGTTTAGCAATAGTTCCAATTAAATCATCAGCTTCACAACCTTCTATTTCGATAATAGGAATATGCATAGCTCTTAATAAATCCTGAATGTACGGAATTGCAATTTTAATAGCTTCCGGTGTAGCATCACGATTGGCTTTATATTCTACAAACATTTCAGTTCTTACATGACTGCCGCCTTTGTCAAATGCTACTGCTAAATGGTCTGGTTTTTCACGTTTGATAACATCTAAAAGCGAATTCATGAATCCCATAATCGCAGATGTATCCATTCCTTTTGAGTTAATTCGGGGATTTTTTATGAAGGCATAATAACCACGAAAAATTAATGCATAAGCATCGAGAAGAAAAAGACGTTTTTGAGTTGACATAAAAAAAATATTAGTCTGTAAAAATAATCAATTGAGTTTTAAAAACTATTCCGTTCCTAAAAATTAATATAGGTAAATTTTAAAATTTGCTTTTGTGTTCAAATGAAGTAGTAAACTAAATGGTGGTTTGTAATAAAGCATAGCAATAAGGTAAAATTTCTTTGCATTGTTGTTAAAGATTTGAGTTAAATTTTTGATAATAAAAAGAAATAAAATTTTCATTATTTGTTACTTTGCTTAAAATTTTAACTAATGATCATTCGTTTCGCAATTCTTTGTGCTCTCATACTTTTTATTGAGTTTTATTCTTTCCAGGCCTTTCGTACTTTAATTAAATTAAGATGGGTCTTGATTGGTTATCAGATTATAAGTCTGCTGCTTTTAATTTTTATAATTTATTCTTTTACGCAAGTTGACCGTTCAGTTGGGCAAACAAAGCAATTTATGTTTACTACAGGTTTACTGTTATTAATATATGTTCCAAAAATTGTAATTACATTGGTATTATTTGGTGAAGATGTATTTAGAATAGGAGCGGGGATAGTAAACTATTTCGTTTATAATACTAATGGTTCAAAAGCCATTCCCTCAAGGAGAAAATTTATCAGCCAGATCGGATTAGGATTGGCAGCCATACCTTTTTTATCTATTATTTATGGAATTTTTGAAGGAAAGTATAACTTTAAAGTAATCAAACAAACCATCTTTTTTCCGGATTTGCCGGATGCCTTTGATGGGTTTAAAATTACTCAGATTTCAGATGTTCACAGTGGAAGTTTTGATAATGCTGAAAAAATAAATTATGCAATCGATTTGATTAATGAGCAGGAAGCAGATATGATTTTGTTTACTGGTGACATTGTAAATACGCACGCTACAGAAATGCATCCCTGGCTGGATACTTTTAACCGAATTAAAGCGTTTGAATATGGTAAATTCTCTGTATTAGGGAATCATGATTACGGTGAATATGTTACTTGGCCATCAGAAAAAGAAAAAGAAGAGAATTTTCAGGATATAAAAAAGCTTTACGGCCAAATTGGATTTAATCTTTTGTTAAACGAACATACCTATATTCAAAAAGGAGCTGACAAAATTGCGATTATTGGTGTAGAGAACTGGGGACAGAATTTTAAACAGGCGGGAGATTTAAATAAAGCGTCGCAACATGTAGCGCAGGAAGATTTTAAAGTTCTAATGAGCCATGATCCAAGTCATTGGGAATATGAAATAAAAGAACACCCGAAAAACTTTCATTTAACATTATCGGGACATACGCATGGCATGCAATTTGGAATAGAAATTCCTGGATATTTTAAGTGGAGCCTTGCGCAATACATTTACAAGCAATGGGCTGGATTGTACGAAAATCTAGGTCGATATGTGTACGTAAATCGTGGTTTTGGATTTCATGCTTACCCTGGAAGAGTAGGAATTATGCCTGAAATAACGGTGATTGAACTAAAAAAAGGCAACAATGTGGCTTAATTCGTTAAAAATGCTACATTTGTAATTATATATATATCTTTATAGATTAAAAAAGAATTAAATTTTTGGTTTTATGTCAAAATTTGGAGAACTTATAAATGCACAAGTTCCGGTGTTAATTGATTTTTACACCGATTGGAACGAATCATCTGTTTCTATGCATCCTGTTATTAAGGATGTAGCTGCTGCACTTGGCGATAAAGCCAAAGTCATTAAAATTGATGTAGATAAAAATCAGGAATTAGCAGAAGCTTTACGTATCAAAGGGCTTCCTACTTTAATGATTTACAAAGAGGGACAAATGATCTGGAGACAATCCGGAGAGCTGGATGCCAATACCATCATTGGTCTCGTTCAGGATCAGCTTAAAGAATAAGAAATACTCTTTTTCTTTTGATAGTTTTAGTGAATACTATCGAAAGCAAATCCTTTCTCTTTTAAGAAATGAAGGGTTTTAGGTAACGCAAATTTTAGATTTTGCGATGCTTTTATGCTGTCATGAAAAACAATCACACTTCCTGATTTTACGTTTTTAATGACGTTTTCAAGACATTTCTCAGGAGTAATAGTCTGATCAAAATCGGCACTTAAAACATCCCACATTATTATCTTATAGCCCAGATTTCTCAAAACTTTAGATTGTGCTTTTTTTATTTTTCCATAAGGAGGACGAAATAGCAAGGGTTTTACATTTTTTTCTTCTGCCAGAATAGCGGCGCAATTTTTTACATTTTCAATATAATCACTGTTTTGGCTTTTCCATCCATTTAGGTGATTCATGGTGTGATTGCCAATAGAATGTCCTTCAGTTATTACTTTTTTGAACAAAGAGTAATTGTCTTTAATGTTTTTTCCAATACAAAAAAAGGTTGCCTTTGCGTCAAACTTCTTTAATTCTGTCAAAACCCAATCTGTAATTTCCGGAGTTGGGCCATCGTCAAAAGTGAGGTAGATTTTCTTTTCTTTGTTTGGAATGTCCCAACAATATTTAGAAAATACCCTTTTGATAAAAGAATTTGTTTTTACCCAATAAAAACTCATTTTGGAAATGTTTTAATGATGTGTAAAAATAAAAAATGTAGCGCTATTTATGCAATAGTGCTACATTTTTTTAATTATTATATTATTCGTATATTATTCTTTTTCGCGCCCAAAGCGTTCAAAAATATTTACATACGTATTAAATGTTGTTTTGTGTTTTTCGTAAAAAGCATCATCCTTGTTTTCTCTCATTACCTGCAATAAACTTCTGTAACGCTCAATGTCTGTAATGATGTCTATCGCTAAATCTGTTTGATCAGCAGCCGTCAAGGTTTTATAATAATCTAAGTTCTCTCTGTATTTTGCCACCAGCTTATTTAATAAGTCCTGCGCTTTTGCTTTTTCTCCAACTTTATAATAGCCATTTGCAAAAGGCTCTACTAAAGAATAGTACCCATACTTCTCTAAAGGTAATTTTGTCATCGCTAAATTGATGATATTTTTTGCTTTATCAATTTTACCTTCTTCAATAAGTTTGTTCGTTAAACGAGATAGATTTGTACGATACGTGATGCTATTTCTGCGTGTTTCCGGATCATGATAAATTTTATCACTTTCGCTGTTACCCCAATCCCATTTGGTTACAATATTATACATTTTATCAGCATCGATTTGTCCCATATCCATAGGTCCTCCATTTTTAGAAGGCGTGTTTTTGATAGGAACCAATTTATACACCATTCCGTCTAGTTGTAAGTATGATTTTAACCATAAATAATCTTCATCGTCAAATGCACCTCCACTAAAATAGATTGGTCTTTTCCAATTGTTGTTTGCTAAGATGTCAAGCATCATTAAACGATTTTTGTAAATCGCACTTCCTTTAATGTCAATATCCATGTACGGAACAATAGAGTCATTGTATTTTGGATCAACAACTTTGTTCTTTATGATTAAATCTTTATCAACCGTAACTCTGATTTTATTTGTTGGGTAAAAATGAATAGTTTGTCCATTTTGTAGTCCCACAGTTGATTTAGGGTTTTTAATAAAACTAATAAAGTCATTAATATTCCAGCGCGTTTCTATTTTAGGGATATGAGCAACATAATCTAATTTGTCTCCTACGAATTCTTCATGAGTAAAAGAAATAGGAAGCGGATCAGATTCATATGATTTTGCTTTCATTTGGTCGATGTACCAATCTGTCATGAAAAGACTTGTATTGACTATTTTTACATCTGTTCTAAAGTGCTCAATTTCTTGTGCATACCATAATGGGAAAGTGTCATTGTCTCCAATAGTAAATAGAATAGCATTTTTATCACAAGAGTCTAAATAGGCTTTTGCCATTGCTACAGCCGTACGTTTGTTGGATCTGTCATGATCATCCCAGTTTTGAGATGCCATTAAAACCGGAGCAGCTAGTAGAGTAGCGCCAATAATGATTGGTCCAGCAATTTTTGGGGCAATATATTTTTGGATGCTTTCATAGAGAGAATAAACTCCAAAGCCAATCCATATTGCAAAGACATAAAATGATCCTACAAGAGCGTAATCTCTTTCGCGAGGTTCAAAAGGTCTTTCGTTTAGGTATATCTTTAACGCTATTCCGGTAAATAAAAACAAAGCTAAAAGAACGTAAAAGCTTTTTAGATCTTTGTTGGCATGGTACATAAGTCCAATTAAACCAAGGATAAAGGGAAGGAAGTAATAAACATTTCTTCCTTTGTTGTTTAAAACATCAGAAGGCAAGTTGTCTTGAGAGCCCAGGTGTAAAGAATCCAGAACTTTGATACCACTGATCCAGTTTCCTTCTAAGTTGTCATATTTTCCTTGAGAATCGCTCTGACGTCCAACAAAATTCCACATTAAGTATCTCCAGTACATATATCCGAATTGGTATTCGAACATAAAGCTAAAGTTGTCTGCAGTAGTTGGTTTTTCAATAATTAAGTAGTCACCGTAACTTCTTAAGAATTTAATATACCCTTCGTTGTCAATATTTTTTTGAGCATAAGCAGTTCTGAATTCAGATACCGTTTTCTCAACTTCATTACGAAGTTGTGCGATAGCCTTGTTGTATTCTTCTTCATCTAATTGGCTTGCGTCAACTCCATATTTCCCCAAATCATCTTCATAAGGATAATTAGGGTTTATTCTGAATTTAGGAGGATTTGTAAAGCTAATGTAGTTTTGTATGTGACCGGTATCAGTACTCCACATTCTAGGAAGAAATGTTTTTTGATTATCGTCACTATTTTGCTCTGCATTTTTATAGTTATTGGTAATAATGTATTTACCGGTTTTATAATCTCTTTCGTAGTTAGGGTTTTTATCTAAATAAGGTGTTTTAGCATCTAATCCCGCAAAAACTTCTGTGTATTGAGGACCGTAGAATAAAGGATTTACACCATATTGCTCACGATTATAATACGCTAAGACCTCTGTAGCATCAGATGGTTTATTTTCGTTAATTACGGTATTGGCATTAGCACGAACCGGAAGCATCATCCATGTCGAGAAACCAATTAGAATAAATAAAACACAAAGAATGATTGTGTTGTAGAATATTAATCCCTTTTGTTTTGTGAATTTTAATCCAAAATAGAAGAATGCAATAAAAACCAAGGCTACAAAAATAGTTCCTGAATTAAAAGGTAACCCCATGCTGTTAACCATAAAAATTTCGGTTTTACCGAAGAAAGCCATGGTAAGAGGTAATAGTAATTTAAAAATAAACAACAATATCGCAATTACAACAGCATTTGCTATAATGAAATTTTTTATAGTAACTTTTTCGTAATGTTTAAAGTAATAAAGAAAACCAATTGCAGGAATGGTTAATAATGCCATAAAGTGAACACCAAATGAGAGACCAATAACAAGTGATATGATTAGTAACCATTTGTTTCCTCTTGGTGTATCCATGTCTTGTTCCCAGCGAAGACCAAGCCAGAAAAGCAAAGCGATCAATAAAGAAGCCATGGCGTAAACTTCAGCTTCAACAGCATTGAACCAAAAACTGTCTGAAAAAGTATAAGCAAGAGCTCCAACAAAAGAACTTCCTAAAATAACTATTGAATTGTTTTGATTAATTTCGGAAAAACGGGCAATCATCTTTTTCAAAATCATAGAAGATGACCAAAACATAAACAAAATAGTAAATGCGCTTGAAAAAACAGACATCATGTTTACCATTAAAGCTATATGTTCCTTGTCTATAGCGAACATTGCAAAGAAAGCACCCATCATTTGGTAAAGTGGTGCTCCCGGAGGGTGGCCAACTTCTAATTTAGCTGCTGTAGCGATGTATTCACCACAGTCCCAAAAGCTCATTGTAGGTTCAACAGTTAGTGTGTAAGTAGTTAAAGCGATTGCAAATGCAAACCAACCAATAATTGTATTCCATTTATTGAAATTGAATTGTGCCATATTTAGGTGTTAAAATTTTGTATGTTTTCTATTCTACAAAGAAAATGTTTTTTTGTGTAAAGAAACGACCATTAACAAAAAATTCTATAAAACTATTTGTGTGAATTAATGCGTTGTTTATGAAGCGCTTGTGGTTTGGTTAATGATTTTTAGAAAAAAAAATGAAAGAAAAATGAAATTTTTTCGTCAAAAAGTTTGCGCGAACTAAAAAAAGTTTTAAATTTGCACTCGCTTAACAGCAATGCTGGTCTATGGTGTAATGGTAACACAACTGTTTTTGGTGCAGTCTTTCAAGGTTCGAGTCCTTGTAGACCAACATATAAAGCCTCTCATTTGAGAGGCTTTTTTTATGCGCTAAATTTAAATAAATTTGCTTTGTTAAAGTGAAAAAATGGGATTTGAGATTACAGAAAGTTGTAGATTAATACAATCTGTAAAATAAATAATAATATTTTTTTATTGTTAAGTCAAGCCTGTTTTTAAATATGTAAAAGGCTGACTCATTGACTTAATTTAAGAAGTAAAAGTCATATATTATGATTAAAACTTGAGTTAATTTTAGAGGTAAAATATTTTTAAATGCATTTTGGAAATAAAAAATTTGCGTAAACTAAAAAAAGCTTTAAATTTGCACTCGCTTAACGGCACTGATGGTCTATGGTGTAATGGTAACACAACTGTTTTTGGTGCAGTCTTTCAAGGTTCGAGTCCTTGTAGACCAACATAAAAGCCTCTCATTTGAGAGGCTTTTTTTATGCAATAAATTTAAATTTTAAGATGTGCTTAAATTTTGAAGGTAAGTACAGGTTTTATAGCATGATTTACTAAGCCTTCACTGATACTTCCGTTAAAGAAGTGGGAGAAACCTGTTCTTCCATGTGTGCACATTCCAATTATGTCACTATCTATACTATTTGAAAAGTTTGTAATTCCTTTTTCAATATTAATGTCATTGTAAATATGTGTAGAATAATTTGTCAGGTTAAAACGAGAGACAAATTCATTCATTGTTTTTTCAATAGCATGAGTAGGTTTGAAACTGTTTGGTGTGCAAATTGTTACTAAGTGTATTTTTGAATTATAAAGTTTGCTGAATTTTAAAAGCTGTTCGAATGGTTTTTGAGTTTCTTCTGAAAAATCAGAGGCAAAAACGATATTGGCAGCACTAAAATTTCCAACGTCATTTTTGATTACTAAAACGGGAATATCTGAATAACGAACTACTTTTTCAGTATTGGATCCAATTAATAACTCTTCCATTCCTGAAGAACCATGAGATCCCATTACAATTAAATCTACATCGTATTGTTTGCTTATTTCCACGATACCGTGAATTGGCTTGTCTATTTTTGCTACTAGTGTTATTTCTATTCCTTCTAAAAATGGTTTTGATGAAACGGCATCAAGCGTTTCATTGGCTTTTTTCATAAACAGCATGGTTTCAGGAATGCTTGTTCCTCCTGTAACCGCATCATTTGATTGATGTGGTAAATCAAGCATGTGTAAGATAATGATTTCGCAATTGTTTTGCTTTGCAATTTGTGCCGCCGCTTTTAGTGCATCTTCTGCGTGGTCTGAGAAGTCGGTAGGTACTAAGATTCTTTTCATGTTTTTGGGATTTAATAGAATAAATTTCTGTTGTTTTATTATATCGTTAAAGATAGAAAATATTTTTAGAGCAATGTATTTATTTTGATTTATAAAAAAAACACTATATTTGCACCGTTATTTATTAAAATCTAAATAATGAGGGGACTAA
>Ga0247817_10002162_pt1 | contig 10151 bp, 8 predicted proteins | sample UWRJL212509R1_FD_178010 | JGI IMG/M metagenome (GOLD analysis project Ga0247817, IMG submission 178010) | Plant litter microbial communities from Arlington Agricultural Research Station in Wisconsin, United States - UWRJ-L212-509R-1 | ecosystem: Environmental > Terrestrial > Plant litter >...
ACAGGGTCGGTCGCAGGCCCTTGCGCCGCCGCGCGGGATCGCGAACATGGCGCCATGTTGGGGGTTCCAAAACTCGGGCGGCGCAGCCGTCCCTTCCTGATCGCGCTGATCGTTCTGGCCCTGCTGCCGATCGGCGGCGTGCTGGTCCACGCCCTGGTCCCGCCGCCCATGACCATGCTGATGGCCCAGCAGCTGGTCGGCGGCAAAGGCCTCGACTACCGCTGGCGGGGCCTCAACGACATCTCGCCCAATCTGGTCGAGGCCGCCATCGCCGCCGAGGACGCCCGCTTCTGCGCCCACGCCGGCTTCGACATGGAGGCCATCGAGAAGGCCCTCCAGACCAACGCCGAGGGCCGCAAGATGCGCGGCGGTTCGACTATCACCCAGCAGACCGCCAAGAACGTCTTCCTGTGGCCCAGCCGCGACTGGATCCGAAAGGGGCTCGAGGCCGGCTACACCGTCCTGATCGAGGCCGTCTGGTCCAAGCGCCGGATCATGGAGGTCTATCTGAACGTCGCCGAATGGGCCCCCGGGGTCTACGGCGCCGAGGCCGCCTCGCGGCACTGGTTCCACAAGTCGGCTCGCGACCTAACGCGGCGAGAAGCGGCTCGGCTGGCCGCCATCCTGCCCAGCCCGCGCCGCTACGACGCCGCCAGCCCCGGGCCCTACGTCCGCCGTCGCGCCGCCCGCATCCAGGCCGCGTCCGGCACGGTGCGCAACGACGGCCTCGCCTCCTGCGTCACGGGCTGAGGCCGTTCGTTAACCCTGCCCCTTACGGCTTCCCTTAACCCGGAGGCGCTAGGGGAGATCGATTGCGGTTCTCCGAAAGGGGCCGCACCTGGGCCAACGGGTGGGCGATGAACGGACACTGGATGACGAAACAGGCGCGCGCGCTCAGGGCCTTCGCCCAGCGGTTCGCCGACTCGTCGCGTGGCAATGTGGCGATGATCTTCGCCATCACCCTGCCCATCCTGGTCATGATCACCATGGGCGGCGTCGACATCAGCCGCGCCTCGACGGTGAAGTCCAACCTGCAGGACGCGCTGGACGCCGCGACGCTGGCCGCCGCGCGGACCAGCTTCGTCACGGACAAGGACCTGACGACTGCCGGAACCGCGGCCCTGAACGCAAACCTGGCGGCCTATCCCGGCATTTCGGTGACGTCGGCCACCTTCACAATGAGTAATGAGCGGGTGGTGATCGCCAACGCCACGGTGAGCGTCAAGACCCTGGTCGCCGCGATCGTCTTGCCGCCTTACGGCAAGCTGATGGATGACAAAATCCTCGTCGGCGCTCATTCCGAGGTCAACCGGTCGTCCAAGAACATCGAGGTCGCCCTGGTGCTCGACATCACCGGTTCGATGGGCTGCGGGGATCCCGACGACGCCTGCCCTGCGTCCGGCCGTATCGAATCTCTGAAGGCCGCGGCGCGCCAGTTGGTCGATATCGTCGTCCAGGACGTTCAGACGCCCTACTACACCAAGATGTCGATCATTCCCTATTCGACCGGCGTCAATCTGGGGTCCGCCGCCGCCGCCGCCCGTGGCGCCGCGACCCAGTCAACACCGATCACCAACGTTCGCTGGACGTCAGATACCGGCAAGACGATCACCGCCATTAGCAAGGCGAACCCAGCCGTAGTGACGATTTCGAACCATGGATACGCAACTGGCGATGTCATCGGCATCACGGGCGTCGGCGGGATGACGCAGATGAACGGCAAGGCCTATCTCGTGGACAGGGTCAACGCGTCGAGCTTCAGGCTGAAAACCTTGGCCGGCGCCGCCGTAAGCAGTTCGGGATATTCGACCTACAGCTCGGGGGGAAGGGTTCAACTGTGCCTGGTGGACAGCTGCAATCTCGTTATTACATCGGCCAACCACGGACTTCTGACCACGGATGCCGCAACCAACACGCCAGCGACGGTGCGCATCAGCGATGTAGCCGGCGTCTCGATTGGTTCGACATCTCAGTTGAACAATAAAAGCTTCGAGATCGCAGACGTAGAGAGTGACACCTTCTCTGTCGGAGTCCTGGGCCCAAGCGTCACAGCCTATAGCTCGGGCGGCAAGGCGTGGTGCGGCCGTGACGGCTGTCAATGGCGCGTTTATCGCAACGCATCCTCCGGCGCTTTGAAGACCTATGAGATCAGCACCTGCGCCACCGAACGTGTCGGATCGGCCCGTTACACCGACGCCAGCCCCGCAAGCGCATTCGTCGGCCGATCCTATCCCAATCCAACGGTCGGCAATGACACCGCATGCCCCCGCTCATCGAACACGCTTCAGCCGCTCACCGCGGTCAAAAAAGATCTGACGACCCTGATCAACGCCCTAAAACCCGACGGCTACACAGCCGGTCAGATTGGCCTTGCCTGGGGCTGGTACACGGTTTCACCGAGCTTCAACGCCTTGTGGTCCAGCAACACGGCTGGCGCCTATGTGCCGCGCGACACGCTCAAGGCCGTCATCCTGATGACGGACGGTGAGTTCAACGCCAACTACTGCTCGGGCGTTCTGGCAAGCAATGCAGGGTTCGGCGGAGTCGAGCGGATCGCATGCGCCGCCAGCAACGGCGACCCCTTCGCCCAGGCGACCGCTTTGTGCTCTGCGATGAAGGGACAGCAGATCGTCGTCTACACGGTGGGCTTCGCCGTCACCAAAGGGACGAATGCGGCCAACATCCTCAAGAACTGCGCGACCGGGCCTGAGTACGCCTTCCTGCCCGCCAGCGGCGCGGATCTGAAGGAAGACTTCGCCGCCATCGGTCGCGACATCACCAGACTGCGGATATCCAAGTAAGGCGCGTCGCTTGTTCGGTCAGAGCAGCCGGATTTCCTTCAGCCGCTCGGTCAGGAAATCCTCGGCCAGGATGGTCTTGCCGGCATAGCGGTCCGGGTTTTCCGATGTGATCGTCGAGGGCAGGGTCTCGATCGGGAAGTCGGGATTGAAGTGCAGGAAGAAGGGCGTCGAATAGCGGGCGAAGCCGCGACGCTCCGGGGCCGGATTGACGACCCGGTGCGTCGTCGATGGCAGGACGTGGTTGGTCAGTCGCTGCAGCATGTCGCCGATATTGACGACCAGGGCGCCGGGCGGAGGCGCGATGTCCAGCCACTGGCCGTTGGCGTCCTTCAGTTGCAGGCCGGCCTCCTCGGCGCCCAGCAGCAAAGTGATGACGTTGATATCCTCGTGGGCGCCAGCCCGCACGCCGGGCGCATCGGCCGGCACCGGCGGATAGTGCAGCATACGCAGCACGCTGTTGCCCAGCTCGACCTTGTCGTCGAAATAGTCGTCCCCGAGATCGAGGTAGTGGGCGATCGCGCGAAGCAGCTTGCGGCCCAGGGCGTCCAGCGCCTCGAACATGCCGTACAGGTGCGGGCGGAAACCGGCGACCTCGGTCGGCCACAGGTTGTCGCGCATGTATTTGCGATACGCGTGACCTTCGGGCAGTTCGCGGCCCGTGTGCCAGAACTCCTTCAGATCAACCGCCTTGGCGTCCTTGGCCGCCTCGACGCCGAAGGGGGTCAGGCCGCGCGCCCCGCCCGTGCCGGGCTGGTGATACTGGCGCTTCACATCCTCGGGCAGTGCGAAGAAGGCCTTGGCGTCATCGATGGCGGCGCCAATCACCGCTTCGTCCAGACCGTGGTCGGCCACCACGGCGAAACCGTAGCGTGAGAAGGAGGCGCCCAGAGCGTCGCTGAAACCCTGGAAGTCGGCGTCGTAGCGCGACATCGACACGGGCGTGATGCCGCCGGCGGCGGTGTCGGCGGAAGAGGGCGTGCTCACAGGTCGGGGCCTTGATGGTGACGGACGGGGTTCGTCCCTTACGCCCTAAAGAGAAAAATTGGCAGATGGGCGGCCGTTCATCTTCGGGTCATGCAGGAACCTTCACCGTATACCGACGTTCCCGGCGTCATCGACGCTTACGCAAAGGATATCGATTATGCGCGCAAACTTCCTCGTGGCCGGCCTCGGCGTCGCCGCCATGCTCGGCGCCAGCGCCTGCACCACCACCGACCCCTACAGCTCGACCCCGCGTCGTAACAACACCGGCACCGGTGTGCTGGCGGGTGCGCTGGGCGGCGCTGTGCTGGGCTATCTGACCAACACCCACAACGGCGAGGAAGGCCGCAAGAACGCCCTAATAGGCGCCGGCATCGGGGCGCTGGGCGGGGCCGCGGTCGGCACCTATATGGATCGCCAGCAACGAGCCCTCGAGGCCGAACTGTCGGGCACAGGCGTGGGCGTGGCCCGTCAGGGCGACAATCTCGTCCTGCGCATGCCTTCGGACGTGACGTTCGCCACCAACCAGTCGAACATCGACCCGCGCTTCGACGCGACCCTTGCCGACGTTGCCAATGTCTTGCGTGAGTATGACCGGTCCCTAGTGGATGTGGTGGGCCACACCGACTCCAGCGGCGGCGATGCTATCAACCAGCCGCTTTCCGAGCGCCGCGCCGTTTCGGTGGCCGACGCCCTGATCCGCAACGGCGTTCAGCGCGAGCGCCTCTATGTCGCCGGCAACAGTTCGCGCAATCCAATCGCCGATAACGGCACAGCGCAGGGCAAGGCCCAGAACCGTCGCGTTGAAATCCTGATCCGTCCGTTCACGGGCTGATCCGGACACTCCGGTCGGAATGACGAGGGGGCGGCGCTTGGCGTCGCCCCTTTTCGTTTACCGTGCTCCCTGCATGGCTTGCATCGGCGAATCGGCCGTGGTCATTGGACGGATCGATCGACTCGGGGGAGTGCGATGCATTCGGATCAGGACGAAATCGCCCGCGGACTGCGGCTGGCGGCGGTCGCTGTCATCTCCGCAGTCGTCACCGCGACCGTCGTAATTGGCGCCGGCAACGCCTGGCTTTCCCTCAGGCACCCCGCTTCGATGGACGCTGCCCTGCCCGCTCCTCGACTGATCCAGACTTCCGGTTGATCTTTCGGCCAGGCGCACCGGTGATCGGATCGTAACGTCCCGTCGGTGATTTCGCATGGCGCGGACATCGCCCAGCCCGATGGCGCGCTTCGGCCAGGGCGGCGCGGCGATCTCATGGACCAGAAAACGCAGAACCGCCGGCCCTGCATTGCTGCGGGACCGGCGGTTCGAAGTCGTTATCGGTCTTGGCTTCTTGAGGCCGTTGGGGCCGGATTGCTCCGGCCCCTCGGGTTTTAGAAGTTGATGCCGATGGTGGCGCGACGGTTCAGAGGCTCACGGACACCGTCGGCGGTGGCGCGGGCCAGCTGGGTTTCGCCCTTGCCGTCCAGCGAGATCACGCCGCCGGCGACGCCTTGAGCGACCAGGGCGTCAGCCGTGGTGCGGGCGCGGCGGTTCGACAGGCCGATGTTGTAGGCGGCCGAGCCGGAGGTGTCGGCGTGACCGACGACCAGCACGCGGGTCGGTTGACCCGACTTGGCGTAGTTGGCGGCCTGGGTGATGACCGAGCGGGCTTCAGCCGTCAGGTCCGAACGATCCCAGTCGAAGTAGACCACGAACTCACGCGCGGCCGGCTTGGCCGGAGGCGGCGGAGGCGGCGGCGGGGGAGGCGGAGGAGGCGGCGGCGGGGGCGGAGGCGGCGGCGGGGGAGGCGGAGGAGCCTCTTCGGCGCCGAACGCATAACGCAGGCCCAGGGTCACGGTGTGGCTCTGGTCGTAGTCGCCTTCCATCGTGCCGTAGTTGTTGACCGGCAGGGCGGAGTTGGTCGTGGTGGCGAACGACATGTCGCCCGTCAGGTAACGGTACGTCAGGTCGATGTTGGCGCGATCGCTGATCGCCCAGGCCAGGCCCGCGATGGCTTGCGCCGCGAACTCGGTCGAGCTGTCGTCGGCGACGAAGCTGACGGCGCGCTGGCCGCGGATGGTGCCGGCCGTGTCGGTGTCGACGCGGTTCACACCGGCGCCCAGGCCGACGAAGGGACGAACGCCCCAGTATTCGAAGCCGAAGTCATAGATGACGTTGGCCATCAGGGTCATCGACTCGATGTCGCCTTCCGGCGAGTAGCAGGCCGTGGTCGGCGTGACGTTGCACAGGCCCGACGGAACGGCGCCCGAGGCGTGACGCACGGTGCCGATGTCGCCCGAGCGGTAACCGCCTTCGAGCTCGACGCGCCAGTTCGGGTTGAACCGGTAACCCAGGCGGGCGAACGCGGCCCAGCCGTCGTTCACTTCCCAGTTCCAGTTCACGCCGTTGCCGGTCGCTTCCGTGTTGATGTCGTCCAGGAACTGGTAGCCGGCGTCAACCGCCCCGTACCAGCCGTCCGGCTCAGCCGATGCGGCGCCAGCCGACAGGGCCAGCACGGCAGCGGCGCTGCCTGCGAGAAGTTTCAGCTTCATTATCGTCCTCATTCGTGATTGCCAGACAGCCACGCTTACACGCGGTGCTCGAAGTGCCGAACGGGGCGCGGCCCCACCGGTTCCTCATTTCCGCCAGGAAAGTGGCGACTGTGGCGCCGTTTCAACACATAAGCCCCGCTTGGCGTTCCCGACGGGCCTGCTAGTAGAGGGCGAAACAGGGAGAAAGACGACATGGCGATCCGGTTCGACGGCAAGGTGGCGATCGTGACGGGCGCGGGCGGCGGCCTCGGTCGCGAGCATGCGCTGGCTCTGGCGGCGCGCGGCGCGAAGGTCGTGGTCAACGATCTGGGCGTGGCCCGCGACGGCGAGGGCTGGTCCGCATCGCCGGCCCAGTCGGTCGTCGCCGAGATCATCGCGGCCGGCGGCGAGGCCATCGCCAACGGCGCCTCGGTCACCGACCCGGTCGCCGTTCAGGCCATGGTCGACGAGGCCGTGGCCAAATGGGGTTCGGTCGACATTCTGGTGAACAACGCCGGCGTCCTGCGCGACAAGAGCTTCGCCAAGATGACGCTGGAGGATTTCCGCTTCGTCGTCGACGTCCACCTGATGGGGGCGGTCAACTGCACCAAGGCGGTGTGGGACGGGATGCGCGAGCGGAACTACGGCCGGATCGTGATGACCACCTCGTCCTCGGGCCTGTACGGCAATTTCGGCCAGTCCAACTATGGCGCCGCCAAGATGGCGCTGGTCGGCCTGATGCAGACCCTGTCCATCGAGGGCGCCAAGAACAACATCAAGGTCAACTGCCTGGCCCCCACGGCCCATACGCGGATGACCGAGGATCTGGGCGCCGCCCTGCCGCTCGAGGCCCTGGGCCCCGAACTGGTCACCCCGGGCCTGCTCTATCTGGTCGGCGAGGACGCGCCGAGCCGCGTGATTCTGGCCGCCGGCGCCGGTGGTTTCGAACGCGCCTATGTCACCCTGACCCAGGGCGACTATGCGACGGGCCCGGACGCGGTCGAACAGGTCGCCGCCCGCTTCGACGCCATCTCGGACCGGTCGGGCGAGATCGTCCCCGATATGGGCGCGGCCCAGGGCATGATCGAACTGACCAAGGCGCAGAAGGCGCATTCCTGATGGAACGCGCCTGACGGCGTGGCGCATACGCTCCCTGCCTGAGGCGCAGGGTCTGAAGCGCGGGATTCCCCAGGAACCTTGCGTTGACGTCACGGTAGGCGCTTAAAACTATTCATCGACCGCTGAACCAGCCGACAGAAGCCGGGAGCGACCAGAAGGAAACCCGCGCTCAAGCAGCAGGCGACCGCGTCGCCTGCGATAGCGCCCAAGCAAGAAAGCATCGCAGATGCGTGAAGCCGTCATCGTCTCGACCGCCCGAACCCCCATCGGTCGCGCCTATCGTGGGGCGTTCAACAACACCGCGCCGCAGCAGCTCGGCGCCCATGCGGTCAAACACGCCGTGGCCCGCGCCGGCGTCGATCCTGCGGAGATCGAGGACGTGGTCATGGGCGCGGCCCTGCAACAGGGCGGCACCGGGACAAACGTCGCGCGCCAGATCGCCCTGGCCGCCGGCTTGCCGTCCTCGGTTCCGGGCATGAGTCTGGACCGCCAGTGCGCCTCGGGCCTGATGGGAATCGCCACGGCGGCCAAACAGGTGGTGTTCGACCAGCAGAAGATGGCGGTCGGCGGCGGGCTGGAGTCCATCTCGCTGGTCCAGAACCAGAATATGAACCTGTACCGGATGAAGGACGAAGAGCTGCTGAAGCTGTCGCCCCACATCTATATGTCCATGCTGGAAACAGCCGAGGTCGTGTCGCGCCGCTATGGCATCAGCCGCGACCGTCAGGACGAATACGCCCTGCGCTCGCAACAGCGGACGGCCGCGGCCCAGGAAGCCGGCCGGTTCGACGCCGAAATCGTGCCGATGACCACCTCCATGCTGGTGGCGGACAAGGCGACGGGCCAGACGTCCTCGAAAGAGATCACCCTGTCCAGGGACGAGGGCAACCGCGCCGACACCACGCTGGAAGGCCTGAAAGGCCTGAAGACCGTCTTCGGCGGCGGCGAGGAGATCGAGAAGGGCGAGTTCATCACCGCCGGCAATGCGTCGCAGCTTTCGGACGGCGCCTCGGCCTGTGTGATCATGGAGGCCGGCGAGGCGGTGAAGCGCGCCCTGCAGCCGCTGGGCGCCTATCGCGGCATGGCGGTCGCCGGCTGCGAGCCGGACGAGATGGGCATCGGTCCCGTCTACGCCGTGCCGAAGCTGCTGAAGCGTCACGGCCTGACCGTCGACGATATCGGCATCTGGGAACTGAACGAGGCCTTCGCCGTCCAGGTCCTGTACTGCCAGGACCAGCTGGGCATTCCCGACGAACTGCTGAACGTCTCGGGCGGCGCCATCTCGATCGGTCACCCCTATGGCATGTCGGGCGCCCGGATGACCGGCCACGTCCTGATCGAAGGCAAGCGTCGCGGCGCGAAATACGGCGTGGTGACCATGTGCATCGGCGGCGGCATGGGCGCCGCGGGGTTGTTCGAGATCTACTGACGCTTCGCCGCCCCGTCTTTCAGCGACGGGGCGGCGTCCTCGGGCGCCTGCGCCTGGTAGCGCCGCTTCTCCTCGTCCATCTTCGCCTGCCAGCGCGACCGTAGCTGGACGGGTCGATCGGGATAGCGGTCGTCGAGGAAGGTCGCGGCGACCACCCGGTCCGTGCGGAAGGTGCGGAAGTCGGCGCGGGTCTCGCACCAGGCGATCAGCAGCCTGACGGTCTCGCGATAGCCGATCAGGAAGGGCCAGACGGTGCGGACGCTGGCCCGGTCCTGTTCGTCGCGATAATCCAGCACCAGTTTGCGGCCCGAGCGGATCCACGTCCGGACCTGGGCCATGTCGAGCTGGTCGATCTTGTGATCGACCCAGTCCGGCCCTGAGGTCACCGACGGTTCCAGCACCACGGGACGCAGCCGGTCGGGCACGGCGGCGGCGATCTTGGCCACCAGATCGCGCGCGGCCCGCGCCAGCGCCGGATCACCGCGCGCCGCCACCCACTGGGCGCCCAGAACCGCCGCCTCGATCTCGTCCGAGGTCAGCATCAGCGGCGGCATGTCGAAGCCCGAATCCAGAACATAGCCGATCCCGGCCTCGCCCCGGATCGGCACCCGCTGGCCCATCAGGGCGGCGATGTCGCGATAGACGCTGCGTTTCGAGGTCTCCAGCTCCACGGCGATCGCTTCGGCGGTCACCGGCTGGCCGCTACGGCGCAGAAGCTGGACGATCTGGAACAGGCGGTCGGCGCGTCTCATGGGGGATCAATGAACCTTCACTGCTGACAGCATGCTGGCAGCAGGGTGGCAGTAGTCAATGCTCATCGCCGGAGTCGTCCGGATCTGGAGGGAAGAGATCATGCTGACCCTGTTCCATGCGCCGCAATCGCGGTCCTCGCGTCTGGTTTGGCTGCTGGAAGAGATCGGCGCCGACTGCGAGATCCGGTACTGCGATATCGTCCGGGGCGACGGGTCGGGCGCGCGAGATCCGGCCAATCCGCATCCGGACGGCAAGGTCCCGGCCCTGATCCACGACGGCGCCCTGATCACCGAATCCGCGGCTGTCGCCCTGTATCTGACCGATCTGTTCCCGGAGGCGGGTCTGGGCGCGCCGACGGGCGATCGCGACCGGGGCGAATATCTGACCTGGCTGGCCTGGGCGGCGGGGGAACTGGAGCCCGCGATCTGGAGCCGGATGTCGCCTGATGCGGGACCCGCGATGGACCGGCGCTATGCCGACGCGGTCGATCGGCTGCTGGATCGTCTGTGGAGCGCCCCTTATCTGATGGGCGACCGGTTCTCGGC
>Ga0247817_10002163_pt1 | contig 10147 bp, 9 predicted proteins | sample UWRJL212509R1_FD_178010 | JGI IMG/M metagenome (GOLD analysis project Ga0247817, IMG submission 178010) | Plant litter microbial communities from Arlington Agricultural Research Station in Wisconsin, United States - UWRJ-L212-509R-1 | ecosystem: Environmental > Terrestrial > Plant litter >...
GGCTCCAACGTCCAGTTCGGTATTTGCCCGGACACTGGCCGCATGGTCGTGATCGAGATGAACCCGCGTGTATCGCGTTCCTCGGCACTGGCTTCGAAAGCGACCGGTTTCCCGATCGCTCGCGTCGCCGCCAAGCTGGCCATTGGTTACACCCTCGACGAACTGCAGAACGAAATCACCGGCGGCAAGACTCCGGCGTCCTTCGAGCCGTCCATCGACTATGTGGTCACCAAGCTGCCGCGCTTCGCCTTCGAGAAATTCCCGAAAGCCGATGCACGCCTGACGACCCAGATGAAGTCGGTTGGCGAAGTCATGGCCATCGGCCGGACTTTCCAGGAATCCTTGCAGAAAGCCCTGCGCGGCCTTGAAGTCGGCGTGAGCGGTCTGGATCCGAAGCTGGACCTGAGCAACCCGGAAAGCATGGGCGTGCTCAAGCGCGAGCTGACCGTGCCGGGCGCCGAGCGTATCTGGTACGTCGCGGATGCGTTCCGTGCTGGCATGACGGTCGAAGAAATCTTCGCCATGAACATGATCGATCCGTGGTTCCTGGTGCAGATCGAAGACCTGATCAAGGACGAAGAGAAGATCAAGACCCTCGGTCTGGCGACTATCGACCGCGACCTGATGTATCGACTCAAGCGCAAGGGCTTCTCCGATGCGCGTCTGGCCAAACTGCTGGGCGTTACCGAGAAAAACCTGCGTCGCCATCGTCACAAGCTTGAGGTGTACCCGGTCTACAAGCGCGTTGACACCTGCGCTGCCGAGTTCTCCACCGATACGGCCTACATGTATTCGACCTACGAGGAAGAATGCGAAGCCAATCCGACGACTCGCGACAAGATCATGATCCTGGGTGGCGGTCCTAACCGCATCGGCCAGGGCATCGAGTTCGACTATTGCTGTGTGCACGCGGCACTCGCCCTGCGCGAAGACGGGTACGAGACCATCATGGTCAACTGCAACCCGGAAACCGTGTCCACCGATTACGACACCTCGGATCGCCTGTACTTCGAACCCGTAACCCTGGAAGACGTGCTGGAAATCGTCCGCGTCGAGAAGCCAAAAGGCGTGATCGTCCAGTACGGCGGGCAAACCCCGTTGAAACTGGCGCGTGCACTTGAAGAAGCTGGCGTGCCGATCATCGGCACCAGCCCTGACGCGATCGACCGTGCAGAAGACCGTGAGCGCTTCCAGCAAATGGTCGAGCGCCTTAACCTGCGTCAGCCGCCAAACGCGACTGTGCGCAGCGAAGACGAAGCGATTCGTGCTGCGGGCAAGATTGGTTATCCGCTGGTGGTGCGTCCTTCCTACGTGTTGGGCGGCCGGGCGATGGAAATCGTCTACGAAGAAGATGAACTCAAGCGCTACCTGCGTGATGCCGTGAAAGTGTCCAACGACAGCCCGGTGCTGCTCGACCACTTCCTGAACTGCGCCATCGAAATGGACGTCGACGCGGTCTGCGACGGCACTGACGTGGTGATTGGCGCAATCATGCAGCACATCGAGCAGGCGGGTGTTCACTCCGGCGACTCGGCATGTTCGCTGCCGCCGTACTCGCTGCCTGGGCATATCCAGGACGAGATGCGCGAACAGGTCAAGAAAATGGCCCTGGAACTGGGCGTTGTCGGCTTGATGAACGTGCAGCTTGCGTTGCAGGGTGAAGACATCTACGTGATCGAAGTGAATCCACGTGCCTCGCGTACCGTGCCGTTCGTTTCCAAGTGCATCGGTGTTTCCCTGGCGATGATCGCAGCACGCGTCATGGCCGGCAAAACCCTGAAAGAACTGAACTTCACCAAAGAAATCATCCCGAACTTCTACAGCGTGAAAGAAGCGGTATTCCCGTTCGCCAAGTTCCCGGGCGTTGACCCGATCCTTGGCCCTGAGATGAAGTCCACCGGTGAAGTGATGGGTGTCGGCGACACCTTCGGCGAGGCTTTTGCCAAGGCCCAGATGGGCGCCAGCGAAGTCCTGCCGACCGGTGGTACTGCGTTCATCAGCGTGCGTGATGACGACAAGCCATTGGTTGCCGGTGTCGCTCGCGACCTGATCAGCCTGGGCTTCCAGATAGTCGCAACGGCCGGTACCGCCAAGCTTATCGAAGCTGCGGGCCTGAAAGTCCGCCGCGTCAACAAGGTGACCGAAGGCCGTCCGCATGTGGTTGACATGATCAAGAATGACGAAGTCACGCTGATCATCAACACCACGGAAGGGCGCCAGTCGATCGCTGATTCCTACTCCATTCGCCGCAACGCCTTGCAGCACAAGATTTACTGCACCACCACCATTGCTGCAGGCGAGGCCATCTGTGAAGCGCTCAAGTTCGGTCCGGAAAAGACCGTGCGTCGCTTGCAGGATCTACATGCAGGGTTGAAGGCATGATCAAATATCCAATGACCGTCCAGGGCGCGAAAGCCCTGGAAGAAGAACACGCACATCTCACCAAGGTCGTTCGTCCCAAGCTCAGCTCGGACATTGGCACTGCACGTGAACTGGGCGACCTCAAGGAAAACGCTGAATACCATGCCGCTCGCGAACAGCAGGGCATGGTCGAGGCGCGTATCCGCGATATCGAAGGCCGCATGCAGAACGCGGTGGTTATCGACGTCACGACCATCGAGCGCACCGGCAAGGTGATTTTCGGCACGACCGTGGAAATCGCCAACGTCGAAACTGACGATCGTGTGACCTACCAGATCGTTGGCGAAGATGAAGCCGATATCAAGAAGGGCAAGATTTCAGTGGGTTCGCCCATTGCTCGTGCCCTGATCGCCAAGGAAGAAGGTGACGTCGTTGCCGTCAAGACGCCTGGCGGCGTTATCGAGTACGAGATTGTTGAAGTCAGGCACATTTGACCTGGGGCGCCCATTCGCAATGGGCGCGATCATCTGGCAGCTCGCCCAGACCTTGTGGGTGGGCGGCCTGGTGTTGCTGCACCTGGCGTTGTTGACGGTGTTGGACCAGACCGGTCTGGCACCGTTATTGATTCATGAATTCGCCAATTTTTCCGGAGCGGTACTGGTGGGTTTCGCGGCAGTCTGCGCGATGCTTCAGATGGCGGTTCTGGTCAGTGCGGAAGGTGTTTCGAGTGCGTGGTCTGACCTGCGTGGCCAGCTTTTGCTGATCGCGCTGTTGGCCTCGGCCAGCTATTTTGCATTGCGTTACTGGCTGCCCGATGCGTTGCACCTGCAGTTGATGAGTTATCTGGTGTTGGGCTTGTCTGGCTTGCTGCTGGTCTTGCAACCCGTGCCGGGAAGGAGCAACAGGGCGCGCTAGTGCGGCCCTGGCTTTGTTACATCAAACGGCGCGGTGGACGTTCGACAGCAGCTTGTTTACCTTTGGATTCTTGCGATAAATCAGTGCCATCTTGCCGATGACCTGTACGAGATCCGCTTTACCAGCCTTGCACAGTTCTGCAATGGCCTGAAGACGGCTTTCGCGTTCGAGGATGTTGAGTTTGATTTTAATCAGCTCGTGATCGCCCAATGCGCGTTCAAGCTCTGCTAACACACCTTCAGTCAAACCATTGTCGGCCACAGTCAATACCGGTTTCAGATGGTGGCCAATGGATTTGTACTGTTTCTTCTGCTCCTGAGTGAGCGGCATAATCTGACCCCTGCGTCTGATCTTGTAAAAAGCGGCGGCCAGTTTACCCGAGCGAGTCCGGGACCGCCCAGTTAATCACGACTCGTTTATTTTTGAGGTGCCCCGTGGCCCGTTCCAAGACAAGCCATAACTGGCTCAAAGAACACTTCGACGACAAATACGTCAAAATGGCGCAGAAGGACGGCTATCGTTCTCGCGCCAGCTACAAGCTCCTGGAGATCCAGGAAAAGGACAAAATCATCCGGCCTGGCATGACTGTGATCGATCTCGGCGCCGCGCCGGGCGGGTGGTCGCAAGTGACCAGTCGTCTGATTGGCGGTCAAGGTCGCCTGATCGCGTCCGACATTCTGGAAATGGACAGCATCCCCGATGTGACCTTTATTCAGGGCGATTTCACCGAGGACGCCGTGCTCGCACAAATCCTGGAAGCTGTCGGTAAAACGCAGGTAGACCTTGTGATTTCCGATATGGCCCCCAATATGAGTGGATTGAGCGCTGTCGATATGCCTCGCGCCATGTTCCTGTGCGAATTGGCACTGGATCTCGCAGGGCGGGTTTTGCGGCCAGGTGGTGATTTTTTGATCAAGGTCTTCCAGGGTGAAGGCTTCGACAAGTACCACAAGGACATCCGCAAGCTGTTCGACAAGGTCCAGATGCGCAAGCCGGAATCATCACGTGACCGCTCTCGCGAGCAGTACTTGCTGGGTCGAGGCTTTCGCGGCATTGAAGGCTCGGAAAGCATCGAGCGCAATTGAGACGGGCCGATAGTTTTTTTCAAATGGCCCTGCGGTTGAAGCATAAACGAACATGCGGTAGTCAAAGTTTCACAAAGGGTTACAGACGGCGCCTGCCACATCTGTAGGTTCTGTAGTAAGTTAGGCCGGTGAATATCATGCGAGGCACGCTCCTGCGTGGAGCTTGCTTCAGAGGGTAGCTAATTGAACGATATGGCAAAGAATTTGATCCTGTGGTTGATCATCGCGGCTGTCCTTGTGACGGTGATGAACAACTTCTCCAGCCCGAACGAGCCGCAGACCCTCAACTATTCCGAGTTCATCCAGCAGGTCAAGGATGGCAAGGTTGAGAAGGTTGCCGTTGATGGTTACGTCATCACCGGCAAGCGCAGCGACGGCGATACCTTCAAGACCATTCGTCCGGCCATTCAGGACAACGGTCTGATCGGTGATCTGGTCGACAACAACGTGGTTATCGAAGGCAAGCAGCCTGAGCAGCAGAGCATCTGGACTCAGCTTCTGGTTGCCAGCTTCCCGATCCTCGTGATCATCGCCGTGTTCATGTTCTTCATGCGCCAGATGCAAGGTGGTGCGGGAGGCAAGGGCGGGCCGATGAGTTTCGGCAAGAGCAAGGCGCGTCTGCTGTCTGAAGATCAGGTCAAGACGACCCTGGCCGATGTCGCAGGTTGCGACGAAGCCAAGGAAGAAGTCGGCGAACTGGTCGAGTTCCTCCGTGATCCGGGTAAATTCCAGCGTCTTGGCGGCCGCATTCCACGCGGCGTTTTGATGGTGGGCCCACCGGGTACCGGTAAAACCCTGCTTGCCAAGGCGATTGCCGGCGAAGCGAAAGTGCCGTTCTTCACTATTTCCGGTTCTGACTTTGTCGAGATGTTCGTGGGTGTTGGTGCAAGCCGCGTCCGTGACATGTTCGAGCAGGCCAAGAAGCACGCACCTTGCATCATCTTCATCGACGAAATCGATGCCGTGGGTCGCCATCGTGGCGCCGGCATGGGTGGTGGTCACGACGAGCGTGAGCAGACACTCAACCAGTTGCTGGTGGAGATGGACGGCTTCGAAATGAACGATGGCATCATCGTCATTGCTGCTACCAACCGTCCTGACGTACTCGATCCAGCCTTGCTGCGTCCGGGTCGTTTCGACCGTCAGGTTGTGGTCGGTTTGCCGGATATCCGTGGTCGCGAGCAAATCCTCAAAGTCCACATGCGTAAAGTGCCAATGGGCGAAGACGTTAACCCGGGCGTAATCGCTCGTGGTACGCCTGGCTTCTCCGGTGCCGATCTTGCCAACCTGGTCAACGAGGCTTCGTTGTTCGCTGCCCGTACCGGTAAGCGCATTGTCGAGATGAAGGAATTCGAACTGGCCAAAGACAAGATCATGATGGGCGCCGAGCGCAAATCCATGGTCATGTCCGAGAAAGAGAAGCAGAACACCGCTTATCACGAAGCCGGTCACGCTATTGTCGGTCGAGTAGTGCCTGAGCACGATCCGGTCTACAAGGTTTCGATCATTCCGCGTGGTCGTGCGCTGGGTGTAACCATGTTCCTTCCTGAGGAAGATCGTTACAGCCTGTCCAAGCGCGCCTTGATCAGCCAGATCTGTTCGTTGTATGGCGGTCGTATCGCTGAAGAGATGACGCTGGGTTTTGACGGTGTGACCACCGGCGCTTCCAACGACATCATGCGTGCAAGCCAGATTGCCCGGAACATGGTGACCAAGTGGGGTCTTTCGGAAAAACTCGGTCCGCTGCTGTATGGCGAAGACGAGAACGAAGGTTACCTGGGTCGCGGGGGTGGTGGTCCAAGCAGTGGTTTGTCGGCTGAAACTGCTCGTTTGATCGACTCCGAAGTGCGCAGCATCATTGACCAGTGCTACGGCACGGCCAAGCAGATCCTTACGGATAATCGCGACAAGCTGGATGCGATGGCTGATGCATTGATGAAGTACGAAACGATTGATGCCGAGCAAATCGACGACATCATGGCTGGCCGCGCTCCACGCGAGCCGCGCGATTGGGAAGGTGGTTCGGGTACGCCAAGTGCGCCGGTAACGCCTCCGGACATCCGTCCGGAAACTCCAATCGGCGGTCCAGCTGCTGAACACTAAGGTCTGACATGACTTCTGTGCTGTACCCGACCCGGTTGCCTTGTGGCAACCGGGTTCTTGATTTGGCCCATACGCATGTGATGGGAATCCTGAACGCTACCCCTGATTCGTTTTCGGACGGCGGTCGCTACAACCGTCTGGACGCCGCATTACGTCATGCCGAGGCAATGGTTGCGGCTGGCGCGACACTTATCGACGTCGGCGGCGAGTCTACGCGGCCCGGCGCACGCTCCGTGTCTCCCCTTGAAGAGCTTGAGCGGGTCGCTCCGGTCGTCGAGGCGCTGCATCGCGAGCTGGATGTCATTATTTCCGTAGACACGTCCACGCCTGCGGTAATCCGCGAGACGGCGCGCCTCGGTGCAGGACTTATCAATGATGTGCGTTCGTTGCGTCGCGAGGGAGCGCTTGATGCTGCCGCTGCGACCGGCCTTCCCGTTTGTCTGATGCATATGCGCGGCGAGCCCGGCGACATGCAGGACAATCCGCATTATGACGATCTGGTGGGTGAGGTCAGTGCGTTCCTGCTGGAGCGTATGGCCCAGTGCGTATCTGTCGGCATACCGAACGAGCGGATCATTCTTGATCCGGGCTTCGGCTTCGCGAAAAGCCTCGACCACAACCTGAGTCTCTTTAAACACATGCAAGAGCTGCATGCGTTGGGACGTCCGCTGTTGGTTGGTGTCTCACGCAAGAGCATGATAGGCGGTGCGTTGGCTCGGCCTGTGGGTGAGCGGCTTTTCGGTGGTCTGGCGCTGGCAGCGTTGGCCATGACCAAAGGCGCAAGAATTTTACGTGTGCATGATGTCGCCGAGACGGTAGATGTGGTGCGCATGATCGCCGCTGTAGAAGCGGCCGAATAAGAATGATGGAGCGGCAATGACTACCAAGAAATATTTTGGAACGGACGGCATTCGTGGCCGGGTGGGGCAGTTTCCGATTACCCCCGATTTCATGCTGCGACTGGGTTGGGCTGCCGGTATGGCGTTTCGCCGCCTTGGCGCCTGTCGAATCCTGGTTGGCAAAGACACCAGAATTTCCGGTTACATGTTTGAATCGGCGCTGGAAGCGGGCCTTTCGGCTGCTGGCGCAGATGTAATGCTGCTTGGGCCAATGCCTACGCCAGCGATCGCCTATCTGACGCGTACCTTTCACGCTGAAGCGGGTATCGTGATCAGCGCCTCGCATAATCCGCATTACGACAACGGCATCAAGTTTTTCTCGGGCCAAGGCACCAAGCTGCCTGACGAGATCGAGATGATGATCGAAGAGTTGCTGGATACGCCCATGACTGTCGTCGAGTCGGAGAAGCTCGGCAAGGTGTCGCGTATCAATGACGCTGCGGGTCGCTACATCGAATTTTGCAAAAGCAGCGTGCCCTCAAGCACCGACTTTGCCGGGCTCAAGCTGGTTATCGATTGTGCCCACGGCGCAACCTATAAAGTTGCGCCCAATGTGTTTCGCGAGCTGGGCGCCCAGGTGACCGTTCTGTCGGCACAGCCTGACGGGCTGAATATCAACAAGGATTGCGGTTCTACCCATATGGGTGCGCTTCAGGCTGCGGTGCTCGCTGAGCATGCTGATCTGGGGATCGGTTTTGACGGTGACGGCGACCGTGTCCTGATGGTTGATCACACCGGTGCCATCGTCGATGGCGATGATTTGCTGTTCATTATTGCCCGTGATCTGCACGAGCGCGGTCGCCTTCAGGGTGGCGTGGTTGGCACTCTGATGAGCAACCTGGGGCTTGAGTTGGCCCTGGGTGAGCTGAACATCCCGTTCGTGCGGGCGAACGTCGGCGATCGTTACGTCATCGCCGAGCTGCAAGAGCGTAACTGGCAAGTAGGTGGTGAAAACTCCGGTCACATCGTCTGCTTCCAGCACACGACGACCGGCGATGCAATTATCGCTGCGTTGCAAGTGCTTCTGGCCCTGCGTCGCAGTAATCAGAGTCTGGCCGAGGCTCGTCAGGCATTGCGCAAATGTCCGCAAGTGCTGCTCAACGTACGCTTTGAAGGCGGCGTGGACCCGGTAGAGCATCCGGCGGTCAAGGAAGCTTGCCAGCGTGTAACTGACGCGATGGCTGGCCGTGGTCGCGTGCTGCTGCGCAAGTCTGGCACCGAGCCGCTGGTTCGCGTGATGGTTGAAGGTGAGGATGAAGCTCAGGTTCGTGCCTATGCCGACGAGCTTGCAAAGCTGGTCGCAGAAGTTTGCGCCTGATTTCGGCTTGCCAGTGTTGAAACTGTTGGGTAACATCTGCGCCCACTTTGACCGACGAGGTACAGCATGCGTCGCCCTATGGTAGCTGGTAACTGGAAGATGCACGGTACCCGCGCCAGCGTCGCTGAGCTGATCGAGGGCCTTGCTGCACAGGCTCTCCCTGGCGGTGTTGATGTCGCGGTATTTCCGTCGAGCCTGCACATCAATCTGGTGATTGATGGTTTGCAAGGCAAGTCGATTCCTGTTGGTGCGCAGAATTGCGCCCATGAAGCAGGGCAGGGTGCGTTGACCGGTGAAGTATCGCCGAGTCAGCTGGCTGATGCAGGTTGCAGTCTGGTACTTGTAGGGCATTCGGAGCGTCGCCAGATTATGGGCGAAAGCAATGAGGTTCTGATTCGCAAGTTCGCTGCGGCTCAGGCAAGTGGCCTTACGCCCGTGCTGTGCATTGGCGAAACCCGCGAAGAGCGCGAAGCTGGCGAAACGCTTGCAGTTGTTGGGCAGCAGCTTGGCAGTGTCATCGAAGCGCTGGGTATTGAAGTGCTGGTCAATGCGGTAATTGCTTACGAGCCGGTCTGGGCCATTGGCACCGGGCTGACTGCTTCGCCTCAACAGGCGCAGGATGTGCACGCCGCTATTCGTGCGCAACTGGCGAAAGAGAATGCTGAGGTCGCACAAGGCGTGCGACTTCTTTATGGCGGCAGCGTGAAGGCGGCCAATGCGGTCGAACTGTTCAGCATGCCGGATATCGATGGGGGGCTCATTGGTGGAGCGTCCCTGAATGCAGATGAGTTCGGTGCGATCTGTCGCGCCGCGGGAAACTGAAAAAATGCTGGAAACAGTCGTAGTCGTTTTTCATCTGTTGGGCGCTCTGGGTGTTGTCGCCCTGGTATTGCTGCAGCAGGGTAAAGGTGCGGACGCAGGCGCGTCATTCGGAGCAGGTGCATCAAATACTGTCTTCGGAAGCCAAGGTTCCTCTACCTTTCTTAGTAAGTTTACTGCTATACTCGCCGCAGCTTTTTTCATAACCAGCTTGGGGTTAGGTTACTTTGCTAAAGAGAAAGCTCAAGGGCTGACTCAAGTAGGTTTGCCAGATCCAGCGGTGATGGAAGTGAAGCAAAAACCGGCAGCAGATGATGTTCCGGTTCTCGAAGGGCAAAAGCCAGCGGTAGTTCCAGCTGACATACCTCAAGCTCCCGAGAAGAAGTAAGGTTTCAACAGGCAGTGATGTTTGAGGCTGTCAACGCTGTATTGCCGAGGTGGTGGAATTGGTAGACACGCAACCTTGAGGTGGTTGTGCCCAATGGGTGTAGGGGTTCGAGTCCCCTTCTCGGTACCAATTATCAGGGCAGCCCGCATTAGCGGGCTTTCTTGTAGGTGGATGTTCGATTGACCCTGAAAGGGATCAGCCGTATACTTCCGCCCCAGCTTTGTCGCGGGGTGGAGCAGTCTGGTAGCTCGTCGGGCTC
>Ga0247817_10002167_pt1 | contig 10143 bp, 11 predicted proteins | sample UWRJL212509R1_FD_178010 | JGI IMG/M metagenome (GOLD analysis project Ga0247817, IMG submission 178010) | Plant litter microbial communities from Arlington Agricultural Research Station in Wisconsin, United States - UWRJ-L212-509R-1 | ecosystem: Environmental > Terrestrial > Plant litter >...
TCTTTAGTCATCGCTCTATCATCTGGATCATCATCTGCCATAAGAATGACTACGCTCTTTTTGTCTTTTTGTATTTGAATCATCACTTTAAATGTATTATACTGAACTGTATTACTAAAAAAGAATCTTACTTTATAGCATTAACTATACAGTAATACCTCAGAATTATAAATAGATAAAAAAACTATTCCATAAAGCTGAGCTCTATCACGTAATAGATAGATAAAACTCTTTAGAAACAAATGCAGTTGCTTATTAGAGATTATAACTTTTCATTTTATTATAAAGCGTTTTTCGATCAATACTCAATACCTGAGCTGCTTTACTTTTATTATAATTTACCTGCTTAAGTACCTGCAAAATCATTTCATACTCAGCATCCAATGCAGCTGATTTTAAATTAGGCTTTACAGGTTCTTCTTGTTTTTGGACGACCTCTTCAGTAGTTATTGGCTGAATAGGATCTGAAAATAATAATCTTGAGTAATTAATTATTTCAAATGGTAAAGACTTAGATTCTATTAAATCTCCATCTGAAAGTAGCGTAGATCTTTTCACAACATTTCGCATTTCTCTTAGATTTCCATACCATGGATAGCTCAGGAAAGCGGCTTTTACATCCTCATCAAAACCTTTGATATCTTTCCCTAATTCGGCGTTGGTGGTATCTAAGAAAAATTGAGCAAATTCCATTATATCTGCCTTGCGATCTCTCAATGGTGGTACATCCAGACTAAATTCATTGAAACGATGATATAAATCCTCTCTGAATTTTCCTTTGCGACAAGATTCCATCAAACGTTCGTTAGAAGCAACCACTATTCTTACATCTACCGTTATTTCTTTACTTCCGCCAATCCTGCGAAGCTTTCTTTCTTGAACAACTCTCAATAAAGCAACCTGGACATCATAAGGTAAATTAGAAACTTCATCCAGAAAGAGTGTTCCACCATTGGCCATTTCAAAGTGCCCAATTTTTTGATTTAAAGCTCCTGTAAAAGAGCCTTTTTCATGACCAAACATTTCACTGGCAGCTAATTCTTTTGAAATAGCCCCACAATCCATGGCTATAAATGGGCCACTTGCTCTCTTACTTCTCTTATGTATTTCCTGAGCTACTGATTCCTTACCAGAACCACTTTCACCATATATAATTACGCTATAATTAGTGGGAGCTACCAAATCAATCTGGCGATACAAGCTTTTTGATTCAGGGCCATTACCAAATATATAATTGCTATCATGTTTTGCTTTAGAAGGTTTGCCATTGAGTTTAGCAGGAGAATCTTTCTCTAACAGCTCTTGAGCACTGCCTTCACTTTTTTCACTGCCTAAAGCTTTTTTAATAGTAAGCAAAATTTCATCAGGAAAAAGAGGCTTGGTGATATAATCATAAGCCCCCTGTTTCATGACATCAATGGCAATTTTAATATCTGAATATCCCGTAATTATCAGCACAGGAACATCTGGAAAATGTTCTTTTATTTTTCTTAAAATTTGTCCTCCATCTAAATCGCCTAAACGAAAATCTGTCATCACTAAGTCAGGAGAAAATTCTTCCAATAAGCTTAAACCAGTTTGCCCGTTTTGAGCAATAGCTACTTCATAACCATTTTTTGTAAGAAAACGACGAAGCAAAAGACAAATATCAGTGTCATCATCAATAACAAGGATACGTTGCATATGATATATGTTTTATAATTTAATGAGTTGGTAATACATACGTAATATAGATTTAACGCTAACCGTATTATAACATCCGTCTTAATTGAGCCGATTGAATACCTAAATGATCTCGATATTTGGCTACTGTACGGCGAGCAATAGCATATCCTTTCTGTGCTAATAAATCAGCTAACTGGAAATCATTTAGTGGATTATTCTTATCCTCATCTGAAATTAAAGTAGCCAATGTCTGTTGTATTTCACGATTAGATACCTCCGTTCCAGACTCTGTAAAAATACCACCAGAAAATAAATCTTTTAAATGGATTGTGCCAAAAGGCGTCTGTGCATATTTCCCACTTGTTACTCTCGATATCGTTGAAATATCCATTCCTATGATTTCTGCTATATCTTTGAGCGTCATTGGTTTCAACTTCTGAACATTACCAGTCTTAAAGAAATCTTCTTGTAATTTGACTAATGTTCTCATTGTTTTCAACATCGTTGTTTCTCTTTGCTGAATGGCATCAATAAGCCAGTTGGCAGCCGATACTTTAGTATGTATATAATGGGTAGCTGCTTTGTCTGAGCTCCCATTTAATAAATCATTAAAAGAATTATTTACTTTTAATGGTGGTACTCTATTACTATTCAAAGAAACTTCAATCTTATTATCATCAAAGAAAATCAGGTAATCAGGAATAATGTTATCCTTAAAAATGACTGAACTTGTATTTTCTCCTGAGATAGGCTTAGCATTTAGTGAGGTAATTATGTTTAATGCTTGCTTTAATTCATTAGTACTTATTTCACGCAAACGCATAATCTTCTCATAATTACGAACAGCTAAATCATCAAGATTGTTTAAAACAATCTCATAAGCCAACTCTATATTATGTCCTTCTTCTCTTTTACGATCTAGTTGAATTAACAAACATTCTTGTAAATCTACTGAGCCAATACCAATTGGATCGAGCTGGCGTATAACTTTCACAATGGCATCTACATCCGAAACATCAACAAAAATATTATTTGTAAAAGATACATCGTCTGCAATAGCTTCCGAGTCATACTTCAAAAAACCATGTTCATCCAATGAATCAATAATAAAATCGCCTAATAATTGTTGACGTTCAGTAAGAGGCAATATATGTAATTGCTCTTTTAGATCATCACGCCACGAAGTTTGCTGAGCTATAGGAGCTTCATAAAAATCGTCGTCGCTGCTATAATTGCTTAATTGTGTTTTATAATTAGGGGTATCATCATCAAATTCATCCCAGTCCAAATAGTCGGTAGTACTACTTGGGATTAGATCCTTATTTTCAAAATCATCAGTTTCAAAATCATCACTTACACTCACTTCTTCCAGCATCGGATTTTCCTCCAATTCTGTTTTAATATGATCTTCCAACTCTAAAGTAGAGAGCTGTAAAAAATTGAGTAACTGGATTTGGGACGGAGATATTCTTAGAGTTTGTTTCTGGGTTTGGCTGAGATTTAGCATGGCATAAAGTTTTGTCTAAATGTATATATATCAATTTAGAAGCCTACTTTATTAAAGATTTGAAAAAAACAGACACCTTTCCTCTAATAATTTGACTATCAGTGATTTATATTAGTAATATTTTTTTTTGCTATAAGTAACTAAAAAATTTAATTTCGCAGGTGATGTAAAATATACCCCAATGTGAGAAAAAAAATCCACATTTAAAAAAAATACTTGCTAATACCCCATTCTATGAAAAAAAACTTACGTTTTATTTTTTTACCCTTCATTATTTGCCTTATTCTATTAATAATTCTTAGTTGGTCGTCTTATAATAAAATTAATGATTCTACAGAATATGCCACAGCTGTTGAACATACTCATGAAGTTTTAAGAAAAAGTGAAGAGTTAATCTCTATTATTAAAGATTATGAAACTGGGCAGCGAGGTTATCTGATAACAAAAGAAAGAACTTTTTTAGAGCCTTATATAAGAGCTGAAAAAGAAATACAAGGTGTATACGCTACCCTTAAGGAAGAGATTAAAGACAACCCTGCTCAGTTAAAAAGACTAGACACACTACGAATAGCTATTTTTGAAAAAATCCAATTACTCAGATATAATATTAAACAATTAGAACGAAAAGAAGAGTTTAATGGCAAGACATTCTTATTAGGTAAAGATAAAATGGACAATATTCGTACAATAGTTAATAGGTTTCAGATTACTGAACGAAAACTATTAGAAGAACGAAGAGCCACAAAACTTGAGAATGACAAGCAAGTATCTTCATTTCTAACTTTATTATCTATATTCTCATTTGTATTACTTATTATCAGTTTCCTTTTAATTTTCCTGGAACTTAAAAAAAGAATAAAATTTCAACATCAATTAGAAAATAAGATAGAAGAACTTAACAGATCTAATGCTGATTTAGAACAATTCGCGTATGTATCTTCCCACGATTTACAAGAACCACTTCGAAAAATAAGAGCCTTTAGTGATAGATTAGTGCGTAAGCATACGTTAAATGAAGATGGAAAAGATACATTAGATAAAATTATATCTTCGGCCGAAAGAATGCAGACATTGATCAATGATTTATTAGATTTTTCAAGATTAGTCAAAAAAAAAGAAAGCAGTTTTCAGGAAGTCGACCTCCAATTAGTCATTAATCGTGTAGTAAATGATTTATCAATAAAAATAGAAGAAAAAAAAGCTCACTTAATTATTGGAAAAATGCCGTATCTTTGGGGCATTCCTTTTCAAATCAATCAATTATTTCTAAATTTAATTAGTAATGCTTTAAAGTTTACTAAAGATGAGGTTCCTCCAGTAATCACAATCTCCTATGAAAAGGTAAGAGGTGAAGAAGTATCAGGAATTGAGAAAATAAGAAAGGATAGAGATTACCATAAAATAAAAGTAATAGATAATGGTATTGGATTCGAGGATCAATATGCTGAAAAAATATTTGTTATTTTTCAGCGTCTTCATGCAAGAAATCATTACGAAGGTACTGGAGTAGGTTTAGCAATTTGTCGTAGAATCATGACTAATCATAATGGTTTTATATTTGCCAAAAGTCAAATCAATGAAGGAGCTTCATTCACATTATATTTTCCTACTAAATAATTAAAATTCGAGAATGAGTATATTATCAATCCTCATTGCTGACGACGATGAAGATGACAAGTTTTTATTAAAATCAGCCTTTGAAGAGTGTAAAATTGAAGCTCCATTAACTTTTGTTGATAATGGACAAGAATTGATAGATTTTTTGCATAAAGCAAAAAAACTACCAAGTATCATTATTTTAGATTTGAATATGCCTAAAAAGGACGGAAGAGAAGCTCTTAAAGAAGTTAAACAAAATCCTACATTCAGAAGTATTCCTATTCTTATTCTGACCACTTCCAATTCACCAGAAGATGTCAGAAATTGCTATTTTTTAGGGGCTAATTGCTTTATTACTAAACCCTCCACTTTTGAAGGATTAATGAAAGTAATTGACCAGTTAAACAAATTCTGGTTTAATATTGCTTCTATTCCAACAAAGCTGTAACTTTTGGCTTACCATTGACATTAATAACAAGGGGAACCTTTGGTTTTTCTTCTGTCACATCTTTTACCCAAAGCAAAGTTTTTTCTAACAAGGAAGGTTTGTAAACATTTAGATTCTTTACTTCGGTCAAGACTGGTTTGTCATCAGTCACATCTTTTACCCATTCCAGACCTTTTTCTAAAATGTTATCTTTATTAGTCTGAATCATATTGTTAGTAAAGTTCTTTATCAGATAAGGTACTACTAACTTTGTAATCCATGACGCATTTCTCAAAATACCATTTTTAACAATGGTGTCTACGCCAATTCCAACCCCAATTCCTAGCAAACCTTTATTACGTTTGGTTAAGAAATTGCTCAAAAAATCCATTACATGACGAGCTGGGCTAAGTTCTTCTTTAATACCTGTTATTCCACTATGTATTTTAGTTCTTGATATTTCTATCTCATTTTTAAGTCTGGCTCTTTCAGCTCGAAGATCGTCTATATTGCGAATATTAGTTTTCATAATAAAATTTCTTAATAAAAGAGTTGATAACTGGTAACTTAATAAAATTATCTCTTGAAGCATATACGATTCCAGCTATAATAATATAAAACGCAGCTACGATAAAGAATCCGTAAGCTAAATTATTAAGGCTTTGTCCTATAAGCCAGGCAGCTCCTAAGCTTAAAAACAAAAGAACAAATGCTCCTAGTACACCAATAACCAGAGCAGAAGCAGTAGATGAAATAGCTTCAGCAGTTTTTTCTGCTGCATTCAATACACCAAGGTTCCAACGAGCTTCAAGGTGATTTGTTACATCATCAAATAAGTCTTCTGTTTTGCCTCTTATTTCGTTATAGATTTCCATAATACAGGTGTTTAATTAGTTTTAAATTTAAAGATGAGCCAAAACTATAGTTTTGGCTCATCTTTTTAAGAGTGCTTTTAGATTTAGCTTACTTGAAACTTTTTCTTAGCAGTATTCAGTTGATCATCAGCTTCATCAGCTAGATCATCAGCTTTTTGTTGAGCTTTTCCTCTCAATTCATACGCTTTATTACGGACTTCATCCTTAGCATCTTCATATTGACTTTTTCCACGACGAATCGCTGTTAGTAGCTCATCAGCCAATTCATTAGCTGTTTTCTTTACTTTTGAACGAATTTCATCTCCTTTGTCTGGGGCAAATAACATTCCTATAACTGCACCTGCCGTCGCCGCCGCAACAACGCCCAATAAGATTTTTGAAGTACTTTTCATGATAGTTTATATTTAATAGTTTCAACTTTTTTATAACAGGGATATTAAAAATCCTATTCCATTTGATTTATACAAATATAATTACCTAAATTGTAGAACATTTTTCCCATAGTGTGGGCATACTTGGACTAAAACCTTATGGGATAAACGAAAATTGCTGGCACAGTTTTTTATTAATATTAGAAGTATGAAGAATAATAGAAAAGATGAAGAGCTTAGACGAACATAATTTATCTGCCCTAATAGTAGATGATGAAATAGATACGTGCTTATTGATAAAAATGTATTTGAAAAGAAAAGGTATAGAATCTTTTCATGCTCATACATTGCAGGATGGTTTTGAAAAAGCAGGTACTTTCACACCTCAATGGGTATTTTTAGATAATAACTTGCCAGATGGCTTAGGAATTGAAAAATTGTCTGAGTTTAAAAAGTTATTGCCTAATAGTAAAATTGTTATGATAACTGCTGTTGGAAAGTTGAAAGATAGAGCAATGGAAAAAGGTGCTTATTACTTCATAGAGAAACCACTCTCATTCGCTTCAATAGACCAGTCTCTAGCAAAATTTTAAAAATTATTTTTTTTATCTAATAAATATAAAAAAAATTTGTGACTATTATCACAAAACCTTGTCTGAATAGCAATAAATCAAATTGTAGTAAATATTTTTCTTAAACCCTTTAACAAAACAAACAATGGAAGGACAAGGACTCTTGTATGCAATCATCATTGGTGGCATAGCTGGCTGGTTAGCTGGCGAAATCAGAAGAGGCTTCGGCTTCGGTCTTATCGGCAATATTATTATTGGAATAGTTGGTGCTGTAGTAGGTAGCTGGCTGTTCGGAGTTTTAGGAGTTTCTCTTGGAACTGGTGTAGTAGCCTATATAATTAAAGCTGTAATAGGAGCCCTGGTAGTACTATTCATCGTGGGACTGATAAAGCGGACATAGCCTAAAACCACATAACATTAAAAAAGGTAAAGATATTAATATCTTTACCTTTTTTAATGCCTTTTATCTACTATTTGCCAGGTTTATCTACTTATTACCTATATACAGCCTTAGTATATCCTTACAAAATCCCTAATTTATCCATACATAATCCGTAGCGAAGTGCTGCACTGCTGGTATATTAAATCGCAAATGGTGCGACATTATGCATTTATATAAGAGAAAGAAATGTAAAAAAAGGATGCAATAAAAGAAAAAAGACAAAATATAAAGTTATTCATTTTAAGAGAATCTTGTTTTAATATCAGTGTAATAATTTAGACTATCTTAAGTTTTAATTCGATAAATTAAATTATCTATCAACCAAATGAGGATACGTACAGAGAGCATAGCACAAAAAAAGCAGCAGATAAAATCCGCTGCTTTTCCGACCATTGCTACTAATCTAAACCACCTATTATTATTCTATATCTTTTTGAATTTCATCTATTCTATTATTTAGCTTTCTTTTGAAGTCTTTCCAATCTTGCTTCATATCACTTCTGATTTCTTTTATAGAAGTATCTATCTCATCCATTTCTCCTTTCAGCTTTTCCTTTCTTTCTTGCCAGCGATCTTTTTCTTTGGCAGAAGCATTTTTAAGCTTATCTTCTGTTTCTTCTAATTCTCTTCTTAAAGACTTACGTTGCTCTTCTAATTTGGCAGCCATTTCGTCTTTTTCTCTTTTTACATCTTCAGCTGTTTGATCTACACCATCTTTGATATCACTGGCAACATTATCTGCTGCGGTTTCCACATTGTCCTGAGCGTTTTGAGTAGCATCTGCTGCCTCTCTTTTTTCTTCTCTTGAACAAGAGCTAAACGCCAATGTTCCAATTGCCATTAAAGCGTAAGCTAATATTACCTTTTTTTTCATTTTATTAAAATTTTAGTTGGATGACAAAACCCCATTTTTTAGAGTTTGTCATTAATTAATAGCTAATTTTTTTAATGATTTTGTAGTAAAGCAATGGTTTTATTAAATAAATTGTTCATTTTAGAATTAGTGTGCCAAATCGCATTACTTTCATGATTCCATACAATTATCATTCAAATAATAAGAATGACACACTAAATGTCTTTATTTATTAGAAGTGAAATCCGATAGTTGCCTGAAATAAATTGCCTTTACTTGCAAACTTACTAGCTGTTTCAGCATCCTTATATTTTACATTAATTACGTCATTGATATTTCCTTCATAACGTAAATCAAAATTTAACTTACTAATATCAAATCCAATACCTGCCTGATAACCAAATACTGCTTTATTGAATACCTGATCAGCATCTTCTCCTCTGGCATCAGCAATAGCATCTCCCAGATTACCATTATCACCTATTCTAAAAGTAGCAATAGGACCAGCATTAATTCTGAAAACATCACCAATCTTTACACCAACCAGCAAAGGAAAATCAAGATTAGTCATTCTAAAATCGACTGTCTTTGTATTATTACCATTGTTTTCTATAATATCATATCTTCCACCTTTTTGTGAAAGTAATATTTCGGGTTGTAAGAAAAATGTTCTACCAAATCTTAAAAAGACACCACCTGTAAAACCTACTGCTCTATTATCATTGTTTCTAAAATTAAAAACAGTATTTCCAGCCGTGATAGAAAGATCATTTCCTCTTACCTGCGATAAATTAGCTCCTAATCTTAGCCCTGCTGTAAAAGCTTTTGTTTGAGCAAATGTCGATGCACTCATAAGAGAGACAAATGCTAAAGTGATGATTTTTTTCATATCCTTTATTCTAAATTAAAAAATTACTAACTGATAATAAAGGTTAAATTACTATGCCATTTTATAAACATCTTATAGTCAATGGATTATGAAATGATATATTAAGAGTCTGAGGAAATACTTCTACACTCTGGGTAAATATCTTTCTAAATGGAGAAGTAAGAATAGTACTTATTTTTTCTTGCTAACTTGCTTTTTGTTGAAAAAAGACTTAACACCATCGGTTGTTTCACTAACAGCCTCTGCTATTTCTTTCTCTAATTTACTAGCCCTTGTACGTTTTTTCTCCTGTATAGCTATATGACTTGTTGGCTCTCCTATTAAAAATCCATAGGGTTGCAGGTCAGGAACGGAATCAAATATTACTTTTATAATAGCAATCATTGGTAATGATAGAGCCATACCCGCAATACCCCATAGTGAGGCCCCTAATAATAAGCCTAAAATGGCTGCTAATGGATTAATACTTATTTTTGAGCCTACTATATTAGGTGTAATGAAATTGCCTTCCAGCATCTGTACAACAAAGAAAGAAGCGGCTACACCTACAGCATACATAGGAGAATCTTTAGTGACTAAAGCGATAACAATGGGTAAAAGAGAACCAATGAGAATGCCTATATAAGGAATAATAAGCAACACAGCAGCCAGAAACCCAAAGAAGATAGCATATTCAATCCCTAATAAAAATAAACTGATTGTATTTAATGTTCCTACAATAATAGTTACGATTATGATTCCCGATAAATAGCTATGAATAGCGTCATAAATCTTTCCTAATACTTCATTGACCTTTTCGGCATCTACATTTGTAAAGACTTTATAAAAGAAATCTCTAAAGAAATCCCGGTAAAGCAGCAGAAAGAACATATAAACGGGCATGATAGATAAATTGCCAAGCATAGTAGAAGTAACTGTAAGAGCTGTGCCTACTACAGTTCCA
>Ga0247817_10002169_pt1 | contig 10135 bp, 7 predicted proteins | sample UWRJL212509R1_FD_178010 | JGI IMG/M metagenome (GOLD analysis project Ga0247817, IMG submission 178010) | Plant litter microbial communities from Arlington Agricultural Research Station in Wisconsin, United States - UWRJ-L212-509R-1 | ecosystem: Environmental > Terrestrial > Plant litter >...
GACGAACTTGCCGTCGTGCGCTGCGGCGCGGTAGCCGCGGCGCACCTCGATTCCGGGCGACTGGTAGCCCGGATACCCCGCCGGCACTGCGCGCGTGATCTTGCCGGTGGCGTGCAGGGACCCGTCGCCCGCGAGCAAGAGCACCCCGAGCGGCCAGACCCGACCGACCGGCACCATCACGGGCTTACGCTCGACGCCGAGCACGCGTTTGCGACGCACGAAGTTCGCCAGCGCCTCGTCCGGCACCCCGGCGTCGGCGAGCCGCTGCACCGCGCGCTCGAGCGACGCCCGGATGTGGTCGATCTCGGCCACCTTCGGTCAGTGACCTGTCACGTCGGAGTCGACTCCGGCATCCGGACCCTGCGACAGCTGCGCGATCGACGCGAGGTCCGCGGCGGTGAGTTCGAAATCGAAGACCGCGAGGTTCTCGGCGAGGCGCTCGGGGGTCTTGCTCTTCGGGATCGCGACGAGCCCCTGCTGCACGTGCCAGCGCAGGATGACCTGCGCGGGGGTGCGGCCGTGCTCGCCGGCGATCTCGAGCACACGCGCGTCGGTCAGCAGGCCGGTGCCCGGGCCGAGCGGGCTCCACGATTCGGTGACGATGCCGAAGTGCTCGTTCGCGGCGATCTGCTCGGCGCGCACGACGTGCGGGTTGAGTTCGATCTGGTTGACGGCGGGCGTTATGCCGGTCTCGTCGATGAGGCGCTCGAGGTGCGCCGGCTTGAAGTTCGAGACGCCGATCGAACGCGTCTTGCCCTCGTTCAGCAGCTTCTCGAAGGTGCGGAAGGTCGACACGTACTCGTCGCGCTCCGGCAGCGGCCAGTGGATCAGCAGCAGGTCGACGTAGTCGAGGTTGAGGCGGTCGAGCGAGGCGTCGAGGCCGGCGATCGCGCGGTCGTGGCCCTGGAACTGGCCGTCGAGCTTGGTCGTGACGAACAGCTCGTCGCGGGCGAGCCCGGTGGAGGCGACGCCGACACCGACCCCGCGCTCGTTGCCGTACTTCGCGGCGGTGTCGATGTGCCGGTATCCGACCTGCACCGCCTCGACGATCGCCTCGGCGACGGCGTCGTCGTCGAGGGGCCAGGTGCCGAGCCCGATCTGCGGAATCGAGTGGCCGTCGTTCATGGGGATGCGCGGGGCGAGAGAGACCATACGTCCACCCTCGCAGATGGTCGGCAGAAAGGGCCACCCTTGACACCTCGAATTGTATTGCTACGATGGTACAAACGACGCACAAACGATTCGAGGAGGAACCCGTGGACAGTCTCGCCTGGTTCGTCAGCATCTTCGCCGCGGCGCTGCTCGTCGCATTCTTCGCCCTGACGTTCGTCCCCTTCTTCTCGCGGTACACCGCCTATCGGTACTCGGTGGACATCCACGTCAACCTGCCCGTGCGACTCGAGCCCGCGGTCAGCACGCGCTTCATCGCCCAGGGCCGTGGCGCGAGCATCGGCGGCCTCATCTTCCTGGTCGCTGCGGTTCTCGCGATGCTGGGCGGCCTCTACGCCGGCGACGGGCCGGCGGCGGCGCTCTGGCTCGTCTTCGGCGCCGTGCTCGTGGGGTCGTTGGCCGGCGGCACCGTCGCCGCCTTCACCGGCGCCACGACGTTCGCATCGGATCGACCGCGGGTCGCGCGGTCACGCGCGGTGAGCGTGTCCGACTACCTCCCACCGTGGGAGCGCTTGGGCGCGTGGGTGTCGGTGGTCGCCGCCGTGGTCGTCGCGGTCGTTATGTCGGTGGTGGGCGCCGGCGCCGCCGTGTTCCCGGTCGCCCTGTTCGCGGGGCTCGGGGCCGTCACGCTGGTGATGTTCGAGATCGCGAGCGACCGCATCGTCGACCGCTCCCAACCCGCCGGTTCGACCGCCGACCTGGTCTGGGACGACGCGATGCGGTCGTCGATCCTGCGCGACCTGGTCTCCGGACCACTCGCACTCGGAGTATTCAGCCTCGTTCTCGGGATCGTGCAGATCGTCGGCCTGTCCGCCGGGATGACCGCAGCCGCGATGACCGACATCAACGGCGCCCTGCTCTCGGCGCTCGGGCTCGCGGTCACCCTCTACAGCCGCACCGGCCGGGCGCAACGGTACTTCATATCCCGCCTCTGGCCCGACTTGCGCTGGAGCGACACCGCAGACACCGCGACGGATGCCGCCTGATGCTCACGATCGACCCGAAGTCGCCGGTGCCGCCGTTCGAACAGCTGCGGCTGCAGTTCATCGAGCAGGTGCGCGGCGGCGAGCTCGCCGCCGGGGCGAAGCTGCCCACGGTGCGCCGGCTGGCCGACGACCTCGGCCTCGCTCCGAACACCGTGGCGCGGTGTTACCGCGAGCTCGAGCGCGACGGGTTCATCGAGACCCGCGGCCGCAACGGCTCGTTCGTGAGCGCGCAGGGCGACGCCGCCGAGCAGCAGGCGCAGGTCGCGGCACGCGCCTATGCCGACCGGGTCAAGCAGCTCGGGGTGTCGCCGCGCGACGCCCTCGCCTGGGTGACCGCGGCGCTCAAGGCGTAGACCGGGTTTCGATACGGGCCGTGGACGGCCCTACTCAACCTGCAGTCTCTACATGAGCCGAAAACGGCCGCATGAGCCGCCCGCGGACGGCTCATGCGGCCGGAAGCGGCTCATCTGAGCTGCGAACGCTAGACCTTCAGCCCGATCATGCCCGCGTCGGGGTTGCCGAAGCGGTGCGCGGTGACGCTCACGGCCTGCTCGCGCAGGAACGGCAGCAGCTCGACGCGTCCGGCCGAGGTGACCTCGCCGGCGTAGATCGCGAGGTCGGGCGTTCCGCCGACGGCCGCGGCGAGAGCCGAGGCGTCGCCACCGACGAGGCGCACGCGGGCGGTGGTGATGCCGCCGGCCGCGGCGCGGGTCAGCCACGCGGCATCCGATTCGATCTTCACGTCGCGCACGTCGACCGGCGACGATCCGCCGGCGATGCGCCCGATGAGCGTCGCGGGCAGCGGCACGGCCGAGCTCACGTAGACGGGCGCCTTGGCGCGGGTCGCGGCGGCGAGCAGGCGCACCAGCTTGCCGAGCGGCTCCCCCTCGGCGAGGCGGAGCGTGACGGGCACGGGCAGGTAGCGGAACACGTTGCGCTCGACCTGGAGGCCCGAAGCGTCGCGGCTGACGCCGAACTCCTGCTGCCAGGCCTGCTCGTCGCTGTAGGCGCCGCGACGCACACCGTCGAACTCGAGGAACTCGAGGCCGCTCTGCGCCTGCTTGATGAACCCGGCGACACCGGCGTCGAGGCCGTCGAGGCGGAGGTCTTCGTCGGGTTCGGCGGCGACGGCGCTCCAGCTGCCGAGGGTCATCAGGTAGTTCGGGCCGCCGGCCTTCGTGCCCGCTCCGACCGAGGAACGCTTCCAGCCGCCGAACGGCTGGCGCTGCACGACGGCCCCGGTGATGCCGCGGTTGACGTAGGCGTTGCCGGCCTCGACGTAGGCGAGCCACTTCGCGACCTCGGCCGGGTCGAGCGAGTGGATGCCGGCGGTGAGGCCGTACGCGCTCGCGTTCTGCATCTCGATCGCGTCTTCGAGCGTGTCGGCGGTCATGATGCCGAGCACCGGGCCGAAGTACTCGGTGAGGTGGAACTCGCTGCCGGCGGCCACGCCCTCGCGCACACCGGGCGACCAGAGGCGGCCGTCTTCGACGGCGTCGTCGGTCAGCTCGGTCGGCTTCACGAGCCACGACTGTCCGGGCTCGAGGGTGGTCAGTGCGCGCAGCAGCTTGCCGTGTGCGGGCTCGATGATCGGGCCCATCTGGCTGAGCGGGTTCTGCGGAACCCCGACGCGCAGCGTGCGCACCGAGTCGACCAGCTGGCGACGGAAGCGCTCCGACTTGGCGACCGAGCCGACGAGGATCACGAGCGACGCGGCCGAGCACTTCTGCCCGGCGTGGCCGAACGCGCTGCGCACGACGTCGGCCGCGGCCAGGTCGAGGTCGCCGCTCGGGGTGACGATGATGGCGTTCTTGCCGCTGGTCTCGGCGAGCAGCGGCAGGTCGGGGCGCCAGGAGCGGAACAGTTGCGCCGTCTCGTAGCCGCCGGTCAGGATGACACGGTCGACGGCGGGGTGCGCGACCAGCTCGCGGCCGAGGTCGCCCTCTTCGATGTCGACGAGCACGAGCACGTCGCGCGGAACACCGGCCTCCCACAGCGCCTCGACCATGACGGCGGCGCTGCGCTTGGCCTGCGGTGCCGGCTTGATGATGACGGCGCTGCCCGAGGCGAGCGCCGCGAGCACGGAGCCGGCCGGGATCGCGACGGGGAAGTTCCAGGGCGGGGTGACCACGATGAGGCGTGACGGGGTGAACGTGGCATCCGCGATCGTGTGGAGGTCGAGCGAACGCGCCGCGTAGTAGTGGGCGAAGTCGATCGCCTCGCTCACCTCGACGTCGGCCTCGGCGATGGTCTTGCCGGTCTCGCTCGCCATGACCTCGATGAGGCGACCGCGGAACGCGCCGAGCACGTCGCCCGCGTCGTGCAGGATGCGGGCGCGGCTCTCGACCGGCAGCGCCTGCCAGCCGTCGGCGGCGTGCACGGTCGCGCCGACCGTCGTGAGCAGCCGGTCGAGGTCGTCGATGCGGGCGGCGGCGATCGTGTCGACACCGAGCGTCGAGTCGGCGCTGCGCTCGAGGATGCGCAGGCCCCACGCGCGGTTCGCGGCGATCGAGTTGTCGGTGTCGGCCTCGTTCTGGAACTCGTCGAGCCCGACAGCGACGTCGACCTCGGGCGCCGTGCGGTCCTGCACACGGTGCGACGCGGGAACCGAGGGCTCGAGCGCGGCGATCGACGCGAGGAAGCGACCCTCTTCGCGGGCGAAGATCTTCTCGTTGCCGGCGAGTTCGAACAGCCCGCTCATGAAGTTCTCGGTGCTCGCGTTCTCTTCGAGCCGGCGGATGAGGTAGCTGATCGCCGAGTCGAACTCGCTCGGGCGCACGACGGGCGTGTAGAGCAGCAGGCCGCCGACGTCCTTCTTCACGGCTTCGGCCTGGCCGGTCGCCATGCCGAGCAGCATCTCGAACTCGATGCGGTGGTCGACCTTGCGCTGCTTGGCGAGCAACCAGGCGTAGGCGACGTCGAACAGGTTGTGGCCGGCGACGCCGATGCGCACGGCGTCGGTGCGCTCGGGCGTGAACGCCCAGTCGAGCACCCGCTTGTAGTTGGTGTCGGTCTCGACCTTGGTCGACCAGGTGGCGAGCGGCCAGCCGTGCATCGTCGCGTCGACGTACTCCATCGCGAGGTTGGCGCCCTTGACCACGCGCACCTTGATGCCCGCGCCTCCGGTCGAGCGGCGCTCGGTGGCCCAGGCGGTGAGGCCCTGCAGCGCGGAGAGCGCGTCGGGCAGGTAGGCCTGCAGCACGATGCCGGCCTCGAGCGTGTGCAGCTGCGGCTGCTCGAGCAGCGCCTCGAACACGGCGACCGTGAGGTCGAGGTCGTGGAACTCCTCCATGTCGAGGTTGATGAACTTCGGTGTCGGCGACGCGGCGGCGAGCTCGTAGAGCGGGGTGAGGCGCTCGACGACGCGGGCGACGGTCTCGTCGAAGGCCCACATCGACAGCTGCGCCGAGACCGAGGAGACCTTGATCGACACGTAGTCGACGTCGTCGCGCTTCAGCAGCTCGAGCGTTCCGGCGAGGCGGCGGTCGGCCTCGTCGTCGCCCAGCACGGCCTCGCCGAGCAGGTTGATGTTGAGGCGCACGTCGTTCTCGCGCAGGTGGGAGAGGGTCTGGTCGAGGCTCTTCGGCGTCGCGTCGATCACGAGGTGGCCGACCATGTTGCGCAGAACGCGGCGCGCGATCGGCACGACGATCCAGGGCAGCACGGGCGCGAAGACGCCGCCGAGACGGATCGCGGCACGCAGGTAGGCGGGCAGGAACTTCGGGATGCGGTGGCTCAGCTGCTCGAGGCTGCGAGCGGCGACGCGCAGGTCTTCGGGGCGCACGACCTTGTCGACGAAGCCGATGGTGAACTCGAGTCCGAGCGGGTCTTTCAGCACACCGGCCAGGCGGGCGGCGCTCGCGTCGTCTTTGACGTCGGCGCTCTCGGTGAGCCACCGGCGCACGGTGGCGACGGTCTCCTCGACCAGCGCGTCGGGCACGGGGTTGTCAGTGTTTGTGCGCTGAATCGACATGCTCACGAGAATAAGCCTCCCTCGGGGACGGTTGCTGGGTCAGGTCAGTGTGCCTGTTCGATAACTAAAGCAAAAGCGAATGTTTATGCACGATATTATGAAGTTCTGCCGAAAGAACGGATGCCACGTGCTCGACCTCAAACGTCTGCGTCTGTTGCGCGAACTCAAGATCCGCGGAACCATCACGGCCGTCGCCGAAGCCTTCTCGTACAGCCCGTCGTCGGTGTCGCAGCAGCTCGCGCTGCTCGAGGTCGAGGCCGGGGTGCCGCTGCTCACGAAATCCGGGCGAAGGGTGCAGCTCACGCCCCAGGCCGAGGTGCTCGTCGCCCACACCACGCAGCTGCTCGAGCGGGTCGAGCTGATGGAGAGCGAGCTGGTCTCGAGCCTCACCGAGGTGCGCGGAACGGTGCGGCTCGCCGTGTTCCAGTCGGCGGCGCTCGGCATCGTGCCGCAGGCGCTCACCCTCATCGCGACCGAGTACCCCGACCTGCGGGTCGAGGTGACCCAGCGCGAACCCGAGAACGCGCTGTTCGAGGTGTGGGCGCGCGAGTTCGACCTGGTCATCGCGGAGCAGTACCCCGGCCACGCCGCCCCGCACCAACCCGACCTCGACCGGGTCGAACTCTGCGAGGACGAACTGCGCCTCGGGGTGCCGTCGGCACGCGGCATCCGCTCCCTCCACGACGCCGCGACCCTTCCCTGGGTGATGGAGCCGCGGGGAACGGCGAGCCGCCACTGGGCGGAACAGCTCTGCCGTCGCGCGGGCTTCGAGCCCGACGTGCGGTTCGAGACCGCCGACCTGCAGGCGCACATCAGGTTCATCGAGTCGGGCAACGCGGTGGCGATCCTGCCCGACCTCGTCTGGTCGGGCCGCGAACCCAGCGTCGAGCTCGTGCGTCTCGACGGGCATCCGACGCGCACAGTATTCACCTCGGTGCGCGACGCGAGCAAGCACCGGCCGACCATCGTCGCGTGTCGAGCTATTCTCGACCGGTCGGTCGCTTTCCTCTAGAGTGCGGCCCGGCGCCCGACCGTTTCCTTACGCAACGGTAGGCTGGCGCCCAAGGATTCACAGGGAGAAAACCAATGAGCACCGAAATAGCGGGTGCAAGTGTGCGCCGAGTTCCTCGCCAAGACCGCAGCGAACAGCGCTTCGAGCTGATCCTCGACACGACGGCCGCGCTCATCGACGAGGTCGGCTACGGCAACCTCACGACGTCGCTCATCGCGAAGCGCGTCGGTATGTCCGGTCCCGGAATCTACCGCTACTTCGACGGGCTGCAGGCCATCGCCACCGCCCTCGCCACCCGCAACCTGCGCCGGCTGCTCGACCGCGCCACCGAGCTCACCTCCGACACCACCCTCGAGTGGGACGAGGCCATGCGCGGGCTCGTCGGGGTCTACGCCGACATGTTCCGCCGCGAGCCCGGATTTCGCTGGCTGCGCCTCGGCGACGCGATCGACCGCCACCTCATCGACGACACCGAGACCAACCGCACCGTCGTCGCACGCCACATGGCCAACCACTTCGTCGACCGCTACGACGTCTTCCCCCGCCCCGACCTGCTGCAGCACGTCGAGGTCATGGTCGAGATCGCCGACAGCCTCGTCGCCCGCGCGTTCGTGTCGAGCCCCGACGGCGACGAGTTCTACATCGCCGAGACCTCGCGCCTGCTGACCCGCTACCTCGGCGAGTACCTCGCGAGCACGCTCGAAGAGGCGGAACGACAGCACGAACTCAGCAAGACCCGGGCCTGACCGCCCCTTTCTCGACCCGGCGCCTTTCGGCTATGGTCGGCGCATGATCGACATCACCGAGCTACGCTCACGCGTGTCCGGGTCCGTGCTCGGCGCGGCCGACCAGGGATTCGCCGCCGAGGTCGCGGGCTTCAACCTCGCGATCGAACAGAGTCCGGATGTCGCGGTGGTCGCCACGACGACCGCCGACGTCGTCGAGGCGGTGCTGTTCGCCCGCGAGCTCGCGCTGCCCGTCAGGGTGCAGTCCACCGGCCACGGAGCACACGAGCGGATCACCGAGGGTGTGCTCGTCTCCACCCGCCGGCTCACCGCCGTCAAACTCGACCCGGCCACCCGCATCGCCACGATCGGGGCCGGCGCCCGGTGGAGCCGGGTCATCGCGGCCGGCGCCCCGCTCGGGCTCGCGCCGGTGGGCGGCGCCTCGCCGTCGGTCGGCGTCGTCGGCTACCTCCTGGGCGGCGGGTTCGGCCCGCTCGTGCGCAGCCACGGCGCCTCCTCCGACTACGTGCGCGGATTCACCGTCGTCACCGGAACCGGCGAGGTCGTCGAGGCGAGCGCCGACGTGAACGCCGACCTGTTCTGGGCGCTGCGCGGCGGTAAGACCGGTCTCGGCATCGTGACCGAGGCGCGGGTCGAGCTCGTCGGGCTTCCGTCGCTCTACGCCGGCTCGCTGCTGTTCGAGAACCAGCACGTCGAGAAGGTGCTGCGCGGCTGGTTCGACTACACCGCCACCGCAGACGACCGGGTCAGCACCAGCATCGTGATGCTGCGCTTCCCACCCATCGACGCGGTGCCCGAGCCGATGCGGGGCAAGAACTTCGCCGCGGTGCGCTTCGCCTACCCCGGCGAGATCGGCGAGGGCAGGCGGCTCGCCGCCCCGCTGCGCGCCCTCGCGCCGGTGTTCATCGACTCGCTCGGCGAGCTGCCGATCGACGAGATCGGGCTCATCCACAACGATCCGGAGGGGCCGTCGCCGGCCTGGAGCAACGGCACCCTGCTCTCGCACGCCGACGCCGACCTCGCATCGGCGGTCTTCGCCGCCGCCGGTCCGAACACCCGCATCCCGTTCGTGGCGGCCGAGCTGCGCCACCTCGGCGGCGCGCTGGCGACCGACGTGCCCGAGAGGTCGGCCGTGGGCGGCAGGTCGGCGAAGTACACGCTGGTGCTCGTCGCGGCCCCCGAGCCGAGCCTGTTCGCGCGCATCGTCCCCGATGCCGCGAACGCGGTCTTCGACGCGGTCCGGCCGTGGATCAACCCCGAGTCGAACGTCAACTTCTCGAGCAACGGCGGTGCCGCGACCCCGAACTGGTCGCCCGAGACGACCGAGCGGCTCGCCGCGGTGCGCAAGCGCTACGACCCCGACCGGGTGTTCGCGCGCTAGGCCGCCCGCCCGGCTCAATGCCGGCGGTGGTCCTGGATCGTCATGCGCGGCCCGAACGTCGGCTTGCGGAACCCGCTCGCCTCGATCAACCGCATGACCCGCTGGCGGTGCCCCGCGTAGGGCTCGAGCAGTTCGAGCATGCCGTCGTCGTCGACGGGCTTGCCGATGAGCGCCCAGCCGACCACGGCGGGCAGGTGGTAGTCGCCGACGCTCGGCGAATCGGGGTCGCCGTGCGCGCGCTGCGTCGTCTCGGCCGCCGTCCAGACGCCGATGCCGGGGATCGAACGCAGCTTGGTCGCGACGACGGGCCCGCCGCGCCCGTCGGCGAGGGTGCGTTCCAACGACGAGGCGACGGATGCCGCACGCATCACGGTCGCGGAGCGCTGGGGTCCGACGCCGGCGGTATGCCACTCCCACGACGGCACCCGACGCCACCGTTCCGCGCTCGGGAACACCCGCATGCCCTCGGGCGCGGGCCCGGGCGGCACGTCGCCGAACTTCCAGAGCAGCGAGCGCCACGCGCGACGCGCCTCGATACCCGTGACCTTCTGTTCGAGGATCGCGATGAGCAGCATCTCGAACACCTGCCGGGTGCGCAGCAGCCGCAGCCCCTGGTTGCGGCGCAGCGCGTCGGAGAGGAAGGCGTTGCCCGACACGTCGAGTCCGCTCCAGTCGTCGCCGTCGCCGAGCAGCTCGGGAACCCCCGCGATCGCCCACTCCGCGCCCTCGCCCCATGCGCGGGCGTCCACCGATCCCGCGCGTTCGGAGAGGTGGAGAGTGGCGGCGCCATGGGGGGTCAGCAGCGTTCTCCATACCCCCGTGTCATCCACCCTCATCGTCGGATCGAGGTGGCCGCGACGCAGCGGT
>Ga0247817_10002170_pt1 | contig 10134 bp, 7 predicted proteins | sample UWRJL212509R1_FD_178010 | JGI IMG/M metagenome (GOLD analysis project Ga0247817, IMG submission 178010) | Plant litter microbial communities from Arlington Agricultural Research Station in Wisconsin, United States - UWRJ-L212-509R-1 | ecosystem: Environmental > Terrestrial > Plant litter >...
CTCGCAACTGGAAGCACTCCGGACGCGCGCACGTCGACGCCTTTCGCCGCGCCGTCGCGCTGAGCCGCGCTCACGCATCGAGCCACGCTCACGCATCGAGCCGCGCGAAACGATCGACCCGCTCATGACACGCGACCCCGCGTCGGTCGCAATCGCCGTGCTCACCTACCGTCGCCCGGCCGAGATCGCGGCCGGGCTGCCGCTCGTCATCGCGCAGGGCGAAGAGCTCGACGGAGCGATGGTGAGCGTGGTTGTGATCGACAACGACGCCGACGGCTCCGCGCGGGCGACCGTCGAGGCAATTGCGGCAGCTTCGGCGTTTGTGAAGGTGCGGTACGTCATCGAACCCGTTCCCGGAATCGCCGCGGCCCGCAATCGCGCGATCGACGAGACGGCCGACGCCGATGTTCTTGTCTTCATCGATGACGACGAACAACCGACCGATGGATGGCTCGCACCCCTCATCGACACTTGGCGACGCACGGGCGCCGCCGCCGTGATGGGCCGCGTCGTATCGAACTTCGACGGGGCGCTCGACGACTGGGTCGCCGCCGGCGAGTTCTTTCGGCGCCGCAGCATGGCAACCGGCACCGAGATCACCGTCGCGGCCGCTGGCAACCTGCTGCTCGACCGCCTGCAGTTGCAGCGGCTCGGCGTGCGCTTCGACGAGCGACTCGGGCTCGCGGCCGGCGAAGACTCGCTGTTCTCCCGCGAGCTCGTGCGCCGCGGCGGGCGCATCGCGTGGTGCGAGGAGTCTGTGGCAATCGATCGGGTTCCCAGCGATCGCATGACGCGCCGCTGGGTTCTCGACCGCGCGCGCAGTCACGGCAACTCTGAGACGGTCGTTCAGCTGTTTCTCGCCGACACCCGGGCAGAGCGGGCGAGGGTGCGGTTCGCAGCGGCGACCCGCGGGTCGGTGCGCGTGCTGGCAGGCTCGGCTCGCTATTGCTTCGGCGTTGTGACCGGTTCACTGCGGCACCAGGCCCGCGGTCTCAGAACCGCCCACCGCGGCCTTGGCATCGCCGCGGGTGCCGCGGGAGTCATAGTTCGGGAATACGCGCGATGAGGGTTCTTGTGCTGTGGGCGACAGAGGCCTCACCCAATCTCGGGGTGCGAGTGCTGGCTGCGGGAACAGCAGCTCTCGTGCATCGTGTCTGGCCGACCGCCGAGATCACCTTTCACAACTACGGCGAGCGCGAACCGCACCTACCCATCGGTCGGTTGCGCTCGCTGTTCTGGGAGCGGGTGCTCGGCCGCCGCGGCATGCAGGACTGGCTGCGCACCTTCGATCTCGTCGTCGACACGCGATCCGGTGACAGCTTCTCTGACATCTACGGCCTGCACAGGCACGCGGTGATGACATCGGTCGCCGAGTTCGCGGTGCAGGCCGGGGTGCCGGTCATTCTCGGTCCGCAGACGATCGGGCCGTTTCGCACCCACACCGGTCGCGCTCTCGCACGTCGAACGTTGTCGCGCGCGGCGCTCGTTCTCGCGCGTGACGAGCGCAGCGCCCTGCTTGCCGAGAGTCTCGTGAGCACGCGAGTCATTCGAACAACCGATGTTGTCTTCGCGCTGCCGGTGCCCTCCCCCGGCGCCCGGCGCGACGTCATCATCAACGTCTCGGGGCTGCTCTGGCGACCCAACCCGCACGTCGACTCCGAGCTGTACCAGCGCACGCTCGCGACGACCCGCGACGCCCTCGCCGCAGCCGGGCGCACGGTCTCTGTGCTCGCCCACGTTGTCGAGTCGGGCAACACCGACAGCGACGCGCGCGCGGCACACGAGTTCGCCGCGGCTTCAGGCATCGCCGATGTGATAATTCCCCGCGACCTCGACGATGTGCGCGCCGTGCTGGCGGGCGCGACATCCATCATCGGATCACGGATGCACGCGTGCCTCAACGCACTCTCGGTCGGCACCCCCGCCGTGCCGCTCGCCTACTCCGACAAGTTCGCTCCTCTGCTCGGCGGAGTCGGCTGGGAGCACACCGTCGACCTGCGAGAACCCTTTTCAAGCGGTTTGGATGTCGCGGCGCGCGTTCTCGCCGAGCTCACTGCCGCCGAGGCACACAGCACTTCGGGTGTGCGCGAGCGCGCGGCCGCCGCACTGTCTGCTGCCGAGTTCGCCCTCGCGCGCAGCAGCCCGGTGCCGCAGTGAGCGCGGCAGCATGACGATCCTGAGCGACGACAACGCTCCCCTGGGTCAGCGTGCCGCACGCGGTGCGCTCGTCACGATCGGCGCGCAGGGTGCGCGGATGGTCATCCAGTTCGCATCGGTCGTAGTGCTCTCGAGGTTGCTCAGCCCGCACGACTACGGACTCGTCGCGATGGTGCTGGCGATCATCGGCGTCGGCGAGATTCTTCGTGACTTCGGGCTCTCGTCGGCGGCCGTGCAGGCACGGTCGCTCAGCACGGCCCAGCGTTCGACGCTGTTCTGGCTCAACACCGGCATTGGGCTCGCGCTCGCACTCATTGTGGTTGCCGCTGCCCCGCTCATCGCGGCCTTCTACGGCTCACCCCAGCTCGTTGATGTCGCCCGCGCCCTCGCCCCGACGTTTCTGCTCAACGGAATGGCTACCCAGTACCGCGCATCCCTCGTGCGTGATCTGAGGTTCACGTCGCTCGCGCGCGTCGACATCACGGCGGCTGCGACATCCCTCGCTATTGCCATCACAGCGGCGCTCGCGGGTCTCGGCTACTGGGCACTCGTCGCCCAGCAACTGGGTCAGGCTCTTGTGCTCTTCACGCTGCTCGCCCTCGCCGCGCGCTGGCCGCCCGGGCTGCCGCGGCGCGCAACCGAAGTACGGGGACTCGTCACGTTCGGCGGCAACGTCGTCGCGTCGCAGCTCATCGGCTACGTCGCAAACAACATCGACTCCGTTGTCATCGGCGCGCGCTTCGGTGCGGCACCGCTCGGCATCTACTCCCGTGCCTTTCAACTGCTTATGACCCCGCTCAACCAGGTGCGCAGCCCCCTTACCTCTGTCGCGCTCCCCGTGCTCTCGAGGCTCTCCGCCGACGACACGAGGTTCTCGCGCTTCGTCGAGCTCGGCCAGCTCGCGCTCGGCTACACCCTTGTCGCGGGCCTTGGTCTCGTCATCGGAACAGCAGAACCCCTGACCATTCTTCTGCTCGGCGACCAGTGGCTCGAGGCAGCACCCATCCTTCGCCTGCTCGCGATCGCCGCGACCTTTCAGACTCTCGCGTTCGTCGGTTACTGGGTCTACCTCGCCCGCGACCTCACCCGCGACCTCGTGCGCTTCTCCCTCGTGAGCGCTGCCATCCGTATCGGCTGCATCCTGATCGGTTCGCAGTGGGGAGTCATCGGTGTCGCATGGGGGTACGCGATAGCGCCGTGTCTCACCTGGCCGATCTCACTGTGGTGGCTCTCGCGCCGCACGACGATTCCGGTCGGGCGGCTGTACGCGGGGGCCGGGCGAATCCTTGCGGGCGTGAGCGGCGGTGCCGCCGCGGCGTGGGCTGCGGCATCCATTCTCGAACTGCCGGTGTTGCGCGTTGGGCTCGGCGCCGTCGCCCTTATCGCGTGGTACGCGATCCTCGCTGTTGTTCCGGCTATCAGACGCGACTACCTCAGGGTGTGGGCGGTCATTCGGCTGATGCCAAAACGTGTTCGACGCACCTGAGACGGCGGCGGCGCGGGACCCAGTCGCGCCGCCGCCGCCTTAGTCCCAGGCTCCCAGGTGCCGTACGCCCGTGGGCCGCTGCACCCCGGCAGCAACGTGAGAGGGCAAGGGCCGGGCTATGGCACTCTCGACGGAACGCACCGCTGGAGCGAGCGCGTCTCCGTCGAGAGCTGGTTCTGCGTCGAGCGCGAGGCTGTCGGAATCTTGCCCGGTCGCCTTGCTGAACTCGGCAATTGAGGTGAACGTTTGCGGGTTACCCGCGCCGCGCGACCAGACAATGGCCCATGCCGGCTCTTTCGCACTCACACGCTGAAAGACGTTGCCGTCTGACGAGATCTGCATCTGCGCTGCCGAACGCTCGTGGCTGTAGTCCTCGACGCACAGAACGCACTTGCCAAAGCCCTCGGCGAGAACGTTGTTGCCGATGCTGATGTCTTCGGTAATCCAGGTCACTGTCGGGTCGGGCAGCTTCTGGCGCCTGTCGTGGCCGGGCAGACTCAGATCGGCTGCCCTTCGGTCGCCCTGCACGATATTGATGCTGCGGTCGTTGCGGGCGATCGTGTTGTTCCAGATATCGATGTGGCCAGAGTCGCTCACGAGAATGCCGTCTTTGCCGCTGTCTGTGATGATGTTGTCGGCGATGAGCGCCGTCGCCGACAGCTCGACAACGAGGCCGTTGCCCGTGCTGCCCGAAATGTCATTGCTCGCGATCTTCATGTTGTAGACCGACTCGTCAAACCACAGGCCATTGCCGAGGTTGTTAACGAACGAGCTGCCCGTGACGCTCACCCCGCGTGACTTATGGATCTTGACGCCACCCGCGACCGGAGCCCTGTTGAAGTGTTCGGCGTTGTTGCCGCTGATGAGAAGCCCGGTGGCGGTGAAGCCGTCGGCAGTGCTGGCCTGAGCGCCGAGCATTCCCGCTCCGGTGATCGTCACGTTGCGCAGGGTTGTGTTGCTCGCAAAGCTCGCGAGCCCCGTCGTCGCGGCGTCGACGATCGCGACGTTCTCGATCGTGACGTTGTTCGCACTCACCGCGACGGCACCCATGTCGGGAACCGAGGGCGAGTAGTTGCGAATGCCGATTCCGCGCACTGTGCTTCCCGCTCCCGCGATCACCAACGCTTTGACGGTGTCGGCAGCGCGAACCTCTTTGCCTTTCGGGTCGGAGCCGAGGTACAGGCGATCGGTGTCGCTGGCGACGAAGAACGTGCCCTTCGCGAGTTTGTCGGCCGAGTTCACCTGCGCCTGCGGCTCGCCGTCGACCCAGACCTGGTCGGGATGAGCCGCCATCGGGTAGTCGGGGTTCACAAACTGCCAGCCGGGTGCCGTGCCATCACGGGCACCACGCGAGTATGTGGGGCTCGCGTCGAACTGCACAGTCCAGCCTTCGACTCGCCAGCGATCGCCGTTCTTCTCCCAGCCGGTAACCTCGCGGCTGCCATCGAGCCAGACCTCTTCACCGGGGTACGACTGGATCGTGAGCTTCTTGCCCCGCGGAATAACGAACGAACCGTGGTACTCACCCTCACGCAGCACAATCGTCGATCCGGCGGGAGCAGCGGCGATGGCCGCCGTAAGCGTCGCGAACGGCGACGCTTTCGAGCCCTTGCCCGCTGTCGGGCCGGCCGGGTCGACAAACAGCGCTCCCGCCGGAACCGGGTATTCGGTGGTTCCGATCGTCGCTGCACCGGGTTCGCCGCGACCGTCGGGTTCTTCTGGATCAGTGGGCGGGCTTGTCGGTTCGGTCGGCTCTGGCGCCGGGGTCTCTGGCTCTTCGACGAGCTCGAGTTCGGCCGACGCAAGGCTGTCGAACGCGACATCCACCGGCTCTGATTTGCTTGAAACGTAGGCCCACAGGGCAACGCCACCGGCCTTCTCAAGGCGCGCATCGCTCGAATCGCTCGTTGTGAGTTGCCACTCTGGCGCTGTGTCGCCGGTGTACGCGCGGGCGCGAACGCGCACGTCTATCGTACCGGTGACCTCGACATCGAGGTGCAGGGCGTCGCCCTCGACGAGGCCGGTCGCGACGGGCACATCACGCACAAGATCGACCTGCTTTGCTGTCGAACCGACGACCCGCAGCGCTGTCAGAAACGCGCGACCACCCGGCGCGACGCGCACGCTCACGAGGTAGTGCGAGGTCGCCGAGACGCGGCTCTGGATGCCCGCGTACACGCCGTTGCCGACTGTGGGCAACTCGGGCACGGCGACGGTTGTTGAGGAGAGAACGTCGCGCACGCTCACGCCGTCGAGCGACGCGGTGAGCGACGCCCCAGAGCGCGGCAGCTCGGCGAGGCCGGCGCTTCCGTCGACCGCGAAGTTCTGCGGAGACGAGAGGGCGTAGTCGCCGCCGGTCTCTGCTGTGCCCCAGCCGTCACTGGCCTCGCGACCGAAGTCATCGGTCACGACGTCGCGCACGGGCGCATAGGTCGGCAATTCGGTGGATGTCGCGGCAATCACGCCGAAGAAGGCCGACGTGATAACGACCGCACCGGCACCCACTATCGCGACGATGCGGCGAACCGGTCGGAGGCGGCGCGTCTGAACGTGCCGCCGCGCGGTGTGCTTTCCCTGGGCGTTCATAATGAGCGTTCCTTTCACCGCTGGGATTTCCGTATCGCAACAGCCCCTCAGGAAGAGGGCACTGGCATGGGCGACAGGAATCGCGGGAAGGAACGGTTCGGGCGCTCGCGCGGCGAAAACAGGTTTCAGGAACTATAACCCATGTCCCCACAACGGGTGACAAACTTTCACCGGATCAGTAGAGTTACTGCGTATACCCGGGTCTTCCCCACCTGCCGGTTTGTGCATCCCACCGCGCAGAAAGGCAAATCCGTGACCCGAATCGGCTATGCAGCTGGTGCCTTCGACCTTTTTCACATCGGACACCTCAACATCCTCAGGCGCGCACGCGAGCAGTGCGACTACCTCATCGCCGGTGTCGTCTCCGACGAGATGCTCGAGCTGACAAAAGGGCGGGCGCCGATCATCCCGCTATCCGAACGTCTCGAGATCGTGCGTCACATCACATTTGTCGATGATGCGGTCGCCGAAGTTGTGCCCGACAAGCTCGAAACCTGGCGCTCCGTCGGCTTTGACGTCTTCTTCAAGGGTGACGACTGGCGCGGAACAGCGCGCGGTCTCGCGCTCGAGCACGAGTTCGCTGCCGTCGGCGTAGAGGTCGTCTACTTTCCGTACACGATCGACACGTCGAGCACCGCTCTACGAGCGGCAATCGCCGCTTTGAGCGTGCCCGTCGACGCGACGGGAACTAACGGCTGACCAGCGTTCCGATGCGGTCGCCGCGGATGGCCTTCGTCAGGTTGCCCGCGGGCTCCATGCCGAAGACGACCATGGGCATCGCGTTGTCCATGCACAGGCTGAAGGCCGTCGAGTCGACAACCTTGAGTCCCTGAACGAGAGCCTCCTGGTAGGTGATCTCGTCAATCTTCTTTGCGTCGGCGTTGTGGCGGGGGTCGGAGTCGTAGACGCCGTCAACACCGTTCTTCGCAACGAGCACAACCTGGGCGTCGATCTCGAGCGCACGCTGCGCCGCGACCGTGTCGGTCGAGAAGTACGGAAGGCCAGCACCGGCACCGAAGATGACAACGCGGCCCTTTTCGAGGTGGCGCTCTGCGCGGCGGGGAATGTACGGCTCTGCGACCTGTGTCATCGAGATGGCGGACTGCACGCGAGTCGCGGCTCCGGCCTGCTCGAGAAAGTCCTGAAGGGCGAGGGCGTTCATAACGGTGCCCAGCATGCCCATGTAGTCGGCGCGGCCGCGGTCCATACCGCGCTGGCTGAGCTCTGCGCCGCGGAAGAAGTTGCCACCACCGACCACGATCGCGATCTCGGCGTCGGCCGTAGCAGCAGCGATTTCCTTGGCGAGTGCGCTGACGACGTCGGGGTTCACACCGAGCGAGCCACCGCCGAATGCTTCACCAGAAAGTTTGAGAAGAACCCGGCGTTTGCGATCTGACATGGTGCTCCTCGGTAGTTCTGCGGTTGTGCCCTATTCAGGGTACTAGGTCGCCGCACCCCTCACCGTCGAAAACTGCTCCAAAACTCGTGTTGTGGAGCAGTTTTCGACGGAACGACAAAGGGGCCCGGAACCGAAGTTCCGAGCCCCTCTGAGGAATCTAGTTACGCGCCAACCTTGAAGCGAGCGAAACCGCTCACCGTGAGGCCTGCATCGGCAAGAACCTTCTTGACGGACTGCTTGTTGTCCTTCGCGTAGTCCTGGTCGAGCAGCGAGACCTGCTTGAAGAACGCGGCGACGCGGCCCTCAATGATCTTCGGAAGGGCAGCCTCGGGCTTGCCCTCGCCGCGGCTGATCTCCTCGACGATGCGACGCTCGTTCTCCACGGTCTCCGCGGGGATCTGGTCGCTCGTGAGGAACTGCGGGTCAGCGAACGAGATGTGCTGCGCAATGCTGCGAGCGGTGTCTGCATCGTCTCCGGCGTAGCCGACAACAACACCGACCTGCGGAGGCAGGTCTTTGTTGGTGCGGTGCAGGTAGACGGCGAACTTGTCACCGGTCACAACGGCGAGGCGACGCAGTTCGATCTTCTCACCGAGGATCGCTGCTTCGTTGCCGATGAGCTCAGCAACCGTCTCGCTACCCGAAGCTGCCGCGAGGCCCTCTTCGAGTGTCGTGGCGCCCGCTGCGGCTACGGCTTCGATGACCTTGTCACCAAGGGCGACGAACTTGTCGCTCTTCGCAACGAAGTCGGTCTCGCACGCGAGCTCGATGATGACGGTTGAACCGGCACCCTCCTTCGCGGCGACGAGGCCCTCGCTCGTGGAGCGGTCGGAGCGCTTTGCATTGCTCTTCGCACCCTTGAGACGCAGGATCTCGGTTGCCTTCTCGAGGTCTCCGCCAGCTTCGACGAGAGCGTTCTTGCTGTCGACCATGCCGGTGCCGAGGCGCTCGCGCAGGGTCTTGAGGTCAGCGAGGCTGAAATCTGCCATGACGTTGGTTCCTTACTTCTTTGCGGCGGGCTTTGCAGCCGTCTTCGCTGCGGGCTTCTTCTCTTCGGGAGTCGCTGCTGCTTCGATGTCTGCCTCGAGAGCTGCATCGGACTCTTCGACGTGCACGGGCACGAGCGTCTCGTCGGCTGCTGCCTCGTGCTCGGCGACGACTGCGTCAGCGTCGTTCTCCTCTGTGGGAAGAACAACCTCTTCGGCGGGTGCCTCTGCTGCGGGTGCCTCTGCTGCTGCCTCGGACTCGCCGAGAAGCTCAGCTTCCCAAGCGGCGAGGGGCTCTACCTCTTCGCCGTCGGCGGGCTTCTCGTGGCGCTGCTTGAGGCCCTCGGCCGCTGCGTCAGCAATGATGCGGGTCAGGAGACCAACGGAACGGATCGCGTCGTCGTTGCCCGGGATCGGGTACTGAACTTCGTCGGGGTCGCAGTTGGTGTCGAGGATCGCGATGACGGGGATACCAAGCTTGTGCGCCTCATCAATTGCGAGGTGCTCCTTCTTGGTGTCAACGATCCAGATCGCCGAAGGGGTCTTCGTCAGGTTGCGGATACCACCGAGGCTCTTCTGGAGCTTGATGAGTTCGCGCTTCTGGATGAGGAGTTCCTTCTTCGTGTAACCACGTGTGGTGTCGTCGAAGTCAACGTCCTCGAGCTCCTTCATGCGCGCGAGGCGCTTGGAGACCGTCTGGAAGTTGGTGAGGAGTCCACCGAGCCAGCGCTGGTTGACGTAGGGCTGGCCGACGCGAAGCGCCTGCTCTGCAATCGAGCCCTGAGCCTGCTTCTTGGTACCAACGAAGAGGATGGTTCCGCCGTGTGCGACGGTGTCCTTGACGTAGTCGTAGGTCTTGTCGATGTAGGCGAGCGACTGCTGAAGGTCGATGATGTGGCTGCCCGAGCGCTCGGTCAGAATGAAGCGCTTCATCTTCGGGTTCCAACGGCGGGTCTGGTGCCCGAAGTGAACGCCGCTGTCAAGCAGCTGGCGAATGGTAACTACGGCCATGGCCGTGCTCCTTTTCCGGCGCGCGTTAATGCACGCCAACTCAGTTGTGTCGTCGCGATCGGTCGATCGCGAACCCTGGTGCCCGGCATGCTTCCGCCTCCGCATTTCTGCGGGGACTGAGTGGAAGTTACTGCCGAATGGGCACGCGTAGTCACCGCGCTTGCGCGCAGTGCTCCGAAAATCATAGCACCGAGTTGTCCACAGCGGCTCTCCGGCTTCAGTTGTGCACTGATCATCGATTGCGACGTTCTCGGGGCGCTCCTTTATCAATACTCGATGGATGCTTCGCACCCTCGCTCTCGCACTGTTGCTGTTCGCGGCACCGACCTGGTCCTGGCCGCTCGCTGGCGCGCATACGGTCACGCGGCCCTACCTCGCGCCGGCCACGCCCTACGGCCCCGGGCATCGTGGCGTCGACCTCGGAGTCACCTCCAACACCGTCTACGCGCCCGCCGATGGCATCGTGCACTTCGCGGGTGTGGTCGTCGACCGGCCCGTGTTATCGATCT
>Ga0247817_10002172_pt1 | contig 10132 bp, 8 predicted proteins | sample UWRJL212509R1_FD_178010 | JGI IMG/M metagenome (GOLD analysis project Ga0247817, IMG submission 178010) | Plant litter microbial communities from Arlington Agricultural Research Station in Wisconsin, United States - UWRJ-L212-509R-1 | ecosystem: Environmental > Terrestrial > Plant litter >...
TGGACTTCATGTTGCTGAAACTGTGATTAGGCATTTACTTAAAAAATAAGGTGCTAAGATACTAAGCTTCTAAGTTGCTAAGGTTTTGCCTAATAACTTTGAATTTTTAGTTTATAAAGACCTTATAAGAATAAAGTATAAAAGATGCACAGCTATGCATCTTAGAGCCTTAGTAACTCAGAACCTTAGCTACTTAAAAGAAAAAAAATGATAAAAACAGTAATTTTTGATATGGATGGCGTTATTGTAGATACAGAACCCGTTCATCGTTATGCATATTACAAACAATTTTCTGAATTAGATGTAGAAGTTACAGAAGAAATGTATACTTCGTTTACCGGACTTTCTACACGAAATACGTTTCAAAAAATAAAAGAGTTTTTTCCTGCTGTTTCACATGAAGTGGAAGATTTGATTCAGAGGAAAAGAAACATCTTTAATGATGCTTTTGATACGAAGGAAGATTTATTTTTACTTGAAGGAGTAGAGGATTTAATTAAGGATTTGTATGCTAATGGAATTCAGCTAATTTTAGCTTCTTCTGCATCGAAGGTCACTATTGATCGCGTTTTTACACGTTTTAACCTGCATCAGTATTTTACACACATTGTGAGCGGCGAAGATTTTCCGCAGTCCAAACCAAATCCGGCGATTTTTATTCATGCAGCATCATTGTCTATTGCTCCAAAAGAAAATTGTATTGTAATTGAAGACAGTACAAATGGTGTTAAAGCCGCAAAAGGTGCGGGAATTTATTGTATAGGATATAATAGTTATCATTCAAAAATGCAGGACTTATCAGAAGCAGATTTGATTATTAATGAATTTGCCGATCTAAATGCGCAAAAAATATCACAGTTATAACTTTGAATTATATTAAATTTAACATCTGTTCCTTAATTGAATTTGTAAATTTGAACAAAACAAATAAATTACCTAGTACAATGAAAAAAATACTTATTGCGTTCGCCATCATTTTGGCTCCTTTTGTTGCTGAAGCACAGGTTAAAACACCGCAAGCGAGTCCAAAAGCTTATATTAAACAAACTGTTGGTTTAACAGATGTTGAAGTTACGTATTCCAGACCCGGAGCAAGAGGAAGGGCCGTATTTGGAAATTTAGTTCCGTTTGGTAAATTATGGAGAACTGGAGCTAATGAGAACACCATTATTAATTTTGGTGATGATGTGGTAATTGATGGTAAAACATTAAAAAAAGGTAAATATTCTATTTATACCATCCCTAAAATCGAAAGCTGGGAAGTTATTTTTTACCTTTCTACAGACAACTGGGGATTGCCAGAAAATTGGAACGATGCTTATGTTGCTTTAAGAACTACTGTAAAAGAAGATGCTTTACCAACTCCTGTTGAATCTTTTACGATAGGTATTAATGGTTTAGATCCTAATTATGCTTATTTAGAAATAGCTTGGGAAAACTCTCATGTAGCATTAAAATTCGAAGTACCAACTGCTAAAAATGCTATTGCAAGTATCGATAAAACGCTTGCCGGAGCAACATCAAATGATTATTTTGCTGCATCTCAGTATTTATTTCAGTCAAACGGAAATATAGATACTGCTAGAACTTATGTAGATAAATCATTAGATATGAGCACTGAAAAACCTTATTTTATCTTAAGATTAAAATCACAAATTCAAGCAAAACAAGGAGATAAAAAAGGAGCTGTTGAAACTGCAAAAGCATCTCTTGCTGCTGCAGAAGCTGCTAATAATCAGGATTACGTAAAATTAAATAAAGATAGTATCACAGAGTGGAGTAGATAGTATTTTTAAAATATCATCATATTAGAAAATCCAAATTTTAAACGTATTGTTTAGAATTTGGATTTTTTTTGTTCCATATTCAATAGTTCAAAAATATATAGACAGACTTGTCTGTATTGGTTTTTAATTCTTATCTTTGTACTTCAAATGGACCATGATGACACCAAAAGAAAGAATTTTAGAAAAAACATTTGTTCTCTTTCACAGACAAGGTTACAACGCTACAGGTATAAATCAAATTATAGAGGAAGCGAAAGTAGCTAAAGCAAGTTTTTACCAGCATTTTAAATCCAAAGAAGATTTATGTGTTGCCTTTTTAAATCAGCGCCATTCATTTTGGTTTGAAGCATTGCTAAAATTTACGGCAGGCGAAAAGGAGGCTAAATTAAAAATTTTGGCTTCGTTTGACTTTCTGATTTTTATGAATGGCAATGAAAATTTCAGAGGCTGTAGTTTTTTAAACATTCTATCAGAGATTCAATCAGACAATATTAAAATACTAACTGTAATTCAGAACCACAAAAGAGATTTGCGAACTTACTTTAAGGAAATAGTAAAAGAAGAACTAATTTCAGATCACGTCTATTTACTTTTTGAAAGTAGTATTATTGAAAGTCAAATGTTTAAGTCAAATGATCTTATTGAGCAATCTAAAAGAATTATTCAAAATTTAATTTTATAAATATGGAACAAAAACTGCCTTTGCCACCTTTCACGTATGAAACAGCAATCGAAAAAATTCAATTAGCGGAAGATGCCTGGAATAGCCAGGATCCCGAAAGAGTTTCAAAAGCCTACACTGTAGACAGTGAATGGCGTAATAGAGACAAATTCGTAAACGGAAGAGAAGAAATAGTACCATTTTTAACTGAAAAATGGCAAAAAGAGAAAAACTACAAACTTAAAAAAGAATATTGGGCACATACTGATAACAGAATTGCTGTTCGCTTCGAGTATGAATATCAGGATATTGCAGGAAACTGGTTTAGAGCATACGGTAATGAAAATTGGGAATTTGATGCAAACGGTTTAATGAAGAAAAGATATGCCAGTATAAACGATCTTGCCATAAAAGAGGAGGAAAGAAAACTGTTATAACAAATCGTAAAAACTATTAATTCATACTAGGTGATTCCGGAATTTTAATCGTCTTTTTAGTTTTTTTAACTATCAATAAATAGAACGTAATGCCTCCCAGAATAATGAGTAACGCAATTTGGAGCTGACCAAAACTATTGTTGTCGCTGTGCATTGCATTTGCGCTAGCCAATTTTGTTTTTCCTTCCTGAATTTGAATTTGAGATAAGGATTCTAATGTTTTTAAAGCCTGCTCGCTGGAAACTGCAATTTTGCCCCAGTTTTTATTTTCGATCTGATTGTTTATTTCTTTACAGGAATTTAAAAAAGTATTAAAATGTTCTTTTTCTTTATTTGTAAGGACGGTTTTAGCATACAGATCATCAATATCATGAATTGTATTTAGGGTCTCAATGATTTCATCTTTCTTAGTTGTATCGCTTAGATCCAGTTTTTCAGCTTCAGCTTTTATAAAATGAAGTTCTTTCGAATACTGAAAAATGTAATGTGCAACTACCAAACGATCTTTATAAATCGCATTGATGTTGTCATTCACTTTTTTAGAATTTCGAAGCGTATTGAAATTACTCAAAATGATAACCAGCATAACAAGCAATAAAACAAAAGCTGCTTTTGTTTTATTGCTATATCTTTTTAAGTCCTTCATAGCAATATCTTTTATGAATCTAAAAATAGTTGTTTCTCAAAGATATCATTTTTGAAGTAGAATCAAACCTTTAATTTTATCCTTGTAAAAAGCAGGATTCGTATAATTAGAATTTTAAGGAGCTAATCCTGCTATCCGCTATATCTTTTCCTGGCTAAAGAAGCCAGAAAAAGGATGCCGCTTCCATCAGGGCTATGAAATTCTTTCTTATTACAAAATTGCTTCATCAGTATTCGGTTCTTTTCTAAAAAACAAAAACTGCATTAATAATGACAATACGATAGTTAACATTGCTCCAATAAAATTCAGCCACAAGTAACCTAATTTTTCCTGACTGTAAATCATGTAGTAATAAATACCAAAAATAGTGAGCTGGCTAATTATAGCACTAAAAAACATAGCTTTTGCCTTAACATGACGCAAGTAAAATCCAACTAAAAAGATTCCTAACACGGTTCCGTAGAAAATCGACCCAATGATATTCACCAATTGAATTAAATTTTCAAATAAGGTTCCGATACAGGCAAAAAGTATGGCAACGATTCCCCAAAATAACGTAAAAAACTTAGTAGCGTTTAGATAGTGTTTATCTGATTTCTCCGTTTTAAGATTTCGTTTATAAATATCAATAGCTGTAGTCGATGCTAACGCATTCAATCCAGAGGCAGTAGATGACATTGCTGCTGATAGAATAACAGCCAATAAGAGACCTATTAAACCTCTTGGTAAATAATTTAAGATGAAGTGAAAAAACACATAATCTTTGTCATTTGTTTCGCTATTTTTATCTGCTTTTAGAATAATTTCCTTTGCTCTGTCTCGTAAATCCTTCTCTTTGTTAGACATTGCCACGAGCTCTTTTCTTAAAATAGGATTGTCATAATCCTGATTTAGCTGATCGATGTATAATAGATTGATAACCTTTTTATCTTCTGAAAGTTTATCTAATTTTTTTTCTAAAATATGATACTCTTCTTTAAAAGCAGATTTTTCGATTACAATTTTATTGTTTGGATTAAAATTTAAAGGGACAGGGTTGAACTGAAAGAATACAAATACCATAACTCCTGTTAACAGAATAAAAAATTGCATAGGAACTTTTAGAAGCCCGTTCATAATAAGCCCCATCTGACTTTCCTTCACCGATTTACCTGACAAATAACGTCCAACCTGCGACTGATCTGTTCCGAAGTACGCAAGAGCTAAAAAGAAACCGCCTGTAATTCCGCTCCAAAACGTATATTTTTCTTCGGGATTAAACGAAAAATCTACAATATTCATTTTGTCATTTGCTCCTGCTATATGAAGTGCGCTTGTAAAAGTCATATCGTTAGGCAAATAATGCAGAATAAGGAAAAATGTAATGAACATACCGGAAATAATAACAAACATTTGTTGTTTTTGTGTCACGTTTACCGCCTTTGTTCCTCCCGAAAAAGTGTAGATAATAACGAGAAGCCCAATCATGATATTCATCACCGTTAAATTCCACCCTAAAATAGCCGAAAGAATAATGGCTGGTGCGTAAATCGTAAGTCCCGTTCCTAAGCCTCGTTGTACTAAAAACAAAATAGCAGCTAGAGAACGCGTTTTAAGATCAAATCTTTTTTCAAGAAACTCGTAAGCTGTGTACACTTTGTTTTTATGGTACATTGGAATAAAAGTTACACAAATAACAATCATTGCAATTGGCAATCCAAAATAAAATTGAACAAACCCCATTCCGTCGTGATAAGCTTGTCCGGGAGTAGATAAAAATGTAATGGCACTGGCTTGTGTAGCCATAACAGAAAGTCCTACCGTATACCAAGGCGTTTCATTATTACCTAATATAAAATCCTCGACATTTTTACTTCCTTTGGTTTTCCAGGAACCATATCCTACAATGAATAATAGTGTAACAATCAGTACGATCCAATCAAATAGTTGCATAGGTTATGAGTATAATTGCATTATTAAGAAAAAAATAAGAATGTAAATTGCATTCGCTACCAGAACATAAGTGTAGCTTTTTTTCCATTTTTTTGTTTTTTTAGCTTCCATTTTGAATATTTTATTTCTTTAATTCTGTTTGAGGAGCTTCAATAGGTTGTTTTAGCGAAATCATATTGGATAATAAACGATATGCTCCTGCAACTCCTTCGGGTAATTCTCTAAAAAAGCTTAGACCTGTATAAATATAATATCCCTTTCCATAAGGTGCGACTAGTAGAGCACCTTTTTTTGGAGATTCACCTTTATCATGTGATGATAGGATAGGAGTAAAGGCAGGATCGTATTCATTAGGATAGTACAAGCCTTGCTCTTGTGTCCAGCCTTCAAAATCTTTTGTTGTGATTTTATTTGGAGAATTCAAAACAGGATGATTGGGCGCAAGAAAAGTAATTTTTGCATTTTCTTCAGTCACACGATCACTTGAAATTCGTAAAGGATAAGGTGAAATTTTATCTGTAACAAGACTATGTGGTGTATTGTACTGCACAATCATGTTTTTACCACTTTTTACATAATTAAAAAGTATGTTCTGTTTGTTTGCTAAAGCGCTTACAGTATTATATGCTCTAATTCCAGTTATAACAACAGCAAAAGAGTCTAATTTTTCAGGTGTAATTTCTTCTGGTTTAAGAATGGTTACTTTGTATCCCATTTGTGTAAGGCTTTCCGGAACTTCATCACCAGCCCCCATAATGTACCCAATAGCATCGCCATTTGTTCTTAAATCAATACGAATGCATTTTGATTCAGCAGATTTCAAAACCATTTGTTTGGTAATGTGACTATAGTCAATAATCGTCTGATCTTTGTCAAAACGTTTGTTGTTGAAAGTTACAATGCTTTTTGCAAATGTTTCTTCCGGGTTTGACGGTGCTGTAACTTCAAAATAAAATAATTGCTCTGTTCCTTTTTTCTCTAAAGTAAACGGAATCTGTTTTGGAGAAACCAACCAGTTTTTAGGTAATTCCAGTTGTAAATTTCCAGTGATGTTATCCTTTCCTGCTTTAACTTTTACAGGAATCATTTTACTCTTGGTATCTTTAAAAATCAAAACCCTTTCCATGATTGAAGTCGTTACTTCCGGAACAATATCAAGAAAATTATACATTTCGCCTTTTACACCATCATTGTATTTGTAAACAACAGTTCGTTCAAAGGGAATTTCAACGCCATTAATTTTAACATTAAAAATAACCTTCACTTCTCTTACAATATCTGGAATTCCAATCATTTCCTGATTCGAAACGGTATACATTCCTAAACTTGCCTTTTCTTTTAACCAATAGGGCTGTGTATAATCGATGGTATTAGGCAGCTGAATTTGCAGGTTTATTTTTTGATCATCATTATTTTTAAGGATAGTATTTTGAGCTGTCGTTTTGTTATCAGGTAACGAAGTTACACTTACTAATTCCATTCCAACAGCGCTTCTGTTAATGGCTTCAAGACTAAGTCTAATGGTGCTTCCCGGAGTTGCTTCTTGTTCGCTGGCCACAGCTTCTAAATATAAACCGGAGCAAGCTGCAATTATATTTTTTATTGCTGTTGCTTTAGTTGTTTTCCAATGTTCATCATTAAGAGCCTGAACCATCACGTATGCTTTAGAAAGTTCCGGAATACTGGCAGATGGATTGTTGAAATCATAATTTTTGATAATTTTCGTAATTAATTCTCCAACTGGTTTTCCGTTTGCAACACGATTCCAGCTGGTATCAATTCCGTCGAATAATTCGTCGCGGTTTTTAGGATATTCTCCATTAATAAGTTCTAAATATTCCGTTTCATTACCACGAACCCCAGTACTTCCAAATCCTTGCGACTGATGTCTGCTTCGGCTTAAGGCAGCAATTTCCTGATTGGATTTTCCAATGGAATTGTAGTAAACTCCTGTTTCGAGTTTAACAAATTTTGATTTATTAGCGGCATCAAATTTTTCCTGACTTCCGTAAAACCACCACGAAGGATTGAAAAATTGACGTTTTACTTGCCAAGGCTTAACATACTTTAATTGTTCCGGGTATATTTTTGGATCATTTGTTAATTTAAAGCTTTCTTCACTTAATATTGCTGAAGAGGTGTGGTGCCCATGCGTTGTTCCTGGCGAACGATGATCGAATCTGTTAACAATAATATCCGGTTGAAATTTTCGAATAGTCCATACTACATCGGCAAGAACTTTGTCTTTATCCCAAATTTCTAAAGTTTCAGAAGGATTTTTTGAGAAACCAAAATCATTGGCACGCGAAAAAAATTGTTCTCCACCATCTATTTTTCTAGCTTCTATTAATTCTTGTGTTCTAATCACACCAAGTAATTCACGTAATTGAGGTCCTATTAAATTTTGCCCTCCATCACCACGTGTTAACGATAAATAACCTGTCCTTGCACTCATTTCATTAGAGAAGTAAGAAATCAAACGTGTATTTTCGTCATCAGGGTGAGCAGCAAGATATAATACAGAACCTAAAAAGTTTAATTTTTTAATCTGATTGTAAATTTCTACGGAGTTTGGTTTAGGGGGGTGTTGTGCAAAAGAAATGGAAATTCCTGCTATAAAAATAAGAAGAATTTGAATTTTAATTTTTCGCATAGTATAGTAAAATTGATTTTATAAGATTTTCAAAAATACTAATTATATTCCTGAACCATAATTAAATGAAATGTTAATGTTCATTTTTTTGTGTAATTCATAAAAAAAGAGCATCAATATTGATGCTCTTTAATTTATAATTTTATTCTATTTATCTTCTTCCGTGACCCTCATGACGACGATCATCATCTCTGTCGTGTCTATCATGTTTATCATGGTGCTTATCGTGTTTAGGACCTTTTCTATTATCGTGACGTTCTTTGTAAACGTAAACAGGTCTTGGTTTATAAGGCCTTTGCGGTGCACCGTGATATCCTTTACAATAAGCTACTCTATGTTTGTCAAAATGAGAATAAGGTGATCTACCGTGATAATCAGTTAATACTACTTTGTATCCGCCATATAAATCATAATTTCTATATTGTCTTGGTAAACGTGTTGATCTAACCCATTTTCCACCTCCAAAATAAATAAATTGTGAACTTCTGACATCGTAATACGATTCAATGTCCGGCAAATAATAGTACTCCATTTCGGAATAACCTGATGGGCCCCAAGCTGGTGGCGTTCCAATATTTACATTAACTGATACCTGCGCATTCGAAGCGTTTGCAACCAAAAGAAATAATCCCGCAATTGCTATCTTAATAGTTTTCATTTTTTTTAGTTTTAGTGTTAATTCTATTCCTGATTAGCAATATTCATATACTGTGCCAAAATTAAAAAAATGTTTGGTATTCTCTATCAAATGAATTGAGGACGATGTTCCTATATACTATTAAAATTGGTGTAAATATTTGAAAAATAAGGTTTTATTGAAATAGTACATGGTTAATTATTTACAGCAAAAAAGTTCTTTTTTTGTGAATGTAAGTATTATCTATAATCTACAATTCGGGGTTTTGCCAGTTCAAAATTCTGCAATCCAAAATCAGTTGTTTCAAAAGTATTTGTTTTAAAAACGTTATCTCCCTGTAACGGTATAGATGGATAGTAGGATAATGATAGTTGAAAAGAACTAAAAACCAAATAATCATTACTAATTAACAATCCAAGTGTTACGCGGGAATAGGATTTATTTCGGAGCATACCATTGTCAGGACTTCCTAATAATGCAATGGAGTAGTTAAAAAACGGATTGAGGCGAAATCCCCAAAGCGCATGCGGTGAATACGTTTGTGTCTGTAATGAGAGCACCATTTTACTGGTTCCATATATAGCACTATTAAAACCGTGCAAACCATTTTGTTCGTTCAAATTTAATTCGTCTCCAATAATGTTCTCCCGATTTATTCCTAAAACAAGTTTTGGATTAACAAATTGTCTTAATTTCCAATTTCCTAAACTGTATAATTTGGTAAAATAATTAGACTCAAATAAAAAGGCAGTTTGGTATGTTTTTGATTTTTGCAGAAAGGTTCCTGCTTCGAAATTAGTACTTAGAAATCCCCAATCGTAGTAATTTCCAAAGGAAAACTGAGCACCAAAATACGGTCGCCACGATCGATTCTTGTACTGATAGCCACCCGTTATTCCGTATATACGACCAATGGGAACGTCTTCTGTCATTCCATTTCTGAAGATGTAATTGTCTTTAACGAATTTTCGTGTATTGATCCCAACTCCCATTAGAAGCAACTTTTCTGATGAATAAAAGTTTGTCGGGTCGTATACGATTGTTGGAAATTCTTTAAAATCAATATTTAAAAAACGGGTAGCAACAATTAAATTAGTAACACCATTGTTCTCGTCTTCAAATACTTTAGAAGCTTTACCAACCCAAAAGTCCTGAAAATCATGTTTAAAAGGCTGAAAAGCAAACGTTTTATCTGGGGCCTGCAACGTATCACGTCTGAAATTTTGCCCTACATGCACACCGCCACCCCATTTGGTTAGGGGAGAGTAGAAGCCACGCTCTATTTTAACGCTCTTACTATAATTATTATCTAAATCTTTATTGTATTGTAAAGTCGTACCGATATAAGTATTCATAATATTAGGTACCGTGTAGGTAAC
>Ga0247817_10002173_pt1 | contig 10131 bp, 7 predicted proteins | sample UWRJL212509R1_FD_178010 | JGI IMG/M metagenome (GOLD analysis project Ga0247817, IMG submission 178010) | Plant litter microbial communities from Arlington Agricultural Research Station in Wisconsin, United States - UWRJ-L212-509R-1 | ecosystem: Environmental > Terrestrial > Plant litter >...
TCACGAGGGTCGAGTGTGCCCGCGAGTACCTCGGCGACCTGCGAGACGATGGGCATCTCGACGCCCTTCGCGAGCGCGAGTTCGAGAATCGGGGCGACGGATGACAGCCCCTCCGCCGTCTGGCTCATCTGCTTGACGACCTCCGAGAAGGTGTAGCCCTGGCCGAGGAGGCGCCCCGCGGTGTTGTTGCGGCTGAGCGACGACTCGCACGTGGCGATGAGGTCGCCGAGACCGGCGAGGCCCGCGAGTGTCTCGGCACGGCCTCCGTAGGCGACGGCGAAGTCCGTCATCTCGGCCAGCCCGCGCGTGATGATCGACGCCTTGGTGTTTTCGCCGTGTCCCACCCCGTCGACGATGCCGACGGCGACCGCGATGAGGTTCTTGAGCACTCCGCCGAACTCGGTGCCGATGACATCCGTGTTGACGTAGGAACGGAAGTACGGGGAGGTCGCAGTCATCGCGACGGTCGTCGCCGTCTCGCGCGACTCGCTCGAGATGACGGCAGCGGTCGGCTGCTCCTTGGCGATCTCGAGTGCGAGGTTCGGACCGGATGCGACGGCGATACGTGCGGCACCGATGCGCAGCTCCTGCTCGATGACCTCGCTCATGCGCAGCTTGGTGCCCTTCTCGACACCCTTCATGAGGGAGATGACAATCGCGTCGTGCGGAATGAGCTCGCGCACGATGTTGAGGTTCTCGCGCAGCGACTGCGCGGGAACCGAGATGTAGACCTGCTCGGCACCCTCGAGCACCTCGGGTAGGCGGGACGACGCCCACACGTTGCGCGGAAGGTTGATCCCGGGGAGGTAGTCGGAGTTGCGCTTGGACTGCGAGATCTCGCGCGCGAGCTCGGGGCGGCGAGCCCACAGCGCGACATCCGCGCCACCGTCGGCGAGGATCTTGGCGAAGGTCGTGCCCCAGGAACCAGCCCCGAGAACCGCGACCTTGGTGGCCGGCCTGGCGGAATCAGTGCTTGTCAAAACGGCCCGTTTCTGTCTGGTTGTGCTCTGCGGGGTCCCAGCGGTGTGCGGGGGCCGTCTCGCCGCGGAGATCCTCGAAGAGAGCGGTGATGTCATCCATGACCGCGTTGGTCGCTGCCGTCAGGGTGTCGGAGTCGAGCGCCTTGCCGCGCCACTCAGAGAGGTCGACGGGAGGGCCGAACAGGATGTCGATGCGCTTGCGCGGAAACACGCTGATGCGCCGCGCGTACCGCGGCATGACCTTCTGGGTTCCCCAGTGCGCGAGAGGGATGACGTCGAGTCCCTCCTGGAGCGCGATGCGCACGGCGCCGGTCTTGCCGCGCATCGGCCACAGGTCGGGTTCGCGCGTGAGCGTGCCCTCCGGGTAGACGACGACGGCGAGTCCCTCGCGCGCGATCTTCTGCGCTGCGGCAAGGGGGTCGCCACCCGTGCGGGATCCCGCGCGCTCGACCGGGACCTGCCCCGACGTGCGCAGAAGCCAACCGACGAACGGCACACGAAAGAGCGACGCCTTGGCGAGGTAGCGCGGCATCCGCCCCACCTTCCACATGGCGACGCCCGTCACCGCCGGGTCGATCTCGCTGTAGTGGTTGGGCGCGACGATGAAGGCACCCGTCGCCGGGATGTTCTCCTCGCCGCGCACGTGGATTCTCGCAAGAAACCACATCGGTGGCAGCAGGATAAAGGCCATGAGGCGAAAGATCGGAGTCTTCTCGCGACGGGTCGCTGCGCGGCGTTCCTTCTCGGATACCGCGCGAATGGGCTCGTCTGTCACCTGAGGATTATCCCTCGTAGATGAAGTCGGCTCCAAGCGCCTCGAGCTTGTCGATGAAGTGCTCGTAGCCACGCGAGATGATCCCCACGTTGCTGATCGTCGACTGGCCCTCCGCGGTGAGCGCCGCGATGAGGTGGCTGAAGCCACCACGCAGGTCAGGAACGCGGATGTCAGCACCGTGCAGCTTCGTCGGCCCGGTGATCACGGCAGCCTGCTCGAGCGGGCGCTGGGGCACGCGACGCGTGAGACCGGCGAGGCCGTCTTTGTGCACGACGATGTCGGCACCCATCTCGATGAGCGCGTCGGTGAAGCCGAAACGGTTCTCGTAGACGGTCTCGTGCACGATCGACACGCCCTCCGCCTTGGTGAGCGCGACGATGAGCGGCTGCTGCCAGTCGGTCATGAAGCCGGGGTGCACGTCGGTCTCTACGACGACGGGCTTGAGCGGCGTGCCGGGGTGGTAGAAGCGGATGCCGTCTTCGTGGATGTCGAACGCTCCACCCGCCTTGCGGAAGATGTTGAGGAACGTCATGAGCTCCTGCTGCTTCGCGCCGCCGACGAAGATGTCGCCCTCGGTCGCGAGAGCCGCGGACGCCCAGCTGGCTGCCTCGTTGCGGTCGAACAGTGCGCGGTGATTGTAGCCGTGCAGCTTCTCGACGCCCTCGATGAAGATGACGCGGTTGGGCTCGACCGAGATGATCGCGCCCATCTTCTGCAGGATCGCGATGAGGTCCATGATCTCGGGCTCGATCGCGGCGTTCTTGAGCTCGGTGACACCCTCGGCGAGCACCGCGGTGAGGAGCACCTGCTCCGTGGCTCCCACGCTCGGGTAGGGCAGCGCGATCTCTGCACCCTTGAGACCGTTGGGCGCCGTGAGGCGAATGCCCTCGTAGCTCTTGTCAACAATGGCGCCGAACGCGCGCAGGGCATCCATGTGGAAATCGATGGGGCGGTCGCCGATGCGGCAACCACCGAGGTCGGGGATGAGCGCTTCGCCCAGGCGGTGCAGCAGCGGGCCACAGAACAGGATCGGGATGCGGCTGGAGCCGGCCAGTGCGTCGATCTGCGCGAAGTGCGCCTTCTCGACGTTGGTGGGGTCGAGTACGAGTTCACCGGGGGCGATCTCGGTCACCGAGACGCCGTAGGCCTCGAGCATGCCCGTGACGACGCCCACATCGCTGATGTTGGGAACGTCCTTGAGGGTCGAGGGGGTGTCGGCGAGGAGCGCCGCGACCATCGCCTTGGTGGCGAGGTTCTTCGCACCGCGGATCTCGATGCGACCCTTGAGGGGTTTGCCGCCGTTGATGACGATCTTGTCGGACTTGAGGCCGACCCTCTCTCCAGCCTTGTGGGCATCTGTGACGAGGGAATTCATGTGTGCCGCCTTTGTTTCTGGGACTCACTCTCGGCGCCCGAGTGGGCGGGAAGAGCGGTTAAGCGTGTCGTGCAGGAAGAGTCAGTGGCCGCCAGGATTCCCGGCGAGCTTCGAACTCCGTGATCTGCGCTTCGTCGCGCAGCGTCAGGCCGATGTCATCGAGCCCTTCGAGCAAGCGCCACCTAGTGTAATCGTCGATCTCGAAAGGAACAGTGAGATCAGCGGCGATCACTGTTCTGGCAACCAAATCCACAGCAACCTCTATTCCCGGCTGTGCGTCGATGAGTGCCCAGATCTTCTCGATGTCCGCCTCGTCGAGCTGCGCGGCGAGAAGCCCCTGCTTGCCCGAGTTGCCGCGGAAGATGTCGCCGAAACGCCCGCTCAGCACGGCCTGAAAGCCGTAGTCGCGCAACGCCCAGACAGCGTGTTCACGGGATGAACCGGTGCCGAAGTCGGGGCCGGTGACGAGGATCCTGCCCTTGTCGAATGGCGGCGTGTTGAGCACGAATTCGGGATCCTGGCGCCAGCCGTAGAAGAGCGCGTCTTCGAAGCCGGTCTTGGTCACGCGCTTGAGAAACTGCGCGGGGATGATCTGGTCGGTATCGACGTTCGAGCGCTTGAGCGGAACGGCGATGCCGGAGACCGTGGTGATCTTGTCCATCAGTTGGCTCCTACTTCTGCGTTCGCTGAGGCACTCGAAGCGCCTGCTCCTTCGAGTGTTTGGGCGGCCGCCAGGTCCCACGGGCTGGAGAGCGTTCCACGGATCGCCGTTGCCGCGGCGACGAGCGGGCTCACGAGGTGCGTGCGACCGCCCTTGCCCTGCCTGCCCTCGAAGTTGCGGTTGGAGGTCGACGCGCAGCGCTCCCCCGGTGCGAGCTGGTCGGGGTTCATCCCGAGGCACATCGAGCAGCCGGCGAAACGCCACTCGGCACCGAACTCCTCGACGATCTTGTCGATGCCCTCGGCCTCGGCCTCGATCCGCACGCGCGCGGAACCGGGAACGACCATGACGCGCACGCCCTCGGCCTTCTTCTGGCCCTTGATGATGCTCGCGAAGGCGCGGAGGTCTTCGATGCGCGAGTTGGTGCACGACCCCATGAAGACGGCGTCGACGCGGATGTCCTTCATCGGGGTGCCGGCCTCGAGGTCCATGTACTCGAGCGCGCGCTCTGCGGCGGAGCGCTCGTTGGGGTCTTCGACGTCTGCGGGGTTCGGCACCGGCTGACTCAGCGAGACACCCTGGCCGGGGTTGGTTCCCCAGGTGACGAAGGGCTCGAGCTCGTTCGCGTCGATGAAGACCTCGGCGTCGAAGACCGCGCCCTCGTCGGTGGGCAGGGTGTTCCAGTAGGCGACGGCGTCGTCCCAGTCCTGTCCGACGGGTGCGTGCGGGCGACCCTGAAGGTAGTCGTAGGTGACCTGGTCGGGCGCGACCATGCCCGCGCGGGCACCGGCCTCGATCGACATGTTGCAGATGGTCATGCGGCCGTCCATCGACAGGGCGCGGATGGCACTGCCGCGGTACTCGAGCACGTAGCCCTGGCCTCCGCCGGTGCCGATCTTGGCGATCACGGCGAGGATGATGTCTTTCGCGGTGACACCCGGACGCAGCTCGCCCTCGACGGTGATAGCCATGGTCTTGAAGGCCTTGAGCGGCAGGGTCTGCGTCGCGAGAACGTGCTCGACCTCGCTCGTGCCGATACCGAAGGCCATCGCACCGAAAGCGCCGTGAGTGGATGTGTGCGAGTCACCGCACACGACGGTGATGCCGGGCATGGTGAGCCCGAGTTGCGGGCCGACGACGTGCACGATGCCCTGGTCGATGTCTCCGAGGGAGTGCAGGCGCACACCGAACTCGGCAGCGTTGTTGCGCAGGGTCTGGATCTGGGTGCGGCTCGTGAGGTCGGCGATCGGCTTGTCGATGTCGAGCGTCGGGGTGTTGTGGTCCTCGGTCGCGATCGTGAGGTCGGTGCGACGCACCGGGCGGCCGGCCATGCGGAGGCCGTCGAACGCCTGGGGGCTCGTCACCTCGTGCACGAGGTGCAGGTCGATGTAGATGAGGTCGGGCGAGCCGTCTTCGCCCTTGACGACGAGGTGGTCTTTCCAGACCTTCTCAGCGAGGGTGAGGGGCTGCGTGCCCACGTCGCTCGGGAAGTTTTCGTTCATGGTGTGCTCTTTCTCCTCAGAAGTTTTGCCAGCCCATGACTAACACCGCGACGAGGGAGGCCTGGAGATTAGGACTCGTCGCGGCAACTAAGGAGAAGTCGAGCCGACAGCACCGCTACAGCTTAACAGCTAACCCGCTCGCTTGCCGTCGTGACCCTCATTCGAGGATATGTCGGCGTTGGTCCCGCTCCCCTACTCTGGTGGAGGAGACGCCCGAGTCTCCGGGAAGTTGGGGCAGGTGGCGGTCACGAGACCCGGCGTTGCCCTCTGGATCTCCCTCACGGCCGGCGCGCTCGTGCTCGGCCTCGGCGCGGGTACCGCCTGGTGGTTCGCGGTCGGTCGCGACCTCGAGCACGCGGCATCCCTGCGTGAGAGTGCTGACGACGTGGTCTTCACAGGCGACGACCTGCACTTCTTTCTGCTCGGGGAGAAGTCGCTCGCTGCGGCGGGACTGCCCACCGCCTTGGAACCGATCAGCGCCGACTTCACCAATCACGGGCTCGAAGGCCCGCAGTACGAACCGGTGGTGTGCGGCGCGATGTACCACAGCGTGTCCGGCACACCGGCCGGAGCTCGTTCTCTCTTCGGCAGGTCGACTGAGAATGATGTGAACAGCTTCTACCAGGAGGTGGTGCAGTTCCCGACGGTCGACGAAGCAATCGAGGCTTTCGAGACTGTCTCGAGCGCGGTCGACAGCTGCTCGGACTACCAGGTCGAGTCGCCCGGTGGAGAGGACACCCATCGCACCACCGCCCGATCACTCATGACGAGTGATGGAGTGGGCCCCGCTTACGCGGTCATGAACGACGAGGGCCAGGAGCCCGACCGCGGCTGGGTGCTGATCCGCACCGCGAACGTGATCACCGTCGCATCCATCTACGACGTCGACAACAACGTCACTGACGCACGGGTGGCAGCGCTGGCACTCGCAGTGCACGAGCGCGCGGTCTACGCGACAGCGAAGAAGAGGACCGCCGGTGAGTAGGCCGCTCCGCATCGTCGCGCTCGTACTGGCGAGTGTGAGCATTCTCATCGCTTCATCTGTGGGCACCGGCGCGCTCTGGTGGGCGCTCGCCGGCGGACGGGCCGCAGCATCGTTCGACGACGATCAGCCGCCGGGTGCTCCCGTAATTCCTGGAGCAGAGACCGACGAGGAAGATTTCGACGGCATCGGCATCGGCTTCGGCAGTATCGGCGCCATCGACATCACGATGACCGCCCAGCAAGCCATCGGCGTGCTGGGTTCAGGGCAGACCAACGAGATCGAGTACGAGCAGTGCAGCTCCTTTTTGCTCGGAATGCGAGGTGAAGGACCGCGCACCTACGGCATGGCCGAGAGCGAGGGCGCCTACGGCCCGCTCGACACGATCACGCTCCAGGCTGGCTGGAACGGTGAAGAAACTACCTACGGAGTCGACCTCGACCTGCCTCGCACGCGAGCGGGTATCACGCTCGGTGCCACCGTCGACGAGCTCGTTGCCGCATACCCCGGCGGCGCGCTCGACCTTCAGCCGCACCCGTACTACGAGAACGGAAATTTCGCTGTGCTCATGGATGGCGCAGACCTGGGCATTCTGTTCTCGGTCAATGATGAGGGCCGCGTTGATTACATCACCACCGGCCGGTACCCGCAGATCGTCTACCCCGAAGGCTGCCACTAGCTTTACGGGCAGGGCTCTTCGACGGGAGTCGTGGACTTTCCGACCTGGATGCCGGAGACGGCGTAGTCATCGAGGGTGAAGATCATCGAGACGCCTCGGGTGTCGGTGAGGATCGCAAAATCCCGATTCGACGAGCCGAAGACCCTCGTGATCCCCGGGTACGAGCGGAGCAGCTCGCTCAGCTCCGTGCCCACTCCGACGCCCCGTGCTGTGCGCGGCGTCTGTGAATTCGACATCCCCGCTGCAGTGGAGACTGAGATGACTCCCGACCGGGCGCCCTCCCGCTTCGGCGACAGGATGATCCCCCTGCCCACCCCGGTCGCTGCGAGCCGGGCGGCAGAACAGTTCTCGGCCACTGCGCCCTTGTCCCCCGGGTCCGCGACAATGCCGTAGGCATCCGCAGGGCTCATGTCGTAACCGACCGGACCGACCCCGTCGAACGTCACGAGCCAGTTACTGAACTCGCTGTACGAGGTGCCGCCGCCCGTGCCGCAGATGCACAGCACGATCGTGATGATGCGGCCGGCGCGCCCCGAACCGGTGGGCTCGTAGTAGACGCGGTAGCCGATGTCACTGCCGCGGGTCGCGGTGAACTGCACGTAGTCGCCGGTGTCGTCCTTCTGCGGTTTCGCCGAGCCGTACAGGTCGAAGGCGAGCGACACGTCATCGCCGACGCGGAGACCGTCGGCGGTCGGAACCTGCTTCTTGGGCGTGATCCTGGTCAGTCGCCCGGCCGTGAACTCGAGGCTCGCCGTGTCGCACTCCACGTAGACGATGTTCACGATCGTGTCGCCGACCACGATGGACGGGTCGAGCGCCTGCGCCTGCTCGAGGCTCATACCGAGGCCGAACTTTCCAAGGCCGCGTGCGCTCAGGGCCTCCGCCGTCGCAACCGGGTCGGAGAGCATGCGCAACCTCGCGGCGAGCTGGGCCGCGTTCGCTGCATCCACGTATTCGCCACCGCCGGCCGTGGCGATGCACCCGAGCTGCGCTTGCGCCTCTTCGTCTTTGTCGACGAGAAAGCCGATCGTGTGGATGGTCAGCCCCGGCCGCGCCTCGTGCAACTCGGTCGCGATCGAGCATGCCGAGGGAGGCGAGCAGGTGTCGACGCCGTCGGTGACGAGCACGATCTGCGCGGTCTCGGCGTCGCCCAGTTGCGCGGCGGCGTTGCGCATGGCGGGGCCGAGCGGAGTGAAGCCCGACTGGCTGATGCCCGCGATGGCTCCGGTGAACTCCTCCTTGTCGAGGGGACCGACCGGCACGACCTCGGTCACGTCGAAGCAGCCCGCCGCACGGTCGGAGTCCTTGTTGCCCGTCGAGGTGCCGAAGACGGTGAGCCCGATCTGTGCGTCGTCGCCCAGTCCGTTCACGAAGGTCGTCGCCGCGACGCGCGCCGTCGCCATACGGGTGACTCCCGGCGTGACCTGCCGCACCATCGATCCGGAGGCGTCGAGAATGAGCACGGTCGGCACGTACGCCGGATCCGGATCATCGGTCGACTCATTGGTCGCGGAGACCGGGACATCCGTGAAGCTGTCGGAGGCGGTGGTGCCACTCGACGAGCCATCGCCTGTGCCGCCTCCCGAGGTCGGCGAGCCAGCCGTGGGGCCGCTCGACGCACCGGTCAGCGCGTTGACCGCGAAGATCACGCCGCCGACGGTGCCGCCGGTGAACACGAGCGCCGAGGCGACGACGATCGCGATGACTTTCGGCCCCCAGGCGAGACCGCTGACGCCGGCGACCGCGGCACCAGCCACAGCGACGCTGGCGGTGCCCGCCAGTGCGACGGGCGCGGCCGGAACGACGACGGGCTGCGCCGCGATCCACTCGATGAGTGCCGGGTATGCGGCCGGGTTGGCGGCGATCGCTCGCCGAAGCTCGGGGTGGGCGTGCGCGAGGTCGGCGAGTTCCGCCTGCGGTGTCTCCGGGCTGGATGCCGCTGCCCCCACCGCGAGCGCTTCGTCCCTGGTCGCGAGCGCGGCGTCGAGCTCGGGGTCGCCCAGTTCGGCGAGCCACTGCAGGAGACCGTCGTAGGCGAGCGGATGGTGGGCGATGATGGCGCGGGTCTGCGGCTCATCGCGGGCGAGGTCCGCCAGACGATCGGCGCTCGTTGACGGATCGGCTGCTTCGTCGAGAGGGTTCACGACGACTCCGTCAGAGAGCGAGTGTTGCGCGGTCGTGCTGTGATGGGCCGAGAGCGATCACGCACCATGCGTTCACCCCTTCAGCGTCGGGGACAACGGTGCGCTCGGGTAGCGGCCGGGGGTCGACTTACCCTCAATACTTCCAGTGGAGCAGTCTCCGAGGAAGTGTCAGGGAATCCCCCGTTCGGGGCAATCGCGCCGAGAAGAAGGTCAGTACTGCTCGACCTGGATGACGTACTGCCCGAGCTCGATGTCGCTTCCCGACGGAACGTAGACCGGAGCACCCGGTTGCACCTTGACGTCGCCACCGGAGGGCGTGATGACGAAGGTTCCGTTGGTGGAACCGAGGTCGGCCACCCAGAGTCCCGTCGCGTCGATGCCCAGAAGCGCGTGCGTCTTCGAGACGGACCGGCTCGGGTCGGACGCCTTCACGAGCTGGGCCTGCGAGTACTCCGGGATCGTGACCGGGCTGCGCCCGATGACGAGGGCACCCGCGAGCACGACCGGCTCGTCGCCGTGGGGCATGAGCAGTCGCCACTGCGGACCGACGGCCTGCGGCGGCGGCACCTGCGTGACCTCGGCGGCGGGAACCGCCTCGAGGACGGGCTCGGGTACAGCGGCCGGTGCGGGAGCAACGGGTGCGGGAGCAACGGGTGCGGCGACCGGCGCGGCGACCTCGGCTGCCGGTTCGACGGAAGGCGCGGGCGGTGCGGGCGGCACGGCTGTCTCGCTCAAGCGCGGCTGCGGCGTGCGGGGCGGCTCGGCCTCCGGGCTCGGCGCCGGCGGGGCGGGCACCTCCGCGGGCGGAGCGGTCGGGAGGATCGCCGTGCCGGGAGTCGGGAAGAAGTTCGGGGTGCCGGTGGGCGCCTGCGTCGGCTCGACGCCACGCGTCGGGGTCATCTTGTAAGTGACCGTCTCGACACCCGGCGGCAGGGAGATCAGAGTCGTCGACTCGTTGATCGGCTCGACGTCTTCGGTCGCTGGTGGAGCCGCGGGAACGACGCCGGGGGGCGGCATGATGAGAAAGGGATTC
>Ga0247817_10002175_pt1 | contig 10126 bp, 10 predicted proteins | sample UWRJL212509R1_FD_178010 | JGI IMG/M metagenome (GOLD analysis project Ga0247817, IMG submission 178010) | Plant litter microbial communities from Arlington Agricultural Research Station in Wisconsin, United States - UWRJ-L212-509R-1 | ecosystem: Environmental > Terrestrial > Plant litter >...
CCGCGTCGTCACCGACGAGATCTTCGGCCCGGTCGTCTCGGTGCTGCCGTTCGACGACGAGGCCGATGCGATCTCGCTCGCGAACGACAGCATCTACGGCCTGAGCGGTTCGATCTGGACGCGCGACATCGGACGGGCGCTCCGCGTCTCGCGGGGGATCGACAGCGGAAACCTGTCGGTCAACTCGCACTCGTCGGTGCGGTACTCGACCCCGTTCGGCGGGTTCAAGCAGAGCGGGCTCGGTCGCGAATTGGGTCCGGATGCCGCTACCGCTTTCACCGAGACCAAGAACGTCTTCATCAGCACTGATTAGAACTCGCACCACACAGAACGGAAACGCACATGGCAGTTACCCCCATCGACCTCACCCAGCGCCTCGCGGGTAAGGTCGCCGTCATCACCGGTGGTGCGAGCGGCATCGGACTCGCGACCGCACGACGCTTTGCCGCCGAGGGTGCGACCGTCGTTATCGGGGACTTCAACGAGCAGACCGGCGAAGCTGCGGCATCCGAAGTCGGTGGATTGTTCGTCAAGGTGGATGTCACCGACGAAGCTCAGGTGAATAACCTGTTCGACACCGCGCAGTCGACCTACGGGTCGCTCGACATCGCGTTCAACAACGCCGGAATCTCGCCGCCCGAAGACGACTCGATCGAGACGACCGAGCTGCCGGCCTGGGATCGCGTGCAAGACGTCAACCTCAAATCGGTGTACCTGTGCTCGCGTGCGGCGCTTCGGCACATGGTGGCGCAACAGTCCGGATCAATCATCAACACGGCGTCATTTGTCGCGGTGATGGGGTCGGCGACGAGCCAGATTTCGTACACGGCGTCGAAGGGTGGTGTGCTCGCGATGACCAAGGAGCTCGGTGTGCAGTTCGCGCGCCAGGGCATCCGGGTCAACGCTCTGTGCCCCGGCCCGGTCAACACTCCGCTGCTGCAGGAGTTGTTCGCGAGCGACCCCGAACGTGCCCAGCGTCGCCTCGTGCACATCCCGAAGGGTCGGTTCGCCGAGCCGGAGGAACTGGCGGCTGCCGTCGCATTCCTCGCGAGCGACGACGCGTCGTTCATCACCGCTTCGACGTTCCTCGTCGATGGCGGCATCAGCTCGGCCTACGTGACACCGCTGTAGAGGGCGACCGATGACTGACACCGGACAGACGGCCGCGCCAGACCAGACCCACCAGGGCCTGGTCACCGACGCGCTGTTCCGGCCGGTGCGCAACGGCAACGCGTTCGAAGACACCGTGGCGAGGCTATTGCAGACGATCCGTCTCGGCATCGTGACGACGGGGGAGGCTCTTCCGTCCGAACGCGACCTGGCGATGCGCTTTTCGGTGAGTCGCGACACGGTGCGTGAGGCGATCAGGTCGCTCGCGGATGCCGGATACCTTGAGTCGCGGCGCGGTCGCTACGGCGGCACGTTCGTGAGCGACGAGTTGCCGGTTTATGCTCCGGCGATGGCGGATGTCACGCCTCCTGCCGCCCACGAGATCGATGATGTGCTCGGACTGAGAGAGATCCTCGAGGTGGGGGCGGTGCGGGCCGCTGCCGCGCGAAGTCTTTCGGCGGCGGAGCGTGACATGCTCTGGACGCGGCTGCGGGAAACCGCGACGGCCGACGAGGGCAACTACCGCCGGTTGGACTCGAGGCTTCATCTCACGATTGGCGAGCTGGCGGGCATTCCGTCACTCGTGTCGTTGCTCGCCGACAACCGCACCTCGGTCAATGACCTGCTCGATCGCATTCCGTCGCTCGGTCGCAACATCGTGCACTCCGACGAACAGCACGAGGCGATCGTCGTGGCGATTCTCACCGGGGATGAGCAGCGTGCTGCCGACGCGATGCTCGAGCACCTGGCCGGGTCCGCCGCCCTGCTGCGTGGTTTCCTGAGCTAGCGCCCTCGCGCCCCGTTCCCAAGCCTGCGCGCCGTTCCCTGAGCGCGCGCTCCCGTTCCCTGAGCCTGTCGAAGGGCAGAGGCACCCACCAACGCCTTCATTCAACAGCCACGAAAATCGAGATGCCGCATATCGACCCTCAATTCGTTCCAAAGGTCGATACAGGGAAACTCGATTGCGCTACACCGTCGGCGGCGTAGGAGGCGTCTTGGGCTTGCGGGGCGCGCGAACGACCGGCGGCTTGACCGGCGCGGACGGGTCGACCACAGGTTCCGTCGCGGCAGGCTTCGGTGCCGGCGCCTTCTTGACCGGCGCCTTCTTGACCGCGGGCTTCACAACCGGTTTGCTCACCGGGGGAGCAACAACCTCGGGCTGCGCTGCCTCGGCAGGCGTGGTCACGGTCGGCTCGTTTGACAGACCGCTCAGTTCGGGAGCGATCGGCTCCGGCTCGGCAACACTCGCTGCTGGTTCCGGCATCGGCGCGGTTGGCGTCGGGGGCGCAGCGGGCGCGGGTGCCGGCGTCGGTGCCGGCACGAAGTGCGGAGCAACCGGAGCGTGCGGGTCGCCAATCTGGTTGACGATGTCTTTCTTGGCCGGGCCGTTCTTGTCGACGTAGATCTGCGCGGCCTTCGTGCCAACGAGCAGGAATCGAACCAGAATGACCGCGAGCGCGATCAGAACGGCGGCGACGAGCACCACGAAGAAGAGGTAGATCACGCCGCCGACGGCGAAGAGAACGTCGGGAAAGTGCGGACCGTAACCCATCACTTGTCCAGTTCGTTGGTTTCGGAATCCTTGATGACGGTTCCGACGGCGATGGCGATGGTGAGGCCCCAGCTGATCCACATGAGGATCAGGCGCCAGTCGCGGGGGCCGCTACGGGTGGCCTGCACGGTGCTCAGTCCTCCGAAGAGTGCGCTGATGACGGTTCCGCTGAACATGTACTTCCGCATTTCTACCTCCGGTTGGCCTGCAACAACGCTACTGGTTGCCCTGTTCGCGCCCTAACCGTTCACAGAGTGCGTTCAGGACGGGTCGAAGGGAGTCACTTGGCTCGTGGTGAGCACCCGGTCGATGAGATCGTCGATGAGAGCTTCGGTCATGGGAACTCCCTCGAATGTCACCCGCACGAGGACTGCTCCGGTGAGCAACGCGAGGGATGGCTCCACGTCGGAGGGGTCAAGGTGCGTATCCAGGATGGACCGCAAACTGTGGGTTCCCGTCTCGTAGAGCCGAGTCCGCAGCGCGACAATCACGTTACTGGTGTTGGCCCGTTCCACGACGCCCGCGAGTAGTCGGTCGAGATGCCCGTCGGCGAGATCGGTTGCGAAGTCCGTCAGTGCGGCACGAAGGTCGGCTCGCAAATTGCCTGTGGCTGGCGGGTGGTCCGCTATGTCGCAGATTTGGGCGATCGCGTCGCTTATCAAGTCGAGCCGCGTCGGCCAGTGGGTGTAGATCGTGGCTTTCGAATAGCCGGATCGGCGGGCGACCTCGGCGTGGGTTACGCCGTCCCACCCGTCGTTGATAAGCAGTGCCGCAGTGGCGTCCACGACATCGCGTCGGGTGCGCACGACCCGGCGATCGGGGGTCTCCATCGTCATGAACCCATCGTACGACTTCCTTTACGCGGCATCCACTGTTATACATATAGTCCAGTATTGGTTAAAGCGACCAATAAATTAATCCACCGGAGTCCACATGCGTCCAACTGCAACCCCACCCGCGTCTCGGCGCCTCAGGCCGATCCACTACTCGTTGTGGGTAGTGCAGTGGCTGCTCGGCCTTGCTCTGGTCGGTGCGGGCGTCCTCAAGCTCTCGCTTCCTTTCAATCAGGCGGTAGGAGCGTTCCCGTGGGCTGCTGATGTGCCCGCGCTATTCACCGTGACCTCTGTACTCGACATCCTTGGCGGTGCGGGGATCCTGCTGCCATCTCTGCTGCGGATACTGCCGAGGATCACGGTCGTAGCGGCGGGCGGAGTCGTCCTGCTCATGCTCTCGTCGGTCGTGTTTTACCTCATGCGCGGAGAGGCAACGGAGATCGCACCGAATGTTGCGATCGGAATTGCCGCTGCGCTCGTGGCCTGGGGTCGCTGGCGGGTCGCCCCGATTACGGGACAGTTGGGGTTGCCCGAGGCGATGACCGATCCGTTGCCCGTTGCCGCACCGCCCACGCAGATGCAGCTGTTCCAGCTTCCCACCGGTAGCTACCTGACCCGTGGTGCGTTTGCGGTCGCGGGCGGTGCGTTCGGTGATCGCCGGAAGTTTGCGTCGACCGCAGTGCTCATCACGCACCCCAAGGGGGATCTCCTTATCGATGCGGGCTTCGGCGCGAACGCGGAGGCGCACATCGCCATGCTTCCCTCGTTCCGGCGGGCACCCCACGACATCGCCGATTCCGCGAGTACTCAGCTCGGGGCGGCCGGATATGACCGGGAAAATCTGCTCGGAGTCCTCCTGACTCATTCGCACTGGGATCACGTGAGCGGCCTCGACTCGCTCGCCGTGCCGATCTGGATGACGGAAGCGGAAGAGCGCTACGCTGCCGCTTCGACAAGCGACCCGGTATTCCAGGCTGTCGCGGAGGGTCATGAGATCCGTCGGTTCGCCTTTGGCGGACCCGCCTACCTCGGATTTCCCTCGAGCTTCGACTTCTATGGCGACGGATCGGTGGTCGTCGTTCCCGCCGCCGGGCACACGACGGGATCGATCATTGCATTCGTGACCGTGCCCTCCGGGCAGCGGTATGCGTTCATCGGCGACCTGACGTGGCAGCTCGAGGGCATCGAGCGCCGGCTTCAGAAACCGTTGATGATGAGAATCCTCGCCGACAGTGACTCGCGGCAGGTGCGTCGTGACATGGAGCGCATCATCGCACTCCAGGATCGAATGCATATCGTGCCCGCTCACGACTCAGCCAGTTACAACGGCATCCCGGTTCTCGTGCCGATCGCGGACGGTGCCAAGTGAGCGGGCCGAGCGCGGCCGCACGCACGGATCGCGCTCGCAGGGGTCGTTCGGTCTATGCCCGCAACTTCGGCGTCGATGAAACAACGGCGGAGAGACTCATGGTCGATCGCGCGGGAGTCGACTACACCGCCGAGGCATACGAGGCGGCCGGCGGACCGGGATGGCACGGAAACGGACTCACCGACCGCGACCGCAGCATCGCGGTCATCAGTTCTCTCGTCGCCAACAACGTCATTGATCAACGCCTCGACTTTTACATCGGTCTCGCGCGGCGCAATGGACTCGACGACGAGGGACTCGCCCAGCTGATGATCTTGCTCACCGCCTACATCGGGCAGCCATATCCGTCTGCGGCGATGCAGGCCGTCCGCCGCACTGCCATATGAGTTGACAGTGCGGGGCGGTCGGGTCGCGTGGGGTGCGAGAATCAGGAAGCGGCGGTCTCAATCATCGCGACCACGTGCGGTGTACTCCAGCGCAGCAGTTCGCCAGATGGGGGATCGTTCAGGTCTTCTCCCCAGATTGCAACGGCCGCACCCGCCATCGGAGCATTGAGAGGAGTGCCAGAGTCCCCATCCCACGCCCGGAGTGACCAGTTCTCGCGCAAATCGGCGACGGTGTACTCGCTGTCAGCTTCGTCGAGGTCGCTGGGCACTTCGTAGAGGTAGTACGAGTTGTAGTTGAGCAGCTCGATCCCCGCCGCGGAAAGGTCGCTCGCACTCGCCCGTCGCTGTCGGCGCTCGAGCCGCTCCGTTTCATCCTCTGTGTCGCCGTCGAAGCTCCAATATGTGACGTGGATGCGCGGATCCAGCCGACCGACCGCAGCCCGATCGATCCCATCATTCCAGGCCCACACCTCACGGTCGCCGAGCTCGGCAGCCATAGCGTTCATCCACTCGACGCGTTGATCGGCTGTAACGTCGCCTCCCCACTCATCGCCGCCAATGTGCACGGTTCGGCTCGAAGGGAAGGTTCGCGTCACTTCCGCAAAAAGCTCGGCTGCGAGCACACGACTCTCCGGCACTGAAGTGTCGAGTTCACTCTCACCCGACCGAATGCGATCGACCCATTCTCTGCCGTGTCGCGCTTCAAGGAGGGCAAACGCGGCAGCCATGTGGCCGGGGGTGTCGATTTCAGGCACGATGGTGATGCCTCGCCGTGCCGAATAGTCAGAGATCTCTTGCGCCTGTGCAGCGCTGAGAAAGGAACGACCGGTCACTCGACTCGTGTAGACGCCGTCGGTGAGATCGGCATTCTCGAGGGTCTGGCCGAGAACTTCACTCTCGATTCCGACGTTCTGATCGTCTGTGAGGTGCAGGTGCAGAAAGCTGCCGCCGTTGTCGGCGAGCAAGTCGACGTAACCCTCGATCAGCGCCACCGAGTAGTAGGCGCGAGCGACGTCGAGCATGACCCCGGTTTCGGGGTGCGCTCTGACGGCTTCGGGGCTCCCTTGGCTCGCGTCGCCCTGTTCGGCCGGCGCGCATCCGGCTGCCGAAACGGCGATGAGGGAGGCGACAACGAGGCAAGAGAGCGCTCGGGTCGCTGAGGCAACGAACTGCATAGCATCACGCTATGCCACGCGAAATCATGAAACGTGCTCCCTGAGGCGCTGCGCACGGCATCCGTCTGTTAATTTCCTGCGCAAACTGACCGATCGGACAGGATCTGACCGATCGGTCAGTTAGCATCGGTGATATGTCCAGTCACGAAGAGTTGCGCCTCATCGCGCTCACGGAGTTCGCCCGTGCTGGCTACACCGGTACCTCGCTCCAGCGCATTGCCGAGCTCGCCGGTTTGTCGAAGTCGAGCGTGCTCTATCACTACGCCTCGAAAGAGGCCCTGCTCGAAGCCGCGATCGGCCCGGCGGTCGACCAGATGGATGTCATTCTCGGCGAGATCGAAGGGGCGCTGCTGTCAGCTGAGGGGCGCGAAACATTCGTCGTCAACTTCACCGACTTCATCCTCGCCCACCGCCTCGAAGTACACATGTTCATCAACCAGGGATCCTCCCTCGTCGACGTTCCCGTCATCGGGCGCGCGAACGCCGTCGTCGGACGCCTCGCCTCCTATTTCGCCAACTCCACCACGTCACTCGAAGAGAACATGCGATTCGGTATAGCACTGGGCGGCGCCGCCTTCATGCTTGCGACCGAGGGCAACTTCTCCGACATGCCTGCTCCATCAATCGACGAGACCAGAGCTGCTCTCCTCACCATTCTGACTGAGCTACTCGCACCAGTTCCCGTTCGATCGACCACTCCCTAGGAGCAATTCCGTGGCAACTCTTCTGTACCGTCTCGGACGGTTCTCGTACCGGCGGGCCTGGACGGTCATCGCCGTCTGGTTCGTTCTCCTCACGGCGATAGTCGGTGGCGCCGTCGCCCTCGGCGGGCAGACCGAGGAATCGTTCGCAATACCCGGAACCGAGTCACAGGAAGCGCTCGACCGCCTCGAGGCGGTGTTCCCCTCCGTCGCGGGAGCCTCGGCCCAGGTCGTCAACGTCGTCCCTGACGGCGCCTCGGTCGAAGACGCCATCTACACGGATGCCATCGAGGCTCAGGTCGAGGCGATCGAGAAAATCGACGGCGTCGACACCGTCATCAGCCCGTTCAACGAGTACGCCGGCAACGCTATCTCCGAGACCGATGAGATGGCTCTCACCAAGGTGCAGTTCACCGGTGCATCGACGGATGTCACAGACGCCATGATCGACGAACTGACTGCCGCAGCGAGCATCACGCGCGACGTCGGCATGACCACGGAGTTCGGCGGCCAGATCTTTCAGGACAGCACCTTCGGCATCACCATCTCGGAGGTCTTCGGCATCGTCTTCGCCGGGATCGTGCTCTTCATCACTTTCGGATCCCTCGCTGCCGCTGGCATGCCTCTGCTCAGCGCGCTCGTCGGCGTCGGCGTCGTCTACGGCGGAATCGCCGCACTCTCGGCCTTCACCCCGATCACCAGCACGGCCCCGATGCTTGCGCTCATGATCGGCCTCGCGGTCGGCATCGACTATGCGCTGTTCATTCTGTCCCGGCATAGAAACCAGCTCGCACGCGGCGATGATCCGGAGGAGTCGGCGGCCATGGCGGTCGGAACGGCCGGCTCGGCCGTCGTCTTCGCGGGCATCACCGTCATCATCGCGCTGCTCGGGCTTCTCGTTGTCGGTATCCCGTTCCTCAGCACCATGGGAATCGCCGCCGCGTTCTCGGTGCTCGTCGCCATCGCGGTTGCCGTCACGCTCGTTCCGGCATTCCTCGGCGTCTACAAGGGCAGACTCGCGCCGAAGGTCGGGTCGCGGGCCTACCGCCGCGCCAACGCGAGCGTCGACAAGAACCCGACAATGGGCATCCGCTGGGTCAAGCTCGTGATGAAGGCGCCGCTGGCGTTCGTCATCGGTGTGGTCGTGCTGCTCGGGATCGTCGCCATCCCGGCGCTCAGCCTTCAACTCAACCTGCCCGACAACGGATCGGAACCGGCTGACTCCACCCAGCGCAAGGCCTACGACCTCGTCAGCGACGGATTCGGTGCAGGCTACAACGGCGTGCTCGTCGTCGCACTCGACATCACGCAGACGACCGATATCGTCGATGATCTCGACGGCATCCGTGCCGATCTCGAGAACGTCGACGGTGTCGACTACGTGTCACAGGGCATCCCCGATGAAACGCTCGACACCGCGATCTTCCAGGTCTACGCGACCACCGCCCCCGACACGGTCGAGACCAAAGAGCTTGTACAGACCATCCGCGATCTCGCTCCGAGCATCGAGGACGAGTACGACACCCCGGTCTCGGTGACGGGAGCGACCGCCGTCGGTATCGACATCTCCAACCGGCTGACCAACGCCCTCATTCCGTTCGGTCTCGTCGTTGTCGGCCTCTCGGTCATCCTGCTGATGATGGTGTTCCGCTCGGTGCTCGTGCCGATTAAGGCCGCGCTCGGCTTCCTGCTTTCGGTGGTCGCTTCGTTCGGCATCATCGTCGCGGTGTTCCAATGGGGCTGGTTCGCCGACCTGCTGCACGTCGAGAAAACCGGGCCGATCATCAGCTTCCTGCCGATCCTTCTCATGGCGATGCTCTTCGGGCTCGCGATGGACTACGAGGTCTTCCTCGTCTCCGGTATGCGCGAGGAGTTTGTGAAAACCGGCGACGCGAGATTCGCGGTGTCGCACGGCTTCGCCAACGGCGCGAGGGTGGTGACGGCCGCCGCGCTCATCATGTTCTTCGTCTTCTTCGCCTTTGTGCCCGAAGGCTCTGGGGCGATCAAACCCATCGCGCTCGGCCTCGCGGCCGGCATCGCGATCGACGCTTTCCTCATCCGTATGACGCTCGTCCCCGCGGTCATGACGCTGCTGGGTCGCTCGGCCTGGTGGATCCCGGCCTGGCTGTCGAGAATCCTCCCCAACGTTGATGTCGAGGGCGAAGACCTGCGCAACCACCGCTCGGCCGTCGCGTGGGCCGGCGGACAGTCCGGTGCAGCGCTGTCGACCGACGACCTCGTCGCGAGTTCCGGTGACGTGACGGTTGGGCCGCTCACCCTCAGCGCGCCGGTCGGTGCACTCGTGAGCGTGAGTGGCGACGTCGTTGAGCGTCGACTCGTTGCATCGACGCTCTCGGGTCGCCTCGATCCGGAAAGCGGGCGAGGGCAGGTCGCCGGATTCCCGTTGCCGTCGGAAGCGTCGCGCATCCGTTCTCTCGTCGCTCTCGCGGATGTCGGGGGAGCCCAGCGCTCCGAGACGAGCGTCACGGTGGGCGAACTGCTCACCGAACGCCTCGAGATGACGCAGCCGTGGTTCCGCATGTGGAACACGTCGCGGGCAGCCCGCCACTGGCTCGACCGCATCAACGACGTGCTCGCCACATCAGCTGGCCGCCCGACCATGCGGGTGGAGGCTCGCAGCACGCTCGTCGAACTTCCCCAGCTCGAGCGGGCGGTCGCGTTGTCTGCGCTCGCCCTCGCGGAACGCACTCCGATCGTGATGCTCGACCAGCTTGACCCGTTCGGGTCGGATGCCGATGCTTCCGCCTATCTCACGGCGCTCGACCTGCTCGCATCGCCGACCACGACGATCTTCCTCGGCACACCGCTCTCGCCCGACCTCGTCACGGTCGCGGGAACCAACCGGCCGATCGCCTTCATTGATCTCTATGCGGCATCCGCTGCGAGCACGAAAGGCGGCATCGCATGAGCCAGCCAACATCCCTCTTCAATCCGGTTGCTAACCGGTCGCGAACCTGGCGCGTTGCCGGGCTCGCGGCG
>Ga0247817_10002176_pt1 | contig 10125 bp, 2 predicted proteins | sample UWRJL212509R1_FD_178010 | JGI IMG/M metagenome (GOLD analysis project Ga0247817, IMG submission 178010) | Plant litter microbial communities from Arlington Agricultural Research Station in Wisconsin, United States - UWRJ-L212-509R-1 | ecosystem: Environmental > Terrestrial > Plant litter >...
GCCGGCGCTGTTATCCATACTCCCTGCGTGAATAAAAGCGGATATGAGACTGCTCTTTACGGCAGCGATATCTATCTGGGTTTTATGCATCTGCAGGGTCTGGATTCCAAACTCTCGCAGTTCATCGCTTTTGAACGCGGGAGAAACGGCGTTTATAAATCATTGGAGGATTTTATAAACAGGGTGCCCATGGGCATTGAGAATGTTAAGGTGCTTATTTTTATCGGCGCTTTCCGCTTTACCGGAAAAACCAAAAATCAGCTGCTGGTGCAGGTAAGCCTTCTGATGAATAATTTCAAGCCGGAAAACCGCGGGCTTATGCTCATTGAGCAGCCCGCAAAAGAATTTAAGCTGCCGGTTTTGGAGCGTTCGGTTTTTGAAGATGCTTTTGATGAAATCGAGCTTTTGAATTTCCCAGTATCCTGCACCGTTTTTGATCTGCTGCAGACCAGACACCGCGGGGATATTATGGTTCGCGACCTACTGAAATATCATAAAAAGCAGGTCCGCATGCTGGCTTACCTGATCTCTACCAAGCAGGTGCCGACAAAAAGGGGCAATATGTATTTCGGGACATGGATCGATAATGAAGGAGCCTATTTTGATACGGCACATTTCCCGGACAGTCTTGTCCAGAATCCATTTCAGGGAGGCGGATGTTATCTGCTTCTGGGAACCGTTGAAATTGACTATCATTTTCCGACCATCACCATTTCAAGGATGGCAAAAATGCCTTTTATCCCTGATCCCAGATATTCGGACTCGGATAAAAGATTTACCACGCAGCACAATATCAAACAGGATGTCAGCAGCACCCACAGACAGCCTTATCCGCAAGAACATGAAATAAATTTACCTAGACATAAAATGAAATCTGAACCTAATATCTAAAAGCCTATATCTCATTAAGAACATGAAAAATAAAAATCAAACTACCTTTCATTTAAAACCGATATTTATATTGGCATCTTTGAAAAGACATGCATTTATTAATATAATAATTCTCAGAAAATTAGATAATCTAATTATTTAAATTCAACTTTCTAAGTTAACCTCTCAATATATTTTTTTATTTTTTCTGCTACAATGATTTTTAGCTGAGAGAAATTAAAACTTAACCTTTTTAAATAATAAAAATACGATGTAACAACTTCTATTATGGATAGTATTAACGATTTTTAGTTTTAAGACTTCCTGACAGCTCATTGTTTTTCATATAATAGGCGCCACAAAACTCTAACATTCCCAAGTATTCTTTTCCAAAACTTCTGCCACCAATAACCTGTTTTTCTCCTAGAATTGTCCATGCAATTTTTAAATTATTTTCCTCAAGATATTTTAAAAACGACTTTTTTCTAATTAAAAAGTTAGCTCTAGAATTGTTATTAGCACTTGTATCAAAACAAATTATATCGCCATTTGAATTGAGAAACTCACCTTCTTTATCTGAGTATTGTAGTTTCATTCCATTAAAAATCCCTTTACTTGGTTTCATAAAAGTTATCGTTTCTTCTTTAGATTTATCAAATTCTTCTTCCCACATATACGTTTCTACAGGTACAGTAACCGTTGCAACTAATTCACCTGTCTTTCGATTATGTATGTCCCTTTTATGGTCTTCGTAATCTTCATAACAAATATCCTTATAAGCTTGCGACCAATAATACTCCCGATTAAAAACTTCATACTTTTCTCTATTCTCCGGCATCCATCTCCCCATGAAATCCTGATCTGCTGACCATCTTGTAAAATTATCAAAATCCTTTTCTTCTATAATATAACTTCTAATCTGGCACCACATTCTCTTGTGTTGGTTATCCCATTTTTCTTCTCCTATTTTTTTCTCTTCTGCCCATTCGGGATGACCTTCTAAAACAAGCCATTCATTACCATCATTATCTTTTAAACTGATTAGTTTCTCAATAACTGGCAAATTCTCATTTTTTGTTACCCAATCTTTCAAAGAACAATCCCAGTTAAATGTATCTTTACTAGTCCACCAATATTCTTTCTTTTCATCTTCTTGATAAGATGCTGTAGCCTTTATTAAAATTGTAGGATCAATATCTCGTACATATGGATTCCAAGGCCCTTGATATTTTTCTTCATTTCCGTCATTACTCCACCTTTCAAATTTTTTAAAATTATCAGATACTCTCGCTGCTATTTCATATAATGCTAGCCATTGATATTTTTTACCAATTCTTTCGATAGTAGCCGCTTTTCTACCCTTATATTCTAGATTGTTATCATATTCACCATGTTTTTCAACATCATAACCATACTTTTTAAAAATCCACTCAATCGCAATATTACTTAGCTCATCTGGGTTTACATCCCATGTACTTAATGCACTTTGAAAGGTATAACGCCCAAAATCACCATATCCACCAATACCCCTTCCATATTCAGTAGTCATGGAATCTAAAATCTCATTCTGTGACCAATATGTTTTTTTAAACTTGGGATCATTGTAATCAAATTTATATAATTGGTCTATTTCTTCATTTGACAAGATTGCTTGTGGAAAATTACTTTTATACGGAGGTCTTATATGTACAATATCGAAAGATAAATTCATCTTCAAATAATAAGCATATTCAATAACTCCTCTTGCATAATCACGTAGTAAGATGTGTGGATAAATTTCCTTTTTTTCTTTGAAAATTGTTTCATAAATATATTCGCTTAAATCAGAAAGTTTTTCTACTTGTTTAGTTCTTAAACTGCATCCATAAGCTACAGCGAAAAGTCTTTCATAAACCGACGGATCATTAACTTTTTCAAAAGTCTTCAAGATCTCGATCAGAACTTCAATTCTGTTTTGGAGCAGATTTACCAATGCTTTTGTTGAACTATCTCTTAACTCCCTATTTGTAGATGTATGAAACCAACCTAACGTAATACTTGTTAATTTGATTGATTCATCTGAGATATGGGCTTTATCATCTTGATTCCACGCCCAGTCAATAAGTCTTTTAAAAGAAGAATCATCCTCGAATTTTTCTTTTAACAACCTTGTCCATGATGCATCTCGATCTGCCATACTCATATCAGATAAGTGATTATTCAGGGAGTAAGCGTTATAAAAATGTTCAGGTACGGAAGTAACCGAAATTATTGTTTCCCAAAACAATTGAGTAGTTTCATCATAAGAAAATACAACTTCATTTATATAATCAGTTGTGCTTTGATTTATAGTTTCATGTTTTCTCCAAAGAAGACTTTCAACAAATGATTCAGCTACTGTGTATTCATCTTTTAAATGAGGAATTAATTCATAAAATTCTATGTTATTTTTTTCAGGAATCTGAATAGAAAAAGCATCGATTAAACCCTTATTAAAATACAAAGCATTTTCATCTTCAATATATTTATAGAAACTCCCCCCTTCTTTAAATTCAGCTTCCAGATCCAAATTTTCGTTCAATAGATATTTGCATGTTAGGTGGTCTTCAAACCTTTCATAAGCCAAATAGATTCCCTCTTCACAATTGTCTTTGTCAATCCAGAATAGATTCTTAGCAAAAACTCCCTCCGAAACAAGTTCATCCAAAAAGGTTCCTTTTTTAGTAACAAATTTTGAAACAATTTCTTCAACAATTTCTATTGCTTTTTCATAATTGACATACTTTAAATCTTTATCTAGTTTATAACGCACAATAGCCTCTACACATCTATCAACTAAATTGATGCCGCTCGAGTAATCAAATCTTTTAGAATTCGCCAATACAGCATTCACATTTTTTATGAAAAAATTAATTATTGAGCTGATTCCCTGCACTCCATCTGGTATTTTATTCTGACCTGATTTAGAGATCCCTTCGCAAAAAAGTTTTAGAAATAATGGATTATGAAACTCTGGATGTAAAAGCGGTATATTAGGAAGTTGTATTTTATAATTGGAAAAAAACAATTTGCAGGCATCGTACTCATTATTTCTAAACCCGTAAAGTCTATTTTCAAGGAGCTCCAATTCCTTAATATCTCCTTTAGGAAATATTAAGTCTTTATATGAAGAGCGCACGCTTAGAACCAAACCTAAGTATTCATACTTCTTAACTTCGGAAATAAAACTCTTTATATTCTCAGGCCAGATATATTTACCTCTTCCTTCATTCAATGCATCAATAAAAATTACAACTCTCTTTTTTGTTTTTTTTGCTCTCTCATTAATGCTACTTAAAAACTCTTCTGAAGTAATGTTTTTTATCTGAAGCCAGTTAAATATTTGAGTCCACGGATTGTCCTCTGTTGTAAACTGCTGTCCCAACAGCAAAATGCTTTCATAATTATTTTTAATCCTTTTACTTACAATGTCCCCAAGCATATGGGATTTCCCAATCCCTGCCTCACCTTCTAAAATTAAATACGGATTATTAACCGTTTCAAATAAATCATCTTCTAGAAACTCTTTAAATCTATAAATATTATTTTCAAAATCTCTGAGATTTCTCAGTTCCGTTCCATACTTATGATTAATTCCGAATTCATTTTTTTCTTTTTTCAATTTATATTCTTCTCCACTATAAAAATCTTTTATTCTATGAGCAGTTTCCTCAATGGAATCTAAAATCTCTAATATAGTTTTAAAGCTTATTTCTTCATTGTTCTCGAAATCTATCGCAGAATAAAACTTATAAATTTCATCTAACTGCTGTTCTAATGATTCTACATCTTCTTTTACTTCCGCTGCTTTCACCAATACTTTTCTTCCTTTAATCAGCAATTCGTCAACCATATCTGTAATGGATTTTTTAAAATCGGAAGTACGGCCAAGCGCATCAAAAATTTTTGACACTTCAAGAATAAAATTAAGTTCAGGAGTATAACGTTTTCCTAGTACTAGGATTGATTTTTCGCATTGACTCTTAAACCATGCTTCATCCGGGGTAAAACTCAATGAGGAATTTAAAGCAGTAACCTTTTCGCTAATGTCATCTATTTTAACTTCAATATCATTTAACTTTTCAGCCGTCTCAAATATTTTAGACTTGTAGTTTTCATCAAAAAATAAAGATTTCAGTTTCTTGTCTTCTTTTATTTTGGAGGTGAACCTGCTGTAAAAAAAATCCAATTCTTCGATAGTAGGAACTATTATGTTGCTATTTTCTCGAAATCTGCGACGTAAAGTTTCGTAGTCAACAATCTGTTTTTCAAACAAAAGATATTCATTCAACTCTTCAAATATGATCTGAGACTGAAAAAAATAAAATTTAGAACGATCTTCTTTTTCTGCATAATGCTGCTGGAATTCTTTTATGGTTTCAAGAATAATTTTTATTAACTGATTTTTATATTTAGTTTTCGGGAAGAAAAAATTCTTAATTCTACCGTATCCTTCCTCCTTTGTAAACTGGTCAAGGAATTTCAAGCTGACATAAGCAGCAATTGTAGTTAAAGTTATAGGATCCATTATTTTTGGTTGGTTAGGTAAATATTTCTGGTAAGGAATTTAATTCAAAAATAGAAAATAAAATATTATTTTTAAATCTCTCAAATTTCTTCAAATCATTTAAATAAAAACTTTGCGCAACTGCTTTTTAAAAGCTTCAAGCTGACAGCAAGCTTAATGCATGCATTTTCATTGCAATAATTTAAGGCATAATATCTAAATATCGTTTTAAAGATATTTCCTATATTAGTACAATTTAACATCTTGTTTTTTATTAAGTAATATTTCTTCGATTCACTCCAAATGAAAAAATCAAATTTTCCCGAAAAAGATTACACTTTTACAAAACTTAAAAGTGTCGCTCCAAATCCCATTAAAATGAAATACTTTGAAGCTGAGATAGCCTCATTTGGAAATACCTTTGAAGAACGATTAGAGAAGTTACGCGAAATAGGGAAACAAGCTTCAGTTGATTTTAAATCTGAATATACGACAATACATGATTGGTTTACAAGATACGACCAGTTATCAATCTTATCTTTTTCTTTTTATTATTTCATGCTTTCTGAAGCAGGTTATGATGAGGAAGCCGTTACTGGAAATATAGAGTTTCCTCCATATTATCTAGAGCTTCTACAGGCTTTTGCTCTTACTTTACCGCGTAGTTATGATTATCAGCCTTTCTCAAATGAAGTCTACAAATTTAAAGAAGATTTTCAGAAAATTGGATTACTGAATCAAATGAAATACTACAATTTACCTGAAGAAGTAGCTACAATCCAAGATGTTTTTTCTCATCAACTCAGATCTGATATGATGCTTCATACAACTGTTGTTCGAAATTGGTCCTATGAACACAAAATGAGAACTGTAACTGAAGCATTAGCATTTGGAGTAAAAGAGGCTTTCAATAAAATACACGGTTTTGACCCTTGTCTGTTTTTGAATATATTATATCGAATGAGTGAAGAAGTTGAGAAGCGCGTCAATATACATAGGCAAAAAACTGTGAAAATGATCAAAGCAACCAACTACAATGATATTTTTGACTTGTATGAGGCTGCTTTCCCTGTCGACAAAACTTCTACAAAAGAGCGCGAAATGATTTTGTCTATGCCTGGTATGGATCAGACTAAATTAAAAAGCATGTTTCTGATGCATTCGGATATGTTTCTGCAAAAATTACTCTCCTTCAATTTTTCAACTATATCAAAACTATCGGGAAATAAAATATCCGAAGAAAAATTACAAGAAGTATTTGGAAATATCTCTTATAGTTTTGGAGATCTGGATCAACATGACCCAGAACACTTTTTACTTAGTAATCCGGTTCATGCTAAACCATTTATTAAAATTGATAAAAAAACAATATTCAGTTCAATGTGGTCTATCATGACTCATTTAAGCATAGGCTTATTAGAAAATTACTGCTCTGAAAATGAATTTCTTCGAAAAAAATACAATGAGGTTAGAGCTGAATATCTTGAGAAAAAGGTGTTGGAACTTTTTAAATCTTCCTTTCCAATGGCCGAAATACATGCAGGCAGTAAATGGAAAGGAAAAGATGGGAAAATTTATGAAAATGACTTACTTGTTATAATAGATTCGTTTGCTATTGTCGTAGAAGCTAAATCTGGTCAGATTAGTGCGCCTGCAAAAAGAGGCGCTCCCGCCAGATTATTTAAAACACTTCAGGAGCTTATAGAAGAACCATCAGAACAAGCTCTTCGTTTTATTGAGTATCTAAAAGAAAATCCTAGAATTCTCTCGCTTCAAGTAAAAAAAGGAAAGAACAATATAATTAATGCTGAAAAAATAAAATACTTTATTCCCTTGGGAGTCACACTCACACATTTAGGGACAATGGGCAGCAATCTAAAGGAGATGATTTTAGCAGGTGTTACAAAAAGAAAAATTGAAGAATTAGCCCCATCAATAAATTTAACTGATTTAGAGTGCGTTTTCGACTTATTACCACTGGCCTCCCAAAAAATACATTATCTTCAGCGAAGACGGGAGATTGAAGCTGGCATAAATTACTCTGGACATGAACTAGACCTACTGGCATGGTATCTCGATGAGGGATTTAATCTTGGAACCGACTTAGATAAATATGGTTACTTTAATCTTAGCTCGAAATCTAAAGAGCTAGACAATTATTTTATTGGCAGCGCTAATAATGAAGACGTGTTAAAACCTGAATTACAAATGATTAAATGGTGGAAAGATATTTTGGAAAGGGCAGAAAACAAACAATTCCAAAAATGGATGGAAACATCTTATGTAATGTTGAATATTCCAATTTCTGGACAGAAATTATTTGAAGAAGATGTGAATAACTTAAAGAAAAAGATGTCTAGTGGAAAAACTGAATTTCCTCATAATTATATCTTAATGGGCTCACAAGACGAAAAAAGAAGATTTTATGTGGCAGGATATTGCTATCACGACCTTTATTATGATGAAAGAAACGATGTCATGAATAATATACTTGATATGGATTCAACTAAGGATGCCAAAGGAATGCTTGTTATAAGTATGAATATAGACAAAAAGCACTACCCTTACAGCATTTTAGGATCGCATCTCTCACCTGAACTATTTGACAATAAATATCTATTAATGATATCTGCTAAGAAATGAATTAAATTTAGGAAGGTTAAATTAAAAACTATGTATTAATTAATTACTGTATAAATGGCTCTAGCATCAGCACATGAAGGTTACGAATATCAAGATTTACTCACTGCGTATTTTATATTAAATGAAATATTACAAGAGCGGGATGCCGAATTTATTATTGATCGCAAAGAATACGACAGTGACAACATTGATGATCTTCTAATTATAAATGCAGACAGGAAATTTAAAAAACAAATAAAATATAGTAATGAAGATTCTAACCACGTGCTTTCAAAAGCGGATTTAGCTGCTGATGGTGGTTACAATCTTTCAATTGACAGTCTATATTTTGCGTGGTATAACCATCACGCCGCAGATACTACCGATTTTCGAATTTGCCTTTCCTGGCAGGAGCCAGCTGATGAACTAATTAATATCCTTGAAAAAGTAGAAGGAAATAGAACCTTCCCTAATTATTCTACAAAGGTTTTTAAAATAGATGGACAAAAACTCTGGCCAGAAAATTCACTTCCACTTTCTTCGTGGAGGAGGTTTAGAAAGGAATCTGCAAATATTGACAGAGCTTCTTTTTTAGAGTTCTGCAAATGTCTTAAAATTGAGGTTTTAATGCCAAAAATCAGTTTAAATCTTGCAATGCCTGGAGCATTGGAAAGAATTGTAATTGATCAGGTCAAAGATTTAGGAATTGGTACATTCCCAAATGCCCATCTACAGCCTGAAACATTTATTTTGTCGCTGCTTGCAATAATAAAAAGATCTCGCAGTAAAGGTAAGTCAATTTCCTCTTCTTCGATTTTTCATGATTTGAATATCAGAACAGATTATGGCTCAATTGAACAAGGTTTTCCCGTAATTGAGTCAGAAAATATAAAAAGAGTATCGGTATTAGAAGAGTTTGTTAATGAGATAAAAAACAATTCAAAAGTCCTATTGACCGGCGAGCCTGGAAGCGGTAAATCATGGTTTATAGATAATCTTTTAAATTATCTTAAATCTAAAAAAACTGCCGTCATAAGGCACTATTGCTACACAGATCTAAATGACAGCTTGCAAAGGGAAAGAATTAAATTAAACGTCTTTTATGGAAATCTAATTTCTGATATCTTAAAATATTATCCTGATTTAAAGAAAGTTAAAAAACAGAGGTTTGCCAGCAATTTAAGTGAGTTAAATAATCTTTTAGAGAATATCAAAGAACCTCTTTTTATAATTATTGATGGACTTGATCACATAGAGAGAATAGCTGATTTCAGAGGATTTAACGACATCTCAATTCAAGACAGGGCTATTATCGAAAGCCTGGAAAGCGTAGCTGTAAATCCACATGTAAAAATAATTGTCAGCTCACAGAATATACCTCAACTTAATCTTATACCAAGTTTCAATAAAAAAAGCATTCCCTCCTGGACAGAAAATGACATCAAAAAGTATTTAAAGAAAAGTAATATCCAGAATAAAATGCTGAAAAGAGGAATCAGCACCTCCAGATTTTTAAGTCAAAAGAGTAAAGGAAACCCCTTGTACCTTAAATATCTGGTCGATGAAATTAAAGAGCTACAAGCAGTTACATACCAATCATTGTCTCTACTTCCCGAATACTCCTTTAACTTAAGCAATTATTATGGCTATCTTTTAAGCCAGTTAAAGCTTAGGGAAGAAGTACCGCAGATTTTATCCGGCGTTTCTTTTAGTCTTACGAAAATCGAATTACAGGAAATTACTTATATCGGAGATTTTGTAGAAGAATCTATTCAAATTTTATCTCCAGTACTAAAAACAAATTTATCTCAAAGCGGTTATAGTATTTACCATGAAAGTTTTAGAAGATTTATTATAGACCATCTAAAATCAAAATCCATTTCTATTGATCAAAAAATTTTCAGACCAATTATAGAATGGTTTGACAGTAAAAGCTTTTTTGGATATCAAAAATCTTACAGATATTATCTACAATTTTTAACTGAAGGAGGATCTTATGAAAAGGTTTTGTCACTTCTTGATAAAAAATTTGTAACTGATAGTATAATTAATGGACAATCATGGAAACTTATTGAAAGGAATTATAATTTGTTTGTTAATGCCGCCTG
>Ga0247817_10002177_pt1 | contig 10125 bp, 6 predicted proteins | sample UWRJL212509R1_FD_178010 | JGI IMG/M metagenome (GOLD analysis project Ga0247817, IMG submission 178010) | Plant litter microbial communities from Arlington Agricultural Research Station in Wisconsin, United States - UWRJ-L212-509R-1 | ecosystem: Environmental > Terrestrial > Plant litter >...
CGTCGAGCATCCAGCAGGCCGGTCTGGCGAGCGAGCGTCTCACCGCCGTCCACGACACGCACGAGATAGGAGTTGGTACGGCGGGTGCCGGAGGCCGAGATGACCGCACCCTCGCTGCGCACACCGTAGAGCTCGGCGAGGTCTTTGCGAACGCGACGGGCGATGGTCGCTGAATCCAGCTCCGATTCGACGGCGATACGCCCGGAGATCAGGTGCAGGCCGCCGGAGAACCGCAGGATCGTCGCGAGTTCCGCGGCGCGCACCGTCGTCTTGCTGACCTCGAGTTGAGCGAGTTCGTCCTTGACGTCGGCGGTGAGGGCCACGAGGCGTTTCCTTCTTTCAGAGTCGGTGGGGATGGATGCAGCGTGTGTGCTACTCGCGACCCAGGTCGCGGTGCTTCACGCTGACGGCCACCCCGGGCTGGCCGCGCAACAGTGTGGCGAGCTCCTCGGCGATGGCGACGGACCGGTGTTTTCCCCCGGTGCATCCCAGAGCGATCGTAGCGTGTCTCTTGTTCTCTCGCTGATAGCCAGCGAGAACGGGAGAGAGTGCTGCGGCGTAGTTTGCGACGAAGTCACCCACGCCCTCCTGGGAGAGCACGTAGTCGCTGACGACGTGCTCGAGCCCCGTGTGGGAGCGGAGTTCGGGGATCCAGAACGGGTTGGGGATGAACCGGGCGTCGGCGACGAGGTCGGCGTCTGCGGGCAGTCCGTACTTGAAACCGAAGCTCAGCACGGTGACCTTCACCCCGGGAGTGTCGGCCTGCGCGAACTTCTCCTGGATCGTCGTGGAGAGCTGGTGGATGTTGAGGTCGGAGGTGTCGACGACGATGTCGCTCGACGAGCGGAGCTCCTCCATGAGCTGACGCTCCGCGCCGATGCCGTCGAGCAGGGTTCCGTTGCCCTGGAGCGGATGCGGCCGACGCACCTGCTCGAAGCGGCGCACCAGTACGGCATCGGTCGCTTCGAGGTAGAGCACGCGAACATTGCCCGCTTCGCGCAGAGCCTGAACTGCCTCCTGCACGTCGGCGAACAGCTTGCCGCCGCGCACGTCGACGACCGCTGCGATCTTGGGCAGGGCGTTGCCGGCGTGCTGGGCGAGGTCGACGAGAGTGCGCAGCATGAGCGGCGGAAGATTGTCGATCACGTACCAGCCGAGGTCTTCGAGAGCGTTGCCCACCGTCGAACGGCCGGCACCGGACATCCCCGTAACGATCAGGATCTCCTGCTGGTCCTCGTGCGCACTCATGAGCTGGACTGTCCCGTCGGGTGGCGTGTGGTCACCCGTCAAGGATACGCGTCAGGGAGTGCGCAGCGCGGCGACAATTGTTTCGGCGAGCGAGGCGCCGATGCCGCGCACCTCCATGATGTCGGCGGGCTCAGCGGCTTTCAGGCGCGCAACCGATCCGAAGTGCTTGAGCAGCTCGGCAACCCGCGAGGGGCCGAGGCCCGGGACATCCGACAGCACCGAGGTGATATCGCGCTTGCGCTTGGTGCGCTGAAAGGTGATCGCGAAGCGGTGTGCCTCATCGCGAATGCGCTGGAACAGGAACAGCGCGTCGCTGTTGCGCGGCAGGATCACCGGGAAGTCGTCGTTCGGCAGCCAGATCTCCTCGAGGCGCTTCGCGATTCCACAGAGTTGGATGCCGGTGACCCCCGAATCGTCGAGTGCGCGTTGAGCGGCGGCAACCTGGGGTTGCCCGCCGTCGACGATGAGCAACTGGGGTGGATACGAGAACTTCTTGCGGCGCTTCTCCCCCTCCTCGTCTTCGATGACGAGCGGCTCGGGCTCCTTGAGGTAGGCGAGGCGGCGCATGAGCACCTGGTAGATCGACTCGGTGTCGTCCGTCGAGTTCTCGATCGCGAAGCGGCGGTACTGGTCTTTGCGTGGCAAGCCGTCTTCGAAGACGACCATCGACGCGACGATGTTGGTGCCGCTCAGGTGTGAGACGTCGTAGCACTCCATGCGCAGCGGTGCGTCGGCCATGCCGAGGGCGTCCTGGATGTCGGTGAGCGCCTGCGACCGCGCGACGAAGTCACCGCTGCGCCGCGTCTTGTAGAGCATGAGGGCGTTCTTCGCATTGGTGTCGACGGTGACGGCGAGGGCCGCCTTGTCACCGCGCTGAGCGGTGCGCAGTGCGACTTTGCCGGCGCCGGAGCGCAGCCCGGTGAGCCAGGTCTCCAGCTCCCTCGCATCTGCGGGGATCGCGGGCACGAGGATCTCGCGGGGTGGCTCTTCGGTGCCGTCTGAACCGCTCGTGTCATACGCGTTCTGGATGACCGTCTCGACGAGTTCAGGCAGCTCGAGGTCGAGCTCCTTGTCGACGACCCAGCCGCGCACACCACGGATGCGACCGCCACGCACGATGAACTGCTGCACCGCCGCGGCGAGCTCGTCGTGGGCGATTCCGAAGATGTCGGCGTCTACGCCATCGCTCAGCACGACGCTGCTCTTCGACAGCGCGGTCTCGAGGGCAGCCAACTGGTCGCGATAGCGCGCAGCCTGCTCGTAGTCCATCTCCGCGGAAGCCGCGGTCATGCGCTTGGCGAGCTCCGCCGTGTAGCGCGAGTCGTTGCCGCCCATGAACGACGCGAAGTCGAGGGCGATCGACTTGTGGTCTTCTTTCGAGATGCGGCCGACGCAGGGGGCCGCGCACTTGCCGATGTCGCCGAGCAGGCAGGGCCGCCCGGTCTGCTCCGCGCGCTTGTACGTCGCCTCGGTGCAACTGCGCATCGGAAAAGCCTTGAGCATGAGATCGACTGTCTCGCGGATCGCCCAGACCTTCGTGTACGGACCGAAGTACCGCGCACCCTTCATGCCCTTGTTGCGCGTCACGAGCACACGAGGAACCTCGTCACCGAGAGTGATCGCGAGGTACGGGTAGGTCTTGTCATCGCGAAACTGCACGTTGAAGGGCGGGTTGAACTCCTTGATCCAGGTGAACTCGAGCTGCAGCGCCTCGAACTCCGTCGCGACGACAGTCCACTCGACGGATGCAGCGGTGAGCACCATGCGCCGGGTGCGCTCGTGCAGGCTCCGCAGCGGCTGGAAGTAGTTACTTAGGCGCGAACGCAGGATCTTCGCCTTGCCGACGTAGAGCACGCGCCCCTGGGCATCGCGAAAACGGTAGACGCCCGGTGATTGCGGGATCTCCCCCGCCTTCGGGCGCCAGGTGACTGTGTCGCTCATGATTTCAGGCTACGCGCGGATTCCCGCGAGCGTTTCGCGCAGGAAGACGCCGGTGTGGCTGTTCTCCACCTTCGCGAGCTGCTCGGGGGTTCCGATAGCGAGAACCTGGCCGCCGCCGGCGCCACCCTCAGGACCGAGATCGATGAGCCAGTCAGCACTCTTGATGACGTCGAGGTTGTGCTCGATGACGATCACGGTGTTGCCCTTGTCGACGAGTCCGTTGAGTACCAGCAGGAGCTTGCGCACGTCTTCGAAGTGGAGGCCCGTGGTCGGCTCGTCGAGCACGTAGATGCTGCGTCCATTGGAGCGCTTCTGCAGTTCGGTCGCGAGCTTGACGCGCTGCGCCTCACCACCACTCAGGGTGGTGGCACTCTGGCCGAGGCGAACGTAGCCGAGGCCGACATCCACGAGGGTCTGAAGAAAACGGCTGATGGCGCCGATGGCCTCGAAGAACTCGGCCGCCTCGGAGATCGGCATGTCGAGCACTTCGGCAATGTTCTTGCCCTTGTACTTCACGTTGAGGGTGTCGCGGTTGTAGCGCGCTCCGTGACAGACCTCGCACGCGACGTAGACGTCGGGGAGAAAGTTCATCTCGATCTTGATCGTGCCGTCACCCGAGCAGTTCTCGCAGCGGCCGCCCTTGACGTTGAAGCTGAAGCGACCGGGAAGGTAGCCGCGGGTCTTGGCGTCCATCGTCTCGGCGAACAGGTTGCGGATCTTGTCGAAGACACCCGTGTAGGTCGCGGGGTTCGAGCGCGGCGTGCGGCCGATCGGTGCCTGGTCGACGTGCACGACCTTGTCGAGGTGATCGAGACCCGTGACGCGCTTGTGCTTGGCCGGAATCTGCCTCGCGCCGTTGAGCTCGTTGGCCAGCACCTTGTAGAGGATGTCGTTGACGAGACTCGACTTGCCCGAGCCGCTCACGCCCGTGACGGCCGTGAACACCCCGAGCGGAAAGCTCACCGTGACGTCGCGCAGGTTGTTGGCGCGCGCGCCCTCGACGGTGATCTGGCGCTTCTTGTCGACCTTGCGACGCGTCTTCGGCGTCTCGATCGCGCGTCGTCCCGAGAGGTAGTCGCCCGTGAACGAGTCGGTGTTCGCGAGGAGGTCCTCGTAGGAGCCCGAGTGCACGACCATACCGCCGTGCTCCCCCGCGCCCGGTCCGATGTCGACGACCCAGTCGGCGGTGCGGATGGTGTCTTCGTCGTGCTCGACGACGATGAGGGTGTTGCCGAGGTTCTTGAGCTTCACCAGGGTCTCGATGAGGCGGCGGTTGTCGCGCTGGTGCAGTCCAATGGATGGCTCGTCGAGAACGTACAGTACGCCCGTGAGCCCCGAGCCGATCTGGGTCGCGAGGCGAATACGCTGTGCCTCTCCACCGCTCAGCGTGGCCGCGGCGCGTGCGAGGTTGAGGTAGCTGAGTCCGACCTCGGTGAGGAACTCGAGGCGCAGGCGGATCTCCCGCAGAACTGCTGCGGCGATGTGTGCCTCGCGGTCGGTCAGCGTGAGCTGGGCCATGAACTCGTAGGAGTCGCTGAGGCTGAGCTCACAGACATCCGAGATGCTCTGGTTGTTGACGGTGACCGCGAGCACCTCGGGCTTGAGGCGCTTGCCGTCGCACACGGGGCACGGGATCTCGCGCAGGTAGCTCTGGTACCGCTGGCGGGCGGAGTCGGTCTCTGCCTCGAGGAACTTGCGCTCGATGTAGGGCATGACGCCTTCGAAGCCCGTCGTGTACTTCATCTCGCGGCCGAAGCGGTTCTTCCACTTGACGGTCACCTCGAAGTTGTTGCCGCCGAGGATCGCCGAGCGCGCTGCCTCGGGTAGTTCGCCCCACGGCGTGTTCAGCGAGAACTTGAAGTCGCGCGCGAGTCCCTCGAGGAGGCGCTCGAAGTACTGCGAGAGCCCCTTGCCCGAGTTGGTCCACGGCAGGATGGCGCCGTCAGCGATGCTGATCGAGTCGTCGGCGATGAGCAGGTCGGAGTCGACCGACATGCGGGTGCCGAGTCCCGAGCACTCCGGGCAGGCGCCGAACGGAGCGTTGAACGAGAACGTGCGCGGCTCGATCTCGGTGAGCTGCACGGGGTGGTTGTTGGGGCACGAGAGCTTCTCAGAGAAGGTGCGCCAGGCGGCATCGCCCTCGAGGTCGACGAAGTTGATGGCGACAAGGCCGTCGGTGAGGCGCAGAGCGGTCTCGAGCGAGTCGGTGAGGCGCGTGAGCAGGTCATCCGCCGAGACGAGACGGTCGACGACGACGGAGATGTCGTGCTTGATCTGCTTCTTGAGGATGGGCGGCTCGCTCAACTGGATGACGTCGCCGTCGACGACCGCGCGCGAGTAGCCGGCTGCGGCGAGCTCCTTGAACAGGTCGACGAACTCGCCCTTCTTCTGCGAGATGACCGGGCTGAGGATCTGGTATCGGGTGCCGGTCTCGAGCTCCATGAGCTGGTCGGCGATCTGCTGCACTGTCTGGCGCTGGATGGGCTCGCCGCAGACCGCGCAGTGCGGAATGCCGATGCGCGCCCAGAGCAGACGCATGTAGTCGTAGATCTCGGTGATCGTGCCGACCGTGGAGCGCGGGTTGCGGTTGGTCGACTTCTGGTCGATGGAGACCGCGGGGCTCAGGCCTTCGATGAAATCGACGTCGGGGCGGTCCACCTGGCCGAGGAACTGGCGGGCGTAGGCACTGAGGGATTCAACGTAGCGTCGCTGCCCCTCGGCGAAGATCGTGTCGAACGCGAGGCTCGACTTTCCGGAACCGGAGAGACCGGTGAAGACGACGAGGGAATCCCTCGGAATCTCGAGGTCCACGTTCTTGAGGTTATGGACGCGGGCACCGCGAACGCTGAGTTTTGACAGGCCGGGAACAGGTGAAATCGACACTCCGCCAATTGTACGGGCGGGGTCTGACATTCGTTGGACAGCGCGGTGGAGCTATGGCAATCGCGCCCGCGATTGCGCGACCCCAGCGCCGAGGGAGCCTGCGACCTAGGAAAACACTCGGTAGCCGAGCCGGGTTTCGATCCGGCGCTGGCGCGCCGACTCAACCGACAAGGCGCTAGATGTGCCCCGCCGCCTCCATCTGGCGCAACTCCTTCTTGAGATCGGAGACCTCGTCGCGCAGCCGCCCGGCGAGCTCGAACTTGAGCTCCCCCGCGGCCTGGAGCATCTGCTCGTTGAGGTCGGCGATGATCGTCTCGAGCTCGTTGGCTCCCGTCGCAGCCCTGCCCTCGCGGCGCAGGTTCGGGGTGGGCGAGCGCTTCTTGCCGTCACGACCGCTGAGCAGCTGAGCGGTGTCCGCACCTTCTCGCGCGAGAGCCTCGGTGATGTCGGCGATCTTCTTGCGCAGTGGCTGCGGGTCGACACCCTTCTCGAGGTTGTAGGCGACCTGCTTCTCGCGGCGGCGGGTGGTCTCCTCGATCGCGCGCTTCATCGAGTCGGTCATGACGTCGGCGTACATGTGCACCTCGCCGGACACGTTGCGCGCCGCACGACCAATCGTCTGGATGAGCGAGGTCGACGACCGCAGAAAGCCCTCCTTGTCGGCGTCGAGGATCGCCACGAGGGAGACCTCGGGCAGGTCGAGTCCTTCGCGGAGCAGGTTGATGCCCACGAGTACGTCGTAGACGCCCTGGCGGAGCTCGGTGAGCAATTCGACGCGGCGCAGGGTGTCGACGTCGGAGTGCAGGTAGCGCACACGCACGCCCGCTTCGGTAAGGAAGTCGGTGAGCTCTTCGGACATCTTCTTGGTGAGAGTCGTGACGAGCACGCGCTCGTTACGGTCGACGCGCAACCGGATCTGCTCGAGCAGGTCATCGATCTGGCCCTTGGTCGGCTTGACCACGATCTCAGGGTCGATCAGGCCGGTCGGGCGGATGATCTGCTCGACGACCGAGTCGGTGATCCCCATCTCGTACTTGCCGGGCGTCGCCGAGAGGTAGACCCGCTGGCCGACGCGATCGAGGAACTCCGGCCACTTGAGCGGGCGGTTGTCGAGCGCGCTCGGCAGCCGGAACCCGTGTTCCACGAGGGTGCGCTTGCGCGAGGCATCTCCCTCGTACATGGCACCGATCTGCGGAACTGTGACGTGCGATTCGTCGATGACGACGAGGAAGTCGTCGGGAAAGTAGTCGATGAGCGTGTGGGCGGCCTCGCCGGGACTGCGGCCGTCGATGTGGGCGGAGTAGTTCTCGATGCCGTTGCAGAAGCCGATCTGCTCCATCATCTCGATGTCGAAGGTCGTGCGCATGCGCAGGCGCTGGGCCTCGAGGAGTTTGCCCTGGCGCTCGAGTTCTTTCAGTCGTTCCGCGAGCTCGACCTTGATGGAGGCGATCGCCTTGTGCATGACATCGGTGCCGGCGACGTAGTGCGAGCCGGGGAAGACCGAGACTGCATCCATCTTCTTGACGACATCGCCCGTGAGCGGGTGCAGGGAGTAGAGCGCTTCGATCTCGTCGCCGAACATCTCGATGCGGATGGCGAGCTCTTCGTACATCGGGATGATCTCGATGGTGTCGCCGCGAACGCGGAAGTTGCCGCGCGAGAAGTCGATGTCGTTGCGCTGGTACTGCATCGACACGAACTTGCGAATGAGAGTCTCACGATCGATGCGCATGCCGACCTGGAGGGCGACCATGGCGTCCATGTATCCCTCGGGCGTGCCGAGACCGTAAATGCACGAGACCGTGGAGACCACGACGACGTCACGACGGCTCAGCAGTGAGTTGGTCGTGGAGTGGCGGAGGCGCTCGACCTCGGCGTTGATCGAGCTGTCTTTCTCGATGAAGGTGTCAGTCTGCGGAACGTAGGCCTCAGGCTGGTAGTAGTCGTAGTAAGAAACGAAGTACTCGACGGCGTTGTTGGGCATGAGCTCGCGGAACTCGTTGGCGAGCTGCGCGGCGAGAGTCTTGTTGTGGGCGAGCACGAGCGTCGGGCGCTGCACCTGCTCGATGAGCCAGGCGGTTGTCGCCGACTTGCCGGTACCGGTCGCACCGAGGAGCACGATGTCGGTCTCCCCCGCGTTGACGCGCTGGGCGAGCTCTGTGATGGCCTGCGGTTGGTCACCACTCGGAACGTACTCGCTGACGACCTCGAACGGACGGACGGAGCGGGTGGGTTGCATGCCTCCAGCTTAGGCAGCACCCCTGACAACCGCTGGGTCAGCGGCGCAGTTTCGCCCAGAGCATGTCCACTTGCGCGAGAGTCTCATCCAGGGTGCCGTTGCTGTCGATCACGACGTCAGCGATGGCAAGGCGCTCGGTGTCACTCGCCTGCGAATTGAGCCGGTGCGTGGCCTCTTCGCGCGTCATGCCGCGCAGGTCGATGAGGCGTTGCATCCGGGTCGCGGTCGACGCATTCACGACAACGACCAGGTCGAACTTAATCGGCCGGTCGGTGGCCGCTTCGACCAGCAGCGGTACGTCATAGACGACGACAGCATCGGGATCAGCCGCAGCGAAGAGCTCCTTCGCGCGTTGCCAGACCGCGGGGTGCGTGATGGCGTTGAGGGCGAGGCGCTTCTCCGGGTCGGAGAACACGATCGCGCCGAGCGCGGGCCGGTCGAGCGAGCCATCGCCAGCGATGACGGATGGCCCGAACTCCCGCTCGATCGCTGCGAGGCCGGGCGTGCCGGGCTCGACGACTTCGCGGGCGAGGACGTCAGCGTCGACGTGGACTGCGCCGAGCTCCTTGAGGCGCTTCGCGACGACAGATTTACCGGAAGCGATTCCACCCGTGAGACCGATCAGCAGCATCCTGTAATGCTAGCCTCGGCGTGACGAGAGGACTGCTCATGCTTGAACTACTCACCGGCACCGGTCTCGCCGCTGCGGCTGGCCTGAACGCCTACATTCCGCTGCTCACGCTCGGCCTCGCGGGCAGGTTTCTCGACTTCGTCACCCTCCCCGCCGGCTGGACCTGGCTCAGCAACGACTGGGTGCTCATCATCCTCGGTGTGCTGCTCGTCATCGAGATCGTCGCGGACAAGATCCCCGTCGTCGACACGGTGAACGACTGGATCCAGACGATCGTTCGGCCTGCCGCCGGCGGCATCGTGTTCGGCACGGGTGCATCCACCGAGACCAATGCGATCGCAGACCCATCGAAGTTCTTCGAGAACAACAACTGGGTGCCGATCGCGCTCGGTGTGGGTCTCTCGCTCATGGTGCACCTCACCAAGATGGCCGCGCGACCGGCGCTCAACGCTGTGACCTTCGGTGTCGCGGCTCCCGTGCTCTCCACGGTCGAGGATGCCTCGAGCGTGACTCTCGCGGTGCTCGCCATCCTCGCGCCGATCCTCGTCGTTATCGCGCTGGCCGGGCTCGTGGTGCTCTTCGTTGCGATCTTCCGTCGGGCCCGTCGCAACCGCAAGGCTGCGGCGCCGGTGCCGCCGATACCCACTCCCAGCGCGCCGTAAGCAGCGGGTCGTGGCCCGCACGCCCTAAGGCCGCGCGCTCGGAGTGCAGAAAGTGCGAACTCCACTGGTCAGAATCACACTTCGCGCACCTGCACGGTTCTGTTAACGACGAAACGGCCGGCTCCCCGAAGGGAACCGGCCGTTTCGTTACCAGCTAGGAGTTGTTGCTGAGCTTCTCGCGAAGCGCGGCGAGCGACTCGTCGTCTGCCAGCGTGCCAGCCGAAGCCGACTCGCTCGAGAACGTCGATGCACCGGCGGGAACGTCGTTGCTGCTGCTCGGGGCGTCAACCTCGAGTGCTGCTGCGGCGACCTGCTTCTTGTGCTGCTCCCAACGAGCCTGGGCTGCAGCGTAGTCCTGCTCCCACTTCTCGCGCTGGGTCTCGAAGCCCTCGCGCCACTCGTTGGTCTCCGGGTCGAAGCCCTCGGGGTACTTGTAGTTGCCCTGGTCGTCGTACTCGGTGAGCATTCCGTAGAGTGCCGGGTCGAACTCGGTGCCCTCGGGGTCGACGCCCTCGTTGGCC
>Ga0247817_10002178_pt1 | contig 10124 bp, 8 predicted proteins | sample UWRJL212509R1_FD_178010 | JGI IMG/M metagenome (GOLD analysis project Ga0247817, IMG submission 178010) | Plant litter microbial communities from Arlington Agricultural Research Station in Wisconsin, United States - UWRJ-L212-509R-1 | ecosystem: Environmental > Terrestrial > Plant litter >...
ACATCCTAATGCAATACAAAAGTGAGCAGCCCAACGGTATTTACTTCTTGGGTAAATAAACTTCTGAACCACTATATTTTCAACTGATTCTTTTCCGAGAAACCATAAATGCGAAAATACTTTTCCAGTAAAAAGGAATTTCATACTGCGTTTAAAGTACAACCAGGTTGGTGGTCTTTGCAACCAAACGGAATAGCGATAAACAATGCCAAAGAAAGCGAATACGGTTCCGAATAAGTAAGTAACAAGTGCAGCGTCAAAATTTTGTAATCGTCTTGACCCATAAAACACAAGTACAATAGTCAGTACAGAAACAAACGTTGCAACTAGTAACGCTTTGGTATTAAATGTTTTATTTTTCATCCTTAATTTTTATTTAATGATTACTTTCTAACTTGGTTTCTCACAACCTTTACGATTGTAGAACCACCAATTGATACCTGTAGCTAAGATAGAGAAAATAGCAACACCAATAAAAAATTGATTTACAGTACCATTAGCAGAAAGATTACTTCCTATTAATTTAGAAAAGATAAAAGGTCCGAATGCGGCAATTGCTGCTGTCCATCCAATTACTCCCGCTGCCTGACGTTGATTTTCTGCAAAAATGATCGGGTATTGTCTAAATGTTCCTGCATTTCCAATTCCGGTAAAAAAGAACATTCCTAGAATTACAGCCACAAAAAGAGGAAACTGATCCATACTTGTTGGTGCTACTAATCCTTGGGTAACCAAAATGACAGCTCCTATCACAATACCAAAACCGGTAATGGTTGTTAGTATTGCTCCACCAACTTTATCTGCTACGAAACCAAAAGCAACTCTACTCGCAGAACCAATAAATGGTCCGTAGAATGCATAAACCAAAGGATCCGGAGCATTTGGAAAATCTCCATATAAAAATTTAATCATTAATGGAAATGCTGCTGATAAACCTGCAAATGTTCCAAAAGTCATGATATAGGTAATGGTACAATACCATGTATGTTTATTTGAAAATATATCCATTTGTTCTTTAACCGAAGCTTTCATTGGTATACTTCTTAGATAAAACCAACTTATGATGGATAGCAGGATTAAAAACGGAACAAACCAGAATGCTGCAGATTGCAAGTAGATTGCTTTATTGGTTACAGCTGTATTCTCAGGGCTTATGTCATTTAATATTCTTTCTGCTAATTTTGGATTGGCATTAGCAATTGCTTTAGCTTTAACTTTGATTGGTAATGACGTAAACAAAACTGCTTTATCATCGGACTGTACTGATGAAGCGACTGAATCTAATACATTTTTCTTTACGTTTGCCAAAATCGCTGTTTGAACATCTGCATTAAGTGCTCCAAAAACTTCTTTCTGCTTCTCTACATTTGAGTTCTGAAAAACAGTTATTGTTTCTTTAGGATTAATACTTGTAAAAACTGTTGAAGCTCCATAAAGACCAACACCTAATAAAAGTGGTGTAATAAATTGTGCCAGTGAAACTCCAAAATTTCCTATTCCTGCCTGGATACCAAGTGCGGTACCTTTAAGCCTTTTAGGAAAAAACAAACTTGTACTTGGCATGTAAGAAGAGAAATCTCCTCCTCCAAAACCGGTTGTAAAAGCTAAAACAGCAAAAACCCAAAATGGTGTATTGACATCCATTACGGCAAAACCAATTCCTATCACAGGAATTAATTTAATAGCTGTTGCGAAAGAAACCACATGTCTTGTCCCAAAAATTGGTAATATAAAAGTGTGTACTATTCTAAGTAATCCTGCAGCTAAGCCCGGAATTGCAGTTAACCAAAATAACTGATCTTTATTAAAATTAAATCCTAACCCAGGTAATTTAACCGCAATTACACTCATCATAAACCAAGAGGCGAATGAAAGAATCAATGTAAGAGTTGTAATTATTAAAGTTCTCCAGGCAATTTTGCTGCCACCAGTATTCCAAAACGATTCGTCTTCGGGATCCCATTTGTCTAACCAAATCTTCATATATACTTTTTTTTATAATATTATTTATCTTCTATTTCTCTTGTAAAATCAGGCGATTTAGTTCGCATTGCATTTATAATTGTTCTGTGCATCCATAACAAACAAAGTATAGATACTACAAAAATGAATATCCATGAACTTGTCCAAAGTCCTGTCGCATTCAGGAGGTAACCAAAGATAATGGGACCTAAAAATCCTCCCAGACCTCCAATTAAACCGACCATTCCTCCTACTACACCCACTTCATTAGGAAAATATTCCGGAATATGTTTGTAAACTGCAGCTTTACCAATTCCCCATGAAATACCAATAAGAATTACCAAAACGACATAAACCCAAAGATTTGCACTAAATTTAATTTGCGTAACTCCTTTTGCTAAGAGCTCTTTCTTTTTTACTTCCTGATTTTGCTGCACCACAACTTCCTGCCATGAATTTTTTACTGGAAAGATTGCTGTTTCACTATCGTTTGAAATTTCTTTTTTGTTGACTTTATGTGTCTTTCCGTTAACAGTAACCTGATCAGCAGAAAGTTCTGTAACCACTCCATTATTGGCAGCTAAAACTCCAGGACCTGCTGTAAAAATTTCCATTTTGGGAAACATCAGCAAAAAGCTAATTACTATTGTAGAACCTAAAACCCAATACATTACTTGTCTTGCTCCGTATTTATCTGATAAGTAACCTCCAAAAGCTCTAATAACCCCGGATGGTAAACTAAACATAGTAGCAAACATTCCTCCCATTACTAATGAAGTATGATAAACGTTCATAAAATTGGGTAATAACCATTGTGAATAGGCTACGAAAAAACCAAAAACTAAAAAGTAGTATGCTCCAAATCTCCAAACACGCATGGTTTTAAGAGGAGACATCAATTGTTTCATTGTTTTTGAAACACCTTCACTCTTTTTATTTTTAGCAAAGACAACAAAAAGAATTCCTATCGTCACTAAAGTTATAGCGTAAAGTATGGGTAACATTTTCCAGCCGTTTTCAGGATCTTTTTCTGATAAGAAATTTAATAGTGTTGGTGCTATAAAGGTTGTAATAGCCGCACCGGCATTTCCCATCCCGAAAATTCCTAATGCTCTGCCTTGCCAGTTTTTAGGATACCATACCGAAGTATATCCTATACCAACAGCGAAACTGGTTCCTACCAATCCAAAGAAAAAGCTTAATACAGCGAAACTCCAAAAAGAACTGGCGAACGGAAGTAAAAAGAATGGAATAGAACAAAGGAAAAGTAAAACTGAAAAAACAATTTTACCCCCATATTTATCTGTCAAAATTCCAATAGGTAATCTAAAAATAGATCCTGATAAAATTGGAATTCCCAATAACCAGCCTATTTCGACAACTGTCCAGTTAAATATTCCTTTGTCAACCAAATAGGTAACTAATACTCCATTTAGTGTCCAACAGGCAAAGCAGATAGTAAAGGCAAGTGTATTTAAAAATAAAATTCGATGAGATTTTGATAAGTCGCTCATGTGAAATATTTTAAGAGAATTAATAGTTATTCAAATTAGGTATGAATACCCTGAATATTATGATAACAAAATTAAAGCGTAACATTCGTAAGCGAAATGATATTTATCATTATAAAGGACCAAAATATCCTCTACTGCTATTTTATAAACAATCTAAATTAAATAGTATTTTTTCATTGTCGGACGTATTAATAAAATTACAACAATTAGTTAAAATCAAACCATTATAAAACTAACCCTCATAAAATTATAAAAAAATATAAAATAAAAAACAGTAAATTTATTTTTATCACCAATTTTTAATAAAAATCCTATTTTTTGTTTAATCCTTAATTTGTTGATTCGTTTAGCGGTTCAATCGGTAAATCGTACAACTAATTAACTGTTTAATCGTCGATTTGCTTACCTATTTAATCAGTTAACTTAACACACATGATGAGCAAGATAACTTATAGTATAAGCAAATTTTCAGTTAAACAGTTAAACAAATAAACAGTAACCCGTTAAAAACAAAAAAGGCGATTGTCATAAACAATCGCCTTCTTATATAGTAAGTAAGATGAAAATTTTATTATCTAAAATCATTTAAGGATCTCTCGATAATTTCAAGACATTCCTTGATTTGTTCTTCAGTCATTACCAAAGGTGGAGCTAGTCTGATTTTGTTTCCATGGGTTGGTTTTGCCAATAATCCGTTATCTCTGAATTTTAAACAAATTTCCCACGCGAGATCAGAATCTTCACCACAATTAATTACAATTGCATTTAGCAAACCTTTACCACGAACCAGCGTAATGAGGTCATTACGTTCCGCAATTTCATTTAATCCTTTTCTTAAAATGATTCCTAAACGTTCTGCATTTTCTGCCAACTTCTCGTCTTTTACTACTTCAAGAGCTGCAATAGCAACGGCTGCCGCAACTGGATTTCCACCAAAAGTCGATCCGTGTTGTCCTGGTTTAATAACATTCATAATTTCATTGTTTGCCAAAACTGCTGATACAGGATAAACTCCGCCAGAGATGGCTTTTCCTAAAATCAAAATATCAGGCTGTACGTTTTCATGATGTACTGCCAATAATTTTCCGGTACGTGCAATTCCTGTCTGAACCTCATCTGCAATAAATAATACATTGTGTTTTTCACAAAGTGCTTTTGCTTTTGCCAAATATCCTTCAGAAGGAACATAAACTCCCGCTTCACCCTGAATTGGTTCTACAAGGAACCCGGCGATATTTTTTGATGATTCTAAAGCTTTTTCAAGAGCTTCAAGATTATCGTATTCAATTTTTATAAATCCATCTGTAAAAGGTCCAAAGTTCTTACGTGCTGTTTCATCATTCGAAAAAGAAATAATCGTAGTTGTTCTTCCATGAAAATTATTCTCACAAACAATTATTTGTGCCTGATTCTCCTGAATACCTTTTACTTCGTACGCCCATTTTCTCGAAAGTTTTAATGCTGTTTCTACTGCTTCTGCACCAGTATTCATTGGTAGTACCTTATCGAAACCAAAATAGTTCGTTACATATTCTTCGTAATTTCCAAGCTTATCATTGTAAAAAGCACGAGATGTTAAACTTAGTTTTTGAGCCTGATCTGTCATCGCCTGAACAATTCGGGGATGAGAATGACCTTGATTTACTGCTGAATATGCAGAAAGAAAATCATAATATTTTTTTCCATCAACATCCCAGACGTAAACTCCTTCTCCTTTTTCTAAAACAACAGGAAGCGGATGATAGTTGTGCGCTCCGTATTTGTTTTCTTTTTCAATTAAAACTTCTGATTTTGATGAAAGTACTTCTTGTTGATGTGCCATAATATTTTCTTTTATTCGAAACAAAAATATAAAAATTATTTATTTTACACCAAAAAACAATACAAATTAACTCAATATTACATATATAAAATCAAAACACCTTATTTAATCGCAATTAAAAGTCATTTTTATATTTAAAACAAAACAGACAATCATAGTTATTTTTATCTTTACTGCAATAAAAAAATAAGCATGGATATTTTAGATGAGTTTGACGCAAAAATTATAAAAGAATTAGAGAAGGATGGCCGAATTGCATATTCTACCATTGCAACTAATCTAAAGATCTCTAATACGATGGTACACCAACGCATTAATCGTTTATTTGAGCAGGGTATAATTACAGGAATCAAACCAATCTTAAATGAAAAGAAAATTGGTTATGACTGGGCTTCATTTACGGGTATTACACTTAATAAAGATTCCGATTCAGAGCGAATTATCCAAGCACTAAAAGATATTCCCGAAATAACAGAATGCTATTTTGTAACGGGATCTTTTACACTCTACCTGAAAATTACAGCAAAAAATCACGAACATATGCGAAAAATATTATATGAAAAAATTGATAATATTCCTGGAATTGCCAAAACAGATTCGATGGTAGAATTAGGATGCGCTTTTAAAAGAAATATATCACTGTAAATCTATATCATAATCATTTTAATACCAACGTCCTAAACCTTGAAAGAAATCTCTTTCGAGGTTTTTTTGTACCATATTATTTCTCATATTTGTTTAAAATTGTAACTTATGAAAAAAATAACATTCCTTATTCTTTTTATCATGCTGTTTTCTAACACTATAAACGCACAATTAAAACCTGTAAAATACAATGACGGAAGTCAGATATTAAACGGTTTAGTTATAAAATCTGCCAAAAAAAGCGCTCAGAATCCGGGTATTTTATTATTACCAGCCTGGTTAGGAATAGATACTGCATCAAAACAAATTGCTGAAGATTTATCAAAACTCGGTTATCATGTTTTTGTTGCTGATATTTATGGTGAAGGGAATTATCCTAAAAATACAGCCGAAGCAGGAAAACAAGCAGGATATTTTAAAACCAATTTTACCGAATATCAAAAAAGAATAAATGCAGCATTACTGGAACTTGTAAAGTCCGGGGCTAATGCAGATAATATTGTTGCTATCGGGTATTGCTTTGGAGGAACCGGAGTTTTAGAAGCTGCACGCGGACATTTAAACCTTAAAGGAGTAGCTTCGTTTCATGGTGGTTTAGGAAAAGATGCCGCCCGCGTTGTTGAACCTATTACAACCAAAGTTTTAGTTTGTCATGGTGCTGACGATCCTTTTGTTTCAAAAGAAGAAATAACTGCTTTCCAACAGGAAATGCGCGATTCTAAAGCTGATTGGCAAATGATTTATTATGCCAATTCAGTACATTCATTTACAAATCCGGAAGCCGGAAGTGATAATTCTAAAGGTGCTGCTTATAATAAAGTTGCTGCCAAAAGATCTTTTGAACATTTACAGCTTTTCCTAAACGAAGTATTAAAAAAATAGCAATGCCAAACGCTAAACAATAAACAAAAACCTACCAACCAAAAACCTACATAATTAACCAATGTCAAAAAGTGAAATTAGAAAAGACAAAACCTGTTTAAATTGCAGGCACGTTGTTGAACAAAAATTTTGTCCGAATTGCGGACAGGAAAACACAGATAGCCGAAAAACATTTCATCATTTATTTGTCCATTTCTTTGAAGATTTGACGCATTATGAAAACGCTTTTTGGAAGACAATTAAAAACCTTCTTTTTAAGCCTTCTACGCTGACCAAAGAATATCTTTCCGGTAAAAGATTGTCTTATCTTGCACCGGTTCGTCTTTATATCTTTATCAGTTTTGTAACTTTTCTTTTGATTTCTTTCTTTCCTAACCATGTAACTGAAAATTTAGTTAAGGGTGAAAAAGAAATTTCTACCAAAATTTTTCAAAATAATAAATCAGGGGAAAACAAAACTATTGTAAAGGATCACATTCGATTAACGCCGATGAAAGAAATTGATTCTATTCAAAAATATGGAAAGGAAAAAGAGAAGCTTTCAGAATTTCAATATTGGATTTATGAAAAGGTAGTTCACGTTACAGAAGAGAATACTACAGCAGAAATTATAGAAAAATTCATTTCTTCTTTTGTTCATAATATCCCTAAAATACTCTTTATTGTAATGCCCTTTTTTGCTTTCTTTTTATGGCTTTTTCATAATAAAAAAAGATGGTATTATTTTGATCACGGAATATTCACATTGCATTATTTTTCATTTTTATTACTCCTTTTTCTTCTTCTGTTTATTGTCAATAAATTTTTCGGTCTGTTTGGAGATTCAGGTCCTATAATTTTTATTGCCAATACTTTCAATCTTGTTGGAATAATCTGGATGTGTTACTATTTTTTTCCGGCACATCATCGTTTTTATGAAGGCAGCAGAAAAGTATCTTTAATTAAAAGTGTTGCTTTATTTTTCATAAACTTCTTTTTTATTCTATTTTTACTGGTATTTTATATTCTATACACATTCATTAATTTACACTAACTAAAAAATGAAAAAATTTTTAATTCTATTACTAATTGCTTCTGCGTATTCGTGCTCGACTACGCAAACGGGGGTGGCATCGAAAGACAATTCGGATCCAACCAAATACATCAAACTTATTACCGAAAAAGATCTTAAAACAAAGTTATATATTGTTGCTTCTGACGAAATGGAAGGACGCGAAACAGGTTCTGCAGGTCAAAAAAAAGCAGGTCTTTATATGATCGAAGAATACAAAAAACACAATGTATCATTCCCTAAAGGAGCAAAAGATTTTTATCAGCCGGTTCCAGCTGCATTCTTAAATGCCAGAAGAAATGAAAACTTACCAGATTCTGAAAACATTTGGGCTTATATCGAAGGTTCTGAAAAACCAGACGAAGTTTTAGTAATTTCAGCTCACTACGATCACGTTGGAATAAAAAATGGTGAAATCTATAACGGTGCTGACGATGATGGTTCCGGAACTGTTGCTTTATTAGAAATCGCAAAAGCATTTGCAAAAGCTAAAAAAGATGGAAAAGGTCCAAAACGTTCTATCTTGTTCCTTCATGTTACTGGAGAAGAACACGGTTTACACGGTTCTCGTTACTACTCTGAAAATCCATTATTTCCTTTAGCAAACACAGTTGCTGATATTAACATTGATATGATTGGCCGTCGTGATGTAGAGCATGCAAAAACTAACAATTATGTATATGTAATTGGTGCAGACAGGTTATCAAGTGATTTACACAACGCTGTTGTTGCTCAGAATGAAAAATACATAAAAATGGATTTAGATTTTAAATTTAATGATCCTAAAGATCCAAATCGTTTTTATGAGCGTTCTGACCACTATAACTTTGCTAAACACGGAATTCCTTCTGTTTTCTTGTTTAATGGTGTTCACGAAGATTATCATGGAAAAGGTGATGAACCTGAAAAAATTGAATATGATGCTTTAACAAAAAGAACGCAACTTGCATTTGTAATCGCTTGGGATTTAGCAAACAGAGAAAACAGACCAGTAGTTGATAAAAAGTAACTTTCTATTTTAGGTACAGAGGTTCAAAGTTGCAAAGGTTCAGAGGTTTCTAATCTCTAAAGCGACGACTAAAAAGATAAAAACAAAAAGGGATGAGTTTTAAAAAACTCATCCCTTTTTTATATTTTATAGAATCCTAAAAGAAAAACCTTAGAACCTTTGTAACTCAGTCCCTCAGCACCTTCTTCCTAGTCATTCATAGAAATCAAAAACTCTTCGTTGTTTCTTGTTTTCTTAAATCTTTCATTAACAAAATCCATAGATTCTACCGGATTCATGTCTGACAAATATTTACGCATGATCCACATTCTTTGTAGTGTTTTTTCATCTAATAAAAGATCATCACGACGTGTACTTGATGAAGTAAGATCGATTGCAGGGAAAATACGTTTGTTGGCAATTTTACGGTCTAATTGTAACTCCATGTTACCTGTACCTTTAAATTCCTCAAAAATTACTTCGTCCATTTTAGATCCTGTTTCTGTCAATGCAGTAGCGATAATACTTAATGAACCACCATTTTCTACATTTCTTGCAGCTCCAAAAAATCTTTTTGGTTTTTGTAATGCATTAGCATCAACACCACCACTTAACACTTTACCAGAAGCTGGCTGAACAGTATTGTAAGCTCTTGCCAAACGCGTAATGGAGTCTAATAAAATAACAACATCATGACCACATTCTACCAGACGTTTTGCTTTTTCAAGTACGATATTGGCGATTTTTACGTGCTCTTGCGGTTCTCTGTCAAAAGTAGAAGCAATAACTTCTCCACGAACACTACGTTGCATATCTGTAACCTCTTCCGGGCGCTCATCAATTAAAAGAACAATTAAATATACTTCCGGGTGATTAGCGGCAATTGCGTTGGCAATGTCTTTTAACAACATTGTTTTTCCGGTTTTTGGTTGCGCGACTATCATACCACGCTGCCCTTTCCCTATTGGAGAAAACAAATCTATAATACGGGTTGAAACAGAACTTCCTTTCTCTGCCAATTTAAATCTTTCTGAAGGAAAAACGGGTGTTAAGTGTTCGAATGAAACTCTATCGCGAACTACTTGAGGATCGTGACCATTGATTTTAAGAACACGAACTAAAGGGAAAAATTTCTCTCCTTCTTTTGGAGGACGAACCACACCTTTTACGGTATCTCCGGTTTTTAGACCGAATAATCTAATTTGTGAAGTTGATAAATAAATATCATCCGGAGAGGCTAAATAATTGTAATCTGATGAA
>Ga0247817_10002180_pt1 | contig 10122 bp, 12 predicted proteins | sample UWRJL212509R1_FD_178010 | JGI IMG/M metagenome (GOLD analysis project Ga0247817, IMG submission 178010) | Plant litter microbial communities from Arlington Agricultural Research Station in Wisconsin, United States - UWRJ-L212-509R-1 | ecosystem: Environmental > Terrestrial > Plant litter >...
AGTACTGCTGGTGATCCCTCTGGGCTTGGTGGGCGCCGTGTTCGCTGTGACCTTGCGCGGGCTCGAGAACGATGTGTTCCTCCAGATCGGGCTGCTGACCACGATGGGACTCGCGGCCAAAAACGCGATTTTGATGATCGAATTTGCCGAGCAGGAAGAAAGGAAAGGCGCACGCGTTATCGATGCCGCGCTTACCGCTGCGCGCATTCGTTTGCGGCCGATCCTGATGACCAGCTTTGCCTTCATCTTCGGTGTGCTGCCGTTGGCACTCGCAACCGGGGCTGGCGCGAACAGCCGGATCGCCATCGGCACCTCTGTTATGGGCGGTATGCTCACCGCAACGCTGCTCGCGGTGTTCTACATCCCGCTGTTCTTCGTAATCGTGCGCCGCGGCACGCGCGGGGCGTTGAAGGCGCTGCACGAGCGCATCTCCCCCGGTCAAACCCGGCCTGAGGCAACGGCATGATCTTTCGGCAAAAAGTCATCGCCGTGCTCGCCCTCGGGTTGGCGGGCTGCGCAACTGGGCCTGCTTACGAGCGGCCGTCAGCGCCAGTGCCGGAATCCTGGCCAACCGGAGCGCCCTATCTACTTCAGAACGAAGCCGAGCTGCCAGCCGTCTCGTATGCCGATATTTTTCAGGATCCGCGGCTCAATTCGCTGATCGAACAGGGGCTGGCGAATAACCGGAACCTGCGCATCGCGGCAGCGAACATCACCGCAGCGCGGGCGCAGGTGCGGGTCGTGCGCTCGGCCCAATTTCCCGAGATCGGCGCGAGTGCGTCGGCTGACCTCCAAACCATCGGTGGCGGGGCCGACCGGCAAAGTTATGCGCTACAAGGCGGCATCTCCAGTTTCGAGCTCGATCTGTTCGGGCGGCTGGCCGGTGCGACGGAAGCAGAGCGGGAACGTGCGTTGGCGACCGAAGCTGACGCCCGCACTGTACGCCTCGCATTGATCAGCGATCTGGCGGCTGCCTGGGCAATTTACGGCGCGGACCGCGATTTACTGGCCATAGCTGCCGAAACCGCCACCAACGCCCGCCGTGCGGTCGAACTGACGCAGCTTCGGCTCGATGGCGGCGTCGCACCGCGGACCGATGTTCGTCAGGCCGAGCAAGTACTCGCTACCGCTGAGGGTGACTTTGCCGCCCAATCCGCCGCCGTCGCGCAGGACGAAAACCTGATCCGGCTGCTGCTGGGCGGCCCGGTGGACCCGGCCTTGCTCCCTGTCGGTCTCGATGAGGTATTCACTTCCATCGCGACCATGCCTGCCGGTACGGATTCGTCGGTGCTGCTGCGCCGGCCCGACATCGTACGCGCGGAATACCTGCTGCGGGCGGCGAACGCCGACATCGGCGTTGCGCGCGCTGAACTGTTTCCGCGCATCTCGTTGACCGGCCTGCTGGGCCTCGCCAGCGAGGCGCTGGGCGCGCTCATCAGCAGCGACGCTTTGAGCCTCGGCGCGGGAGCCGGGGCTGCGTACACGATTTTCGATGGCGGCGGACGGCGCGCGAACGTGGAAGTTTCCGAAGCACAGCGCGAAGCGGCGCTCGCCAGTTACGAACTCGCAATCCAGTCCGCTTTTCGCGAAGTCTCAGATGAGCTCGCCACCCAAGGCACGATGGGTGAGCAACTGCGTGCGGCGACAGCCAACAGTGTAGCCGCAGCGGACAGCGCGGCGCTCGCTGAAGCGCGCTATCGCGGCGGCATCGAAAGCTTCCTCGCTAACCTCGACGCGCAGCGCAGCCTATATGATGCACGGCGGCGCGAGTCGGCGGTTCGGCTGGCAGCAGTGCAAAACCGGATCGACCTCTATCGTGCCCTTGGGGCGGATATCGGGAGCCAAGCTCCTGTGGTTCAAGGCGACTGATCTCCGCTCGATAGCGAAGGCGGCAGCGAACGCCCGCGGGACGCCGCCAATGCATCATCCGCTTGGCTGACGGACCACATCGGCGAGGCACCAATCCACCGAGGCGATGACATTCCCGTCTCTGGGACCGCTTATTGCCGATACGGCTTGCCTTGACTTGTCGTCCGATAAATCCGACTTTGGCTGAATTCCAATCATTTCCAAGTACATATGCGAAATGCCAGCCCACCAACCACCCCGCGCGCCTCGTCGGCAAGTCTTCGGAAAAGCGCATTTGCTCATCGAAGGCGAGTGGGTCGAGGTCAGCCTGGCAAATGTCTCCGCGACCGGCGTGATGGTGAAATTTCCGGGCGGATTGCCTGTTGGAACCCGGATAGAGTTGCGCCGCAGGGGCTTGGCGATTGCAGGAGAAGTGGTGTGGTCGACCTCAACCCGCTTCGGGGTCCGCAGCTTCGAGGAAATCGATCAATCGGCGCTACTCGACACCGGCCTTCAGCCCAAGGTAGCCGAAAAGCCTCTGCCCGCCCGTAAACGAATCTGGCACTGGCGCTCGCGCGATTAAGCGAGCTTCTGGCAGCCGCCCTACGGATGTCATCTCGCTGCTCCGGAAAGGCAACTCGGGCGAGCAGTTGGTGCCCGAAGCGCGATTACTTGACGCCCAAATCATCGCAGTAGCTCATTACTGTAATATCACTTCTCTACGTATATTGGTTACTTATGTTGATCGAGCACAAGAATAATTGCGAATCCTGCGGGCGCCATAGATAAGCCAGAATCGAACCATTCCCGCTGTTTATCGGCGTGATACGCTTGGCCTATCTAATAAGACTCGAACATTCAGCTTACCGACCTTCCGCAGATCAAGATCCAGCCTTGGGCGCAGCGCCAGCGCCTTGCAGCAGATCACGATATCGGCGTGGCTGTGAGCGCAAATACTGGTTCGGAGCAAGGACACTCGCACCCAAGGCCGCCCCCGCGTGCCACGGCCAGCGCGGATCGTAGAGGATGGCGCGAGCCAGCGCGATCATGTCTGCATCGCCCGTAGCGACTATTGCCTCGGCTTGTTCCGGCTCGGTGATCAGTCCGACTGCCACTACTGGCATGTCTGTCGCCTGCTTCACCGCGCGGGCGAGCGGCACCTGATAGTTGGGGCCAACCGGAATATCCTGGCGCGGATCCAGGCCGCCGCTCGATACGTGCATTGCCGCGCAGCCGCGCTCTTCCAAAAGGAGCGAGAAGGCAATCGTCTGATCGATGTCCCAGCCGCCTTCGACCCAGTCGGTCCCCGACACACGCATTGTCACTGGCTTTGCGGCCGGGAAAGCCTCACGCACTGCGTCGAACACCTGCAACGGAAAGCGGACCCGGTTTTCGAAACTGCCACCGAATGAGTCATCGCGACGGTTCGACAGCGGTGACAGGAATTGATGCAGCAGATATCCGTGCGCACCGTGGATCTGGACCGCGTCGATTCCCAGCCGTGCAGCGCGCTTGGTCGCGGCCGCGAACGCCTCGACCAAATCTGCAAGATCGTCGCTGCTGAGAGCCAACGGAGGAATATCCGTGTCGGCAAACCCCAACGCAGTCGGTGCCACTGTCTGCCAGCCATTCACAACTCCGGGCGCAATCTGCTTGCCGCCGAGCCAAGGCAGATCGGTCGACGCCTTCCGGCCAGCATGACCGAGCTGGATCGCGATGGGCATGTCCGAATGGCGACGGATGCTTTCGATAACCCGCGCCATAGCCTCTTCACTGGCATCGTCGTAAAGCCCGACATCGCCATAGGAAATGCGCCCTTCGGGCACCACCGCCGTAGCCTCGATAGTCAGCAATCCCGCTCCCGACAGCGCAAGATGGCCGAGATGGATCGTGTGCCAGTCGGTCATGCATCCATCGACTGCCGAGTATTGGCACATCGGTGCAATGACGATGCGGTTGGCGAGAGTAAGGCCGCCGACGGTGATCGGCTCGAACAGTTTAGGTCGGGACATCGGGTTATCCTGTGAAAGATTTCAAGACAGCGTAGAAGGACGGTTGTACCTGGTCGGCAACGATGCATTTGGGAGTAGCGAACATCAAGTTCCTGCGTTCCATACTGACAGTTCCGGCTAGCCCGCTTCATGCCTTGGTAGGTGCATCGCTCAGCGAGAGACGGCGCTTGATCGATATTGCGGCAGATTCAAGCATATCGGTCGCCCTCGCCCTGTCGAGTATGCGCGCCAGTGCTACAGTGCCCACGAGTTCTGAAACGACGGAAGTTGCCAGAACGTGCGGCTCATGTCGGCCAAGCTGAACGAAGACCTTTTCCAACGCTGCGATGAAGACCTCTACTCCTTCCGCAAAACGGTCGCGCGCGGCGTCGGGCATCCGCACTGCCTCGCCGCTGAGACCAGGCATCGGGCAGCCGGTTTCATACCTTCCGATCGAGGACATCAAGCCTTCCCCCAATAACGCCCGCACGCATTCGAGAAAACAAATCGATCAGATTGCAGAGAGTATCCGGCTCTTCGATATGGTCACTGCAATTGGCATCGGCTCCGACAATCATGTTGTTTAGGGACATGCCCGCTATGGGGCCGCGAAGCTTGTCGGCCTCGCGATGGTGCCAGTAATCCGCCTTGATCACCTGACACCTGCCCAGCGGAGGGCCTCTCTGCTTGCAGATAATTGGCTCGCACTTGATGCGGGATGGGACCGCGAGCTTCTTGCGCTGGAACTTCAAGAGCTTGCGGCCCTTGATTTTGACCTCCCGGCCCTCGGCTTCTCGTTACCGGAAATAGATAGCCTCTGTGAGGACCTCGCCGAAGGATGCCTATCCGGGGACGATCCACACGACGATGTCATCCCAGGCGCCGAGCAGCATATGGTCACCCGAGATGAAGATGTGTGGTGCCTCGGCAATCACCGACCGGGTAGAGGGGATGCTCGATCGGAGCCAGATCTTGAACGCGTTTTGCAAGGAGAGACCATCGACGTGATCTTCGCAGACCCACCCTACAACGTCCGGATCGAGAACAACGTCTCGGGACTTGATGAGGTTCAACATTCTGATTTCGCTATGGCGTCAGGGGAAATGACTCAGGAAGAGTTCACTACTTCCTCGCCGAAGCATTCCGACCAGCCGCCGCCCGGCTCAGGGACGGAGGCATCGCGTTCATTTGCATTGACTGGAGGCACATGACCGCTGGCACCCGGCTGGTGCGCGAGTGGAACGGCCGGACCATCACGGTCGAGGTCAGCGATGGCGGGTTTGTCCATGCCGGGCGCAACTGGCGCTCGCTCGCTGAGCGAGATCGCCCGTCATGTCACCGGTGCTCGCTGGTCAGGACCGCGGTTCTTCGGGCTGACCGCGCGTGGCTGACAAGGTGCTTCGCTGTGCTGTTTATACCCGCAAGTCGACCGAGGACGGACTCGAGCAGGAGTTCAACAGTCTTGATGCCCAGTACGAGGCTTGCGCTGCCTCTGCCTTGAGCCAGCGGCACGAAGGCTGGATAGTCGTGAAGGACCGCTATGATGATGGCGGGTTCTCCGGCGGCAATATGGAACGGCCCGGGCTGAAGCGCCTGCTGGCCGATGTCGCCGCAGGCAAGGTCGATATCATCCTGCTGTACAAGATCGACGGGCTGACCCGCAGCCTGACCGACTTCTCGCGGATCGTCGATGTGCTCGACAAGGCTGGAGCCAGCTTCGTCAGCATCACCCAGTCGTTCAACACCACCACCTCGATGGGTCGCTTGACCTTGAACATGCTGCTGTCGTTCGCACAGTTCGAGCGCGAGGTCACCGGCGAGCGCATCCGCGACAAGATCGCTGCTTCCAAACGCAAGGGCATCTGGATGGGTGGGCCGGTCCCGCTTGGCTATGAGGTGGTCGAGCGCAAGCTGCTGGCGAAGCCCAAGGAGGCCGAACAGGTTCGCCATATCATGCAGCGCTACCTTGTTCTGGGCAGCGTTCCGGCATTGGTCGATGAGCTGGAGCGGGAAGGCTATCCCACCAAAGCTATCCCCTAGAGCTAACCGCTGTTCTGAATGAGCGCTTGGCCAGTGCGGCGCCGGATACCATTATATCCACCTTTGAGGCCCTAGTATCTATCTACTTACTTGAGCTGCTCGATGCCAATGCTCGGATGGCTGTGAATCTCGATCGCAACTACGGAAACATGCCGTTGGTCGTCCTAACCGCAGGCAAGCCGAATGAACCACCGGGTCTGCCGGAGGTTGTCCAAGCAGAGCTCCCGCTGGGCGCAGCAGAGTGGAGGCGGGCACACCAGGAGCTTGCCACCCTCTCCACGCGAGGCACTCATCGCATCATCTCAGACAGCATGCACGACATCCCGCATCAAAACCCGCAGGCGGTCATCGACGCGATCTTGGAAGTCGTGGAGGAGGTTCGCTCTCGCAGCCAATGATGGTCTCGTCTGCTTTCCACCCCATATGCCTCGTCCCAGCAAACCCGCCAGCGCTTCCGCTTCTTCAACGCCTCGACTGAGGTGATCCGCCTCGTGATGATGATGTACACCCGCTGGCTCGCCGGGTGCCATGCCGGCCAGAGACCATATGCTGAAAAGGTGCCCCGCCGGAGCGGGGCGAGTTAGTATCCTTTTAAAAGCTATCGTAGTTCGACAGCTCCAGTTCTTCAGCAGGGAGCCTGGCCGGTGTAGTATTCGATGTAAGCCACCACACCAGTGATTATTCCACCGCTAGAATAAAGACTCCCGTCGTCGCAATACATCTCGGCTCCGGATACCTGCCCATACGGCGGCCCGTTATAATATACGATATAGTAGGCGCTCGCAGGCGCCGCCATGAACGTCGATGCGACGACTGCCCCTGCGCCGAACAAAAGCTTGCGTACCAGTTTCATCATTCTCTCCTTGGCGGCAGCTTTCCTATCATTGTTGGTAAGTTCGACTCCGCACTCTCAGGTATAACGCACCATTCATGGCTAGCAACACCGTTCTTTACTAAACAATTATACTTAACGACTACCGAAAGTTACAGGGTAGTCCGCTCTCTATAACTGCGTGGGAGGAAGATGATGAAGTGCGCCCGGCACGGCGAGCGCCTGATATTTTGGCGAGACTGGCCTGAAGTGATCGAACTGGAGCGAACAGCGGCTCTTGGCGCCTGGAACCTGCCCTTCCGGACACGACCCCATTGCGGGCAATGAGGTTCTCCTGCAAACATCACTGAATTCAGATGTTACTTCGATAGGGGTAACATGAAGGAGGCCCGGTGCCCGTGGATCAACCGCCCCCTGTGGTAATAACCGCACTCCCTGCGCCGGCCTCCGATGCAGAAGAACCCAGTGTTTATGGCCCGCCAGACGAACAAAATGTGACATCTAAAAAGCCAGAAAAAGTAGAGTGTCCGCAAATTAGCGAAGACGAAATCGTCGTATGCGCGCCCGTCGATAGTGACCGATATCTCCCCGGTCCCAGTCTCCCCACAAGCGGCACGGCAGTGGACGATCTTGGTGAGGCGATCCGTCAGATCAAAATCGGTCCGTTCGAAGTTGATCCAGATCTCCGCCCTCGAAATTCGGCTGGAATTGGAGTGAGAATAAGGTTCTGAAGCTCGACGAAAACAAGCAGCTTCTCACCCCAAGCCGTATACATTGTAAGCTTTTTGCGCTCGTGATATTTATTTTGGCTGATAAACTTCCAGTGAGCATCGCGCATGGATGAAGCAGATCGCATTCCGATTGATTTGGACTATGAGTTGGCCGCTCCGGCTTATGAAGCTGATTCCCGAATGACGTTGAAGGAGGATGGGACGGTTCTCATCAAAATCCTCAATACCGAGCCTTGTGAGCCCGCGCCCTCGACCGGCTCTGAGATTATCGTTTGCGCTAGGGCACCGAACCAAGAATCGAGCGAGATACCCCTCCCGAACGTCACTCCATTAGAGACCCTCGGCGAGGCGTTGGGCACGAAGTTAGGCCCTCTGGAACTTGGCTCGTATGAGCGCGGAGACGGAACGCGAGCTTTTGGTGCGAGAATACGATTTTGATGTAATCGGTGTCCGTTACCAACCCTACTTTGGGTCGTAACACGTACATCCGCTAAGTCCCGGAAGCGGACATGGCACTTATCGTTACAGTGAAGCTAACTCTGCCATTCAGCACGCAGCTTCAGGGCGCTTCCCTTGCCTGGGATATATCCCCCAAATGTGGGGGAATTGATCAATAAGTAAGCATGACGCTGAGTGAACTTCGCGCCTCTGACGCAACGCTTTGCCAGCCGCCGCCGTCGTGGCGATCAAAGGTTCTTTAATTCGGCAGCAGAATCACCCCTATTTCAGGCACGAGATTGCCCGAAAGCTCCACCACTACATCGCCCGCTACCAGCTCGAAGCTGACGCCTTTGCGGATGCCCGAGCAGGCTGGACCGGGCCCGAAGATTTCCGCTTCAACCGGAGCGCCGCCTTGCGCGACATCGACCCATGCCGACTCGCTCATGCCCACCATGTACCGGCCTGATTGCGTAACCCGCACCGTCACCATGCCGCCGAACGAGCTTTCCTCGCCTTCGCCCGCTGGCAGCGTGACATAGCTGACCTCGTGATCGGGATGGAGGCGCAACATCGCGGCCTGTCCTGGCACGATAGTAAAGTCTGCCGCATTGGTTTGTGTTGTGCCCGACACGCGTGCGTCAACCCCGGCCCACGGTGCCGCCACCGCGTCACAGGTAGGGGCCGCTTCCTGCGCCGAAAGGACCGACGCTAGTAAAAAAGCCACGCTCATGGCTCCTGCGATCAAAATTCGCTTCATTGGTCTTTCCATTCCTTGATCCCTCGTTTAGCCGATGTATGGGATTAAATACATCGATTCCAGCGGGAACTTGATTGAGATGAAAACAGTATGGATTTGCGCGTCAACGAGCATGTTGGCGATAGGTGGTGCTGTGCCTGCATTGGCGCAGGACGTACTCGTAGAACCGACAACGAGCTTCGATCTGGGCCGCATTATCGTGGTCGCCACACCGGGGGTAGATATCGGCAGCGGCACCGTCGCTGCACCTGCCATCCAAGCCTTCCAGCGCAACACGCTCGACGATGCTGCCGCGCTGATCCCCGGCGTTCACGGTTCCAACTCGGGCGGTTCGCGCAACGAGCGGTTGCTTTATGTGCGCGGGTTCGACCGATTTCAGGTGCCCATCTCGATCGACGGTATCCGCGTCTATCTGCCCGCCGACAACCGGCTCGACTACGGCCGCTTCCTGACGCAGGATCTGGCCGAAATTCAGGTCGCCAAAGGCTACGCCTCGGTGCTCGACGGGCCGGGCGCGATGGGCGGCGCGGTCAATCTGGTAACGCGCACGCCGACCGAGGAAATCGAAGTCGCGGGGCAGGCCACGATCAATCTCGATGACGGCCTCGGCTATGGCGGTTATTCCGGGTTCGCGCTGATCGGCACGCGGCAGGACGAGTGGTACGCGCAGGCCAGCTTGGCGCGCAATTTTCAGGATCACACCAGCTTGCCCGGAGATTTCGTCGCCACGACTAGCGAAGATGGCGGGGAGCGGAATTTTTCGCGCACAGAGGACTGGCGGCTGAACGCCAAGGTCGGTTTCACCCCGAACGCGACTGACGAATATTCGATCAGCTACACAAGGCAGGAAGGATCGAAGAACGCCCCGCTGAGCACGGTGGATTCAGTGGCGACCCAGCGCAACTGGAGTTGGCCGTACTGGAACCTCGACAGTATTTATCTGCTCACGCAGACCGACGTGCTGCCGGGCGCAACGCTCAAGACGCGCCTCTACCGTAACAGTTTTTCCAATCTGCTCAGTTCGTTCGACGACCGCACGCAGACCACGCAAACCCGCCCGCGCGCGTTCAATTCCTACTACGAAGACCACGCATTGGGCGGCTCGGCGCAGCTTGACCTTACGATTGGGCAGACCGAGCGGATCAGCTTTGCGGTGCATTACCGGAGCGACGAACATGTTGAATACCAGCAGGCTTTCCCCTCGGGCGGGACCGAACCCGAACAGGTCAACCGCGAGGACACGTGGAGCGCCGCTATGGAAATCGCCGGGCAACTCGCGCCCGATCTGACCGCCACCGGCGGGATGAGCATCGACTTGCGCAATCTGCGCGTGGCGCAGGAATACGGCATTCCGCCCGCTGGCGGCGCAGCGGCGATCTTCAGCTATCCGATCAAGGATGCGCTGACCGCAAACATGCAGATGCGGCTCGATTGGGAAGTGTTCGACGCGGCCACACTCTATGGCCTCGTCTCCTCGCGCAC
>Ga0247817_10002181_pt1 | contig 10122 bp, 8 predicted proteins | sample UWRJL212509R1_FD_178010 | JGI IMG/M metagenome (GOLD analysis project Ga0247817, IMG submission 178010) | Plant litter microbial communities from Arlington Agricultural Research Station in Wisconsin, United States - UWRJ-L212-509R-1 | ecosystem: Environmental > Terrestrial > Plant litter >...
CCATCCGTGCAATAGCCGGCATCAGCGCGGCCACGAGCCCCGCCGCAGTGCGTGCTGTCTGCTCCGTTGGGACCTGGCCCATCTCATCCCCGCTTCTCGTCGAGTAGCTGCCTGAATCTGCGACGCTAGTCGCGACCCCACCGGGTTTCACACCGTGCAGGCATACGGTCCCCTCCCCTACTGCCGCGGCGGGCTCCACGCCCAGATCCGAAGCGCTTCCAGAGCGGCAACCCGGTCTTCCGGCAGTGAGCCGCTACCTCGATGCTGACGCTGCTTCGCCGCCCAATTCGCGAGACGGCGTTCCTCACTGTCGTCGCTCCGAAGGACTGGCGGGCCACGATGGGTTTCGAGGAACCGTGCATAGGCCTTGTACTGCTCCCGCCACCGGTCGTCGAGGGGATGGGCGCTGAATCCCGGGATCACCGACAAGCGGTCGAGTTGGTAGCTGCAACGCACCGCAACGGTGGATGGACGTGTCTCGTGGTTGAGCCACTGTTCGAGACGTCGAGTCTCGGGATCGATCTCCTCAACAGGACGGCGGCGGTTCACGCGCGGCAGGTGACCATTGGTGGAAACGAACACTTCTACCGCAGTCACATTGCGAATCCACACGCTGACGCGGTCGCTGGCTGACTTGCGTCCGGATTCGTCCAAGGCTGCCAGCTCGGCCCGATAGAAACGCAGCGAGCGACGCTGGTCTTCGGACAGGAGCTTTCGGTCTCGGGTCGCCAGATCCGCATATCGAGCCAAGAGGTCGACGAGCTGACGAGACGGGCGCATGGTTCCTTTCCGAGCCACACAATGTGTGGGATCGGAAAAGACATGCGCGGCGGCGCGCCACGGACGCGAGGGTGTATGCCTGCACGGTGCCGGCAGGACCCTGCAGAGACCTAGATTCCTCGAAGAATCAGGAATCTAGGAATCGAAATGGGGACCCGTCATGGTTGAGAGATCGAATCAGACAGTTATTCATCCGAACGAATTCGCGGCGATGCAGGACCAGGGCATTTCTTGGACGAACGCGTGGGAGTATCGAGGATCTTGCATGAGTTGGGATCACGCAGTTGATTTGATGTTGAGAATCGGCTCGTCGGAGCCATGGGCATTTCTTGTCCTCTCTAGCCGAACCAGCTCGCGATTTGCTCAGTGCTGCGGTCATGCGCATGGCGAGTTGGCCGTCGAAGTGGGAGACGGGTCGGACGAGCCGAGATTGGTCGTTCCGCGTGGCGCGTGTGATCTTCCGGAGGCACTGACCACATGTGGGAGGTGGTCATACTGGGCATCCCCGATGGAACTTCTTACGGTGCCATCGGCAATCGAGATCATCCGATCATGGCTCGAACGGTCGTTGACAGCGCCCGGTTTCGAGTTTCATGAAGTCCACGTTGGAGGCGGGTGGGTGGACCAGCCGGCGCGAGTGCGACGGTCGAATCATCAATTCCCCTAGAGTCCAACTATGAATCAAGGTCAGCCGACTCGAGACGGCGCGCTTGTTTGGCATTACACCAACGCGGCGGGTCTCCACGGGATTATCCTAGGCAACTCCGTCAGAGCTACGTCTGCCGCCTTCATGAACGACGCCCACGAAATGCAAAGCGGGCGAGACGCTTTCGCCAAACTTTTCAAAGCCCGTGAAGCGGAACTCGACCTGGCAGCACAGGATCGCATCCGTCGAAGCGGCATCATGGGGAGCGCGAGCCCGTTCTCCAACTTCTTACTCTCGGCATCGACCGATCCCGACAGCCTTACGCTGTGGCGCAACTATGGAGGAAGCGAAGTCGCGTACTCAATCGGTCTCGAGCGTGACGCCCCCCTGTCGCCAGTCGCTCAATCCCTTGAAGACGCCCACCCCAAACCGCCCGCTGACTACTACGAACCGGACTGGGAAGAGGTCGGCGACGGCGATCGCCATAACAACAACCAGAACCCAGACTACGAATTGGTGCTAGGCGGTCGATGGACGGATGTCTCTTACATCTCCGGTCCAGACGACCCCGAAATCGTTCGGCGCTTCGAATCACTAATCGTCGAGGAAATAGGAAAGCGGGGACTTCTGAGTTTTCCCGCTTATGCGCTAAGCAACTCTCCGACAGATTTCATGAAGCATCTCGGTTTCGCGGACGAAAAAGAGGTGCGTTCTGTCACCTGGGTAAGTCCCGATTGGAAGTTCGTATTGCATCGGCCTAGCCGATTTGGGCTGATTCCTTACATAGAACTCACCGGTGCTGAGGGCGGCGAACACTTCGCCGCTCAACCTAATCCGCTACCCATTCGCCAAATAACGATCGGCCCGAATCCGCTAAGTGAGCACGCGAAGCGATCTTTGCGCGTGTTTTTAGATGCCAACGGGTACGGCGACGTCGAGATATTTGTTAGTGAAACGCCCTTCAGATGATGGATTTAGACGCTGGCGATGCATCGGAAACGGTCCAGCGATCTGCCTGTACTATCTGCCGCCATGTCATGAGTTGATCGGCGCTGAAGGCCCGCAGCAAGGGACGTTCCATTCATGACAGGAGTGAGGCAATTACGGAAATCTTGTCCTCGGCACCCGCGGCGACGTGGACCGTTATCTGATTGACGCGAGCATGACCGGAAAATATCGGATCGTCGATCCGTACCAACGCTCCGGTGTCGAGCGGGTCGCTCGCGTCGAACTTGAGTGTTCCCGGTTTCCCGGGCGTGAACTCGATTTCGCCGAGAGGTTTCACGAGTTTTGGACCACCGAAAAAGACAAAGTGCGAGACGAAGTCGATGACGATTTCTTCGAGAAGTACGTCAATTCGGTCGAAGGCAAGCGCATACTCGCCGGCAGAACCCGCCAGGTTCGCTATTTCTTGCTGAACTACTTCTGCCCGTCGTTCGGCGCGGACGATGGCGACCTTTGGTTCAAACTCATCAAGAGCGGCTGGTGCAAGATTCTCGGATACTCGGAGGCGCGCGGCCCTTAGCAATTCCCGGTCAACCAGCGTCAAACGTGCTCGCGAGACTACAAAATCACTCCACTCGTCAGTTCCTTTGACTGCCGTCAGTAAGTTTTGCACTGATATTTCAAAGTCCTTCGGACGTGGTAGCAGGAGCGAACCAGCAATACTCGCGTCGAGACCCTTGAACTGAAGCCCACGTGCAAGATCTTCGCGGCGCCAAGGGGTTCGAAAGGTGAACTCCTCCGTCGTCAGGTTTGTGTATCGCCCGAAATGCGGCGTCTGGAAAATCGGGTAACCGGGGAGCTGTGCACGGAACCATGCGAGGGATGCGACTGCGGCCCGATGCACAACGACGCTGTCATTGACGAATTGTTGAGGAAGCTCTATTTCAGGCAGGGCGCCGCAGATGAAGGGCAGCTGCTGTGCCAGTTTCAAAGGCTGGTGAATGGCATCCGAGAACATGACTTTCAGCTGACTTATCCCGTCCAGCCACATATATTGCTCGTTCGAATTGATTGGCGCAGTGATGGCGTTCTTCTGCCGAAGAACGATTGGCGAGGTCGACCAGTTGTTCGCAAGGTCCTCAACGGCCGTCCAGTAGTTCAAGAACTTCTCCTTCTCGTCGCGCTACAGCCAATTTGGTAGTGCGAGTTGGTTCAATGCGTCTTGGACAAGGCTCGCAGCCGTAGCGGCTGGCGATTTCCTCAGATAGTACAGGGCGTCGGTTTGACCAAAGGAAGACTCGAAGAGGTCGTCAACGCGCTTCGCGTTCGGCTCGAATGAAACCTTGGTCTCGATGCTCGAGCGATAGATGAGGGGCCACGCCGAGAATTCGTTGAGGGGCTCGTGGTACAGATCAAACGTCACGCCTAACGGACCGATCGTGTACAGAACTTTGGTGCGCATCTGCTGTGGGACGGTTTCGTCAACAATTCGAAGTACTTCCGATGCTGTCGACTGAGTGTGTCGCTCGAGGCCACTGGCCAGCTCGGCAGCGGTGCTCGCCGCGCCGAGAGGACTGCTCGTGCGGAGTAGCAAATCCAATTTTCGGGACAGATGAAACTGCCAGAGGGTCGACACGCAGCTGACAAGGTCAGATGCGAGCTGTATCCCCCCAAGCCGTCGAATAAGTTTGACGCCTTCGTCCTCGGTTAGCGCTCGGCTCGGTCCTGTTGGAAGAAACACGGCCCAGCGGCGTCCAGTAGAGTCGCAAAACATACCAATCGGACCGAAGTCTGGGACCAGCAGCGTCAGGATTTGCTCGCACTGTATTGGGTCAAGTGAAGTCTTCGGCTGCGATCCACGTCGAGCTAGACGTGGGAGCAACTCGGGAACGCGTCGAGCGATCTTCTCAACCTCGTCCGCTTGCAACGCCGCGAGTTCATTTGCGAAGCTCAGCCGTTCCTCGTCCTGCTCGGTCAATTCAGGCGGCCACGCTGCTTGTCCTGTCGCATGAGCGCGGCCGGCTAAGTAGTCAGCAAAAGAATCGTGCGCTGGGACCATGGTCTGTGAATATCCGAGTTCGACTACCAAACCCGATCTCGCGAGCGCTTGTTGAGCCATTGCGACTTCAGACTCCCCTCCTTCGGGCGAAAGCGCCGAGGCGGCTGATCTAAGTTTCTGTTCCCACGTAATTCGGTCGGTACTGCGGCTCCCCTGGTCGAGCAGGTCTGCAAATACCAGCCCGGCTGCACTCAGCGCGAGCGCAAAATCCTGCGCGCCTACTCGCTCGAAGATTCGTTCCAGGATCCGCTCATAGAGTTTCGCCCGATTCTCGACTCGTCCGTTGAAATTGCGGTCTTCGAGGGCAAGTCGAAAAAGGAGTGGACTTGTGCTGCCATCAATCAGGGTCTTTTGAATCTCGGCCACGACCGCTGACGCGTCTGCATCCTCGTTTAGCACCGCCACTGCGATCGCGAGTTGGTCTGATTCACTGAGGCCACGCAGACGGAGAAGACGAGGCTCGCTCGCCGAAGGCAAAATTGCGCGCATTGGCGCGAGGTTCCTTCCGACAAGCACAAACGCTGGACGCTGAATGCCGCCCATGAATATCGACCGAAGGTCTTCTGACAATGCATCCCTGAGTCCACGCGGAATCTCAGAAGCACCGTCGATGACGATTGTTGAGCGTTGATCGGCCAACGCAGCACGAGCCTCATGAACGGGTACGGGTCGTCCGAGAAAATTCTCGAGTTCCATCTGAACCAAAGTTGCGAAGCGACCCGTTTGATAGGCCTCGGCACGAAGCACGATCACTACGGCGCCCCGCTTACTCGCAGAAGTTCGCAATTGGCCTGCCGCTGTCGATTTACCGGATCCGGTGGGGGCCACAACGATCGAGGGCGCCGCGCTCCCAACGACTTGCTCGAAGTCGAAGTCGGCCAAGGCGTTGCTGTCGACACGACCGCTCTGGATGAGCTCGAATCGAGAATTCGCAATTTTCGGATCTTCCGGCCTCGTGGACGCAACACGCAGATACTCGTCTCGAAGACCCTGCTCCCATCCCGCTCCAGATGCCGGGCTGGTTTCGATGTGAAGCAGTTCACCGATTTCGTGCCGGGAGAGAATTCGGTCGTCGGGAGACACGTTTGAGGAGCGCGAGATCACTGTTCGATAGAACGCGTTTACCAGTGCCGTGGCATTTTCTGTCGCGTCGAGATCGCTTCTGACTCCGATCAGGCGTGCTTTTACCTGCGCTACCGCGCGATCAAAGAGCTCTCCTTCGCTAGCCGAGTCAACGACGACTTTCGCGGCGGCCGCTACTGCAGACAGCTGATCATCATTGGCCGCAATTGCTCCGACGCTGAACCCTTGTTCGATCGCCTGAACGTCCGGGATGGAACTGAGCAGCCCCGCAAGTTCTTCGCCTAGCCGCCCATTCGTCACGAACTCAAATCGAGCGTCCGGTCTCGGCTTGAGAGCTGCCCACCGCGTCAATAGGGCGCGAACGTCACCTTTTGACCACGAATACTCCGGTCGTCGAGTCTTTATCTGTTGAACGAGACGAAGTTCGTCATCGTGTCCGTAGACCTCGATGTCGTAGAGGTCGTCAATGCCCTCAACTCGTAGCCAGGAAAACGCGGGGTCATCCAGGCTCGACAAAGCGGTCAATACTGATCGAATCGATTGGTAGTGAATGCCTCTGACAGTGTCTGTGCCAGCCATAGGTCTATTGTCTCCTCAGATGCGGACTGTGGACGTCGTCAAGGGATGTGTCTGGCAGGAGGGAGAGTCAGTGAGGAGAACCGACGTCCCGAATCTCGCTCGAGACTAAGGCTCCGGGTTGCACCCGCAAGCGCACCGCGTAGACGTAGGGACTATTCCCCGCGACTCGACGTAACCTCATAGAATCCAATTGTGTCCGATAAATCACTAAAGTCTCCCGCGCTCAGAACAATAGATTTCGGTCGAACGGACGCGAGCGACGAGGCAACACACGATCCAGAATTATTGCTGCGGGGATACCTCGATTATCGGGAATCCGTTTACAAAATGAGCAGCGGCCTCGCCTGGTACATCCTCGGGCCTAAAGGCGCTGGCAAATCGGCTGTCTTCGAGCACATTCGTCTCAAATGGGCGGATAGGTACGATCGATTCTTCGTGCCTTGGGATCTTCGAGGATTTCCGGTCGCCGATGTTACTCAACTGCACACTGGGCAAATTGCGGGCTCGTCACGCACACAATCAGCGTGGGAATTTCTTCTGCTTTTGCGCGTGATGCAGGCACTAGCGAGCGACAACGGTTTAGACGCGTCGAACGACTTCTCCTCGCTCGTTCGTGAACTCGTCCGGGCAGGCTTGATCGTTGACGACTGGAAGCTGAGTGTGTCCAAATGGTCGAGCCGAAAAGCCACATTCAAATTCGCGTTGGGACCGTTCGGCGTTGACATCGACAGCGATCCCATTGGCCCGCTGGAAATTGCCGCAGTCTTGCGAGCGGCGTTGGGAACGGTGAAGACGTCGAGCAGACACATAATCTGCGTTGATGGACTCGACTCATTCTTCTTGGAGACGAACGACGAATGGGCATCCCTCGCAGGACTCGTCCACGCTGTGGAGTCGGTCAACCGATTCCTCGCCACAGTTGGCCTTCCAGTCACCATCGTCGCTGCGGTGCGGACAGAAGCCTTCGAAGCGCTCGAAAGCACGGATTCGAACAAACTGAAGGCCCACGCCGTCTATCTCGACTGGAGCCCTTCCGGAGTCGGGCCCGACAGCAAGTTGTGGAGCCTCGTGGACATGAAGGCGAAGGTCTCCCAGCCCGCACTGAAGTCATTCACGAGTACCTACCTGACGGCGGACATTGGGCAAGGCCCCTACTCACGCATACCCGAGTACTTTTTGGCTTATACCCGTCTGCTGCCGCGTGACCTTATTGCCCTCCTCATTCATTTACAAGACGTGCATCCCGGGTCCGCCGCAGTTTCAGAAAAAACTGCGGTCGCCGCGGTGCACAATTACGCCGAACAGTATTTCGTCGGCGAGATACGCAATAACCTCGCCGGGATCCTGTCCGATCAAGCGGGGCGCCAGCAGAAGACCCAAGCGTTCTTCGAGGCACTCAAAGGGGTTCGCTCCGCCGAATTCACCTTGCATGACGTTCAGCAGGACCTCGATGGTGACGTGACCGAGCCGGAGACTAAACGTCTTCTCCGTCAACTTTTCGAGATCGGAGGAATCGGAATCCGCACGAAAAACGGTAGATACGTCGAACGCACCGACTTCATCTATCGAAAGGCCGGACCCGTAGCATTCAATGCCCGCCGAACGTTTCTTCTACACAATGCGCTCATCGTCGCGTGGAATAAGCCACGCTGAACCCACGGACCGATCTCGCGCCTACTTTACGTTCATCGTTCATCGTTCAAGCATCTAGTTCACACGCGACTGGGTAGAGAAGAGAAGTCCGTATGACGCGGATCGTTGCCGCCCCAAGATCGTTGTCAGGCTTGTGGGGCGAGGCCCTCACTGTGGCGGAACTTCGAAGGATTGGATTCGATGTCGAATGGGAAGGCGGGCTCACTATGGGGAAAGATCTAATAGCCACCCGCTCGGGAAAGACTTGGCATGTTCAGGTAAAGACCACCCAGAAACCAAACGGCTGGATCGCCTGGGCAAAAAACGGCCGGCCAGCCCGCGAATTCGACGAGCGGGCACGCGCCGCAGGCGCGTCCGGAGCCTTCTATGTATTGGTCCAAATCTGGACTCAAGGGACGAGCGAATTCGATCTCGATTGCCTGGTGCTGACTGTCACTGCTCCCCCCGATGCGAAACTAGTGGGATTGACTGCAGACAAGTTCGCAGACGATGTCGACGCCGAACGAATCAGGTACTCGAAGGAAAAGCGGGTTCGAGTCGGCCGCAACGGCGAACCGATCGGCTCGCTTCACCGGGAAGATGGAGTGATTTATCCCATCCGCACGGGAGAGTACCCATACCTTCACGAGTTCGCTGCGACATTGCCCTAGCGGTCGCAGCTAGACCCGATACGCCTCCCGCGGTCAACGCGCCACCGAAAGTGACATCTCGCGAGATGGTCGGGGTCGTCGATGCGGGTGTCGATCTTGCGGCCGGCCCTCGATCAGCGGACCTCGATTCTTAGTACCGCCCCTTCGTCGGACACTGCCGTCGTCATTGACGCGGTTTCGGCAGATTCCGGCTGTGTGGAATTGAGTCTCGAACCTTGGTTCAGGAAGAAGCGCTCTTGCGCTTGTCTGACTTGATCATCCCTCCCCGAGTTCAACGCCTCCGCGACGGATCGCTCGATCCCCTGAAATATCGTAAGTCGATCACGCGATCCGGGCACTGAAATTTGAAACTCGGTTCCGGCGAAATCGATGTCATCAAAAGAGCGCCCTGTTGAGACGCCGTCACCTCGGGTCATGAGGATCGGATCCTCTGGGAGCCACGTTCTTGCCGTGTCATATAGGCCCGCGAAGTCGGCAAGGCTCGCATTTGCCGTTACGGTCGCAGACGCGAGGAAATCACCCCTTGAAGTGTTCAAGGTGCCCTCGCGAGAAATGATCCGCGGGCGGCGGCGTTTCACTTCCTCGATTAGCTCTTCCTCCGGCTCCCACGGAGAAGTATCTCCGTCGGGATCCACGGCCAGGTACCGAACTCCGGTGCCTCTGGAGACTGTGGAGATCGCAAGCCCTTGGAGAGTTTTCTTATTTAGAAGCAGGGAGGCTAGCTGAGTAGTCGCGTGCGCTAGTTGGGTTGGTGCGTAGCTCGGTGTTGCGGTGCCTTTGGTCTCGAGGAAACGACTTTGTAGAGATCCAGTGCCGGACGAGTCGCTGAACTGCATAAGGTAGTCCGGCTGTCGACGCGTGTCGGGAGTCTGGGTGAGCTGCCCCTTCATCGCCGGATCCCGGAGAGCCTTATCAACGTCGGTAGTGCGGATTGCACCTCTCGCTCCAAGCCGCCGACACCACTCTTCTGCTAGGAGCACGCCGAAGCCGACCCCGAGTTCTTCGGAAAGTACACGGAGCTGATTGCCGTGAACATGCGCGATGGCCGCGTTGTCGAGAGCGAGTCGTGAGGGAGTCCCGACGTGTCCGAAAGCCCCCAGATAGCGAAGCCAGCCCCAGTGGCGGTAATAGGCGTAGACGTCGTTGGTTGTCGTCAGAGCCGTGACCCGGGAGAGCCGGTGCATTGCGTCGATAGGACGGACGATCACGCCGCCGCCGTCCAGTCCTGCAGCGACCGTCGGCGTCTTTGCCGGGTGGACCGGGAGGCGATTCGCTATGCGATTTTTCGCATCTGTCTTTTGAATGGCCGTGACCTTCGCGACCAGACTGTTGTCGCTCTGGCCCATCATCTTGATCGGGGCATTCATTTTCCGTAGTGCTGTCCGGATGTCCATGCGCTCTCCCTGTCCACATTTGGCCGCAGAAGTCTCACGAGATGTGTGCGACCGTTTTCACGCGATTGAAGTCGATGCGACTCCGGCCCAAGGATGCCAGAGTGTGGGCCCATGGCACGCTGCCGAGTTTCCCAGACGCGAGCGTCCACATGGCCCGCCGACCTGGTCAGCACCTCAGACTCTGTGGAACGCATCGCTCCTAAGCTTGGAACGGCCTACGCAGATCATCCAGAAAGTTCCTGTAGTTACAAGGCAGAATCTATTTACTGAAGCAACCACGCAGAGTGGTTTCTCTCTGAGAAGCAACGAAAAGGCCCGCCGGACAGAAATGTC
>Ga0247817_10002182_pt1 | contig 10121 bp, 9 predicted proteins | sample UWRJL212509R1_FD_178010 | JGI IMG/M metagenome (GOLD analysis project Ga0247817, IMG submission 178010) | Plant litter microbial communities from Arlington Agricultural Research Station in Wisconsin, United States - UWRJ-L212-509R-1 | ecosystem: Environmental > Terrestrial > Plant litter >...
ACAAGTTTTACAGTTTCTTTAATAGATGTGGTAATGTCTGCAGAAGTAGTAAGAAAAGTGATGCCAAATGTACACTTATGTTTAGGCGGTCATCATCCGACAGCATTTGCGTATGAAGCATCTCAATTGCCGCAGTTCGATTCTATTGTAGTAGGTGAAGGCGAATTTGCTTTTGCAGAATTGATAAATTGCGTTGCCAATAATTTAGATTATACTAAAATATTAGGTGTTTACACGAAGGAATCTATCATGAATTTTGTTGGCGAAGATTTTAAAGACCGACGTTTTTTAAATCACATGAAAGTGCCGCCAGCATTTATAGAAAATGTAGATGATGTTCCTGCGCCTGACAGAAAATATATTGAACACATAGATTACAGCAGCATTATCGGATTAACAGGTAAGCTGGCTACCTTAATTACAACAAGAGGTTGCCCATATAAATGTACTTTCTGTGATGTTCCTTACAAAACTTACCGACAAAGGAATTTAGATTTGGTGATGGATGAAATAGAAGAGTGCCTGAGATTAGGCTATAAGGAATTTCATTTTTACGATGATCTGTTTAACATCACAGCACAAAAAATTATAGATTTCTGTTTGGCTTTAGAAGAAAGAAAATTAAATATAGTTTGGGATTTTAGAGGAAGAGTAAATGGTGTAACAAAAGAATCGTTAGTATATTCTAAAAAAATGGGTTTACGTATGATTTCTTTCGGTGTGGAAACCGGCTCTGACATTGGAATGAAAACATTAAAGAAAGGAACGAATATAGCGCAAGTGCAAAGAGTGTTTGAATGGTGTAAAGAATTAAATATTAAGACAGTCGCTAATTACATGATTGGCTTGCCACACGAAAAATCGCCACAGGATATTAGAGATAATATTGATTTTTTAAAAACATTAAATCCTGATTATGCGCAAATAAATATTTTGAGTTTATATCCACACACGCAGGTTCATAAAGATGCTATGAAATTAGGCATTGCAGAAGAAGGTAAATGGGAAAAGTTTGCATTAGATCCGTTGAATTATAAATTTAGAGTGGAACACTGGACACAATTTATGTCTGAAAAAGAACTGATCGACTTACAAAAAGAATCTTATAGGAGATTTTATTTCAGACCTAAATACATTTTTAATAGTCTGTTGAATACATCAACACCACACGAATTAAAATCAAAATTAATAGGTGCATTCAAATTGCTAAAATAATTTTATGCAACAGGATCTTATTTTAAAAAGGATAAACACCATCTATTTTTTAGCTATTATTTTTCTCGGCATTTATTTTGGAAAAGAAAGAGCCATCTTTTGCGATAGTTCAATGCAGTTGTTTGATATGGCGAGAACGATGACACCAAGTGTTAATATTAATATGGCAACTACTGTTGTTAATTTCGTTTTGCCCTACTTAGCCATTATCATTGGTTTGCCCTTGAAGATAGTAGTATATCTTTTAGTTCTAAATTATCTCTTAATACCTATTCTTGTGTTCTTTTTTTTAAGATACAAGCAGCAATCTGTAAAATATGAAATGAGTTTTTTGATTGCTTTTTCTATTTTTAACTGGCAGACATTTTATTATCCGATCCACGATTATTGGACAGGATTTTATTTGCTGTTTGTACTATACAGAGTTGTTGATGATGCTTCGTTATCAATAAAATTAAAATTAAAGAACCGCTTAGTATTCGTGTTAATAATTCTGATCATATTTACACATTTGAGCATGCTGATTTCTTTAGGATTTCTGCTCTTATACTTATTGTTTGAGAAAGCAATTAGTCTTAAAACTATTGTGAAATATTATTCATTTATGATGATTGTTTTAGTAATTAAGATACTATTCATTAATAGTGGTTATCAAAACAGCGTCATAGACATAAATAGTTTTTCATGGCAAAATATTTCGCAGGTACTAACTTCAAAAACAATCAAAGAATTTTTGCCAACGTTATTTACAACTAACTTAAATTTTACCTTGCTTGCAATATTTTCTGGCATATTATTTTTCTTTAGAAAAAATAAACTTTCATTGTTATTGTTGAACATAGTATTCATTTCTTCTGTTTTTATTATCCATTTTTTATTTGGAAGTTTTGGTTATAGTGTTTATTCAGAAGGCTATTTTAAATCAACTAATATAGTAATAGGTATTATCTTTGCTAATGTTTTAATAGAAGTGTTGACTAAGAAAATATTGATAAATCTTATACTTTCCATCAATTTTATTTTTTCTGTTTGTGTTTTATTTCAAGGTGGATTGGTATTTGAAAAACAATATAAATTTATAAATGAAAGCTGTAAAAAATTTAATAGAAATGTCTATCTGACTTCTAATAAAGAAATTTGTCCGCTGGAATGTTTAGCTGTATCAAGGCAAAGTCTTATTATTAATCAATTAGAAAATGATAACAATGCGGTTATTTTTTCTAATATCAGGAATGAACATTTTGTAGAAAATTTGAATGTTAGATGGATTGAAGAAAATAAAACAAAACCTGTCAGATATTTTAACTTTAGTGATGATATAACTTATTTAGATGCAGATAGCATGCAATTTCCTATAGACAGTCTTTCTATACTATTTCGTGATAATAAGTGTGATGACTTACTTAAAAGACTTGATCAATAATACATCTTATTTTATTTATGAATGACAAAGGTTCATTGCTGAACTTGCCAATAAATGCTGACTTAGAAATCTTTGGTGGTTGATAGTTTATAATGTTTTTTTTCTTTCCATTTTCAGGCGATTTGTAAATATCAGTTTCAAAATTGTCGAAGCTCAGTAAAAAATCTTCAGGCATTTCATATCGCTCAATTTCGTTTTGTTCATTTTTGTAATGAAATAACATCGGAGCATCTTTTGATTTTAAACCTGAAGTAATTGCCAGTCTGATTTTATCAGAATTGTTTGGTGAAGAGCAATGTATCAGGCTTTGATTAAGTATAACTGCTTCACCTGCTTTTGCATTTGTTGGTATCGAACATTTAATAACGGTATCAAAATAATTTTGAAAGTAAAATGGAATTGTTGGTGCTCGCAAACTAAATAATTTTTGAGATTGACTTTTTGGAACAACATATAATGTGCCATTTCTTTCATCGGTATCTATTAAAGGCGTCCAGATATTTACAGCAACAAATTTCTCTTCATCTACAATTGTCCAATCCTGATGTGGCGATAAGTCTGAATTTTTTCCAGGTGTTTTATATAAAAAAGAAGAACCGAAATAAGTATAATTATGAAATATATTTTCAAAGTAAGGCAAATAAATTGGATAGAGTGCATCTCTGATTTTTAACTTTAATGCTTGATTGTTAATGAATGAAGAAGCACCAAAACTATTATCATTCACAGCATCATGAAATTCATAAAATAATTCAGTTAATAATTTAATGTCTGCATCATTTAGTAGTGAAATTTTCACATAACCTTCTGTGTCAAATTGCAATTGTAAATTCTGATCTTTAAAGATAGGTGCAATCATATCGTTATTGGAAGGCATGTTGTAATGTATTAACGAATCTTTTAAAAATAGAAGTTTGTTTCGGCGCACCATATTTTGCTGTCATTACAGCTTCATCCAAAACAGGAAAATCATAATTAGTAAAACCAATACTTTTTCCGATAGAAGGACGATCATAAATGTTATATCCAAACTGCATGAACTTTGTCATAAAGTCATCATCTTGCTCAAATATTTCAATGCTATCTGTTGCTCTTGTGTTGTCACAATAATACATTCTATAAGCAGCATCTTTTTGTGTAATAAAAATATTAGTTGTGATCCTTATTTTTCCTGAAAGATTTGGTGGCGAATAATGAATAATACTTTGATCAAAAATAACAGCTTGTCCTGCTTTTAAATATAATGGTGTAAGGTATGGTAAAATAAAATTCGTATGCTTATCATACATGTTTGGAATAGATGCACCTCTGTATGTTGGAAAGATTCTGTGGCTTTTAGGTAAAACATATAATGCACCATTTGTTACAGTTAAGTCAATCAAAGGAATCCAGATATTTGCACCTGAAAATTTAGATTCATCTACTAAACTCATATCCTGATGTAATCTCAACTCACTTTTTTTATCAGAATTTTTGATGATAAAACTTCCATGGACGATTTTAATGTCTTTAAAAATATTTTCAATAGAACGATTGCCGATTTCAACTACATAGTTGTCAACTTTATCGCGCATCTGTTTATTTTGGAAAAAAGTAGTTGGAAAAAATCCATCTTTTGGAACATCTTGTAATGAGTAAAAAAACTTGTTTAATTTGCTGATTTCTTCGTTATTATAAAAATCAATAACAACAAAACCATTTTCTTCAAATTCTTTTTGAAGAGTTTCATTTCTGAAAAATGCAGGTAATGTTGTTGGAAACGTAAACACAATTTTAATGATTAACTTATAACTGCAATTTAATTTTTTTTATGCTCGCAAGCAATGTTCTTTACTTGTTTTTTAAACTATCCTGATGTTGCCGCTATAAAACACCCAAAATAACGGGTTTTTTATATTGGAAGCCATAATCCTTAAGTATTTTAAACAGGAAGCGTTCGTTGTATTCAACATATTCTACAGCCTCTTTGGTCCATAAGGTATTTTTATTTTGAGTTATACTTTCAGTTGCATTTACTTTATGATGTTTCCTGATAAACTCAGTTTCGTCTTTGCTAAATCCATGTTTTGAAAGGTAATTCGCTAATTCATCATTCAGATTTTCTTGTCTTAAAAATGTAATATTTTCAGCAATGTCTGTTTTATACAAATCAGAATTAATGTATGCTTCATCTATTGCAGCAAGAACTTTCTCAGGTTCTTTAAAATACATTCTGATGAATTGTGTTGTGATTAATCCGATCTTTAATCCACTTTTATTTTCAAGAGATAATTCAGATAAAGCAATATATTCGTTTAGTGTCAGGTTTGGAAAATCAACAAATATTTTTTGCAGTTCCCTTTTTTCAATAGGATAGAACCACGACCACCATTTTACTAAATATGATGTAAGAAAAATATCATAAGGATTGCGTGCAACTGTTACTATTTCTCTTTTATTGTATTCTTCCGGTATTTGACAATATGCGCCGTGTTGCCCATTTCTATTGCGGTTCTGAAGGTTTGGACTTTGGTAGTTTGGTAATAGCAATTCAGTATAAGGTAAAGATATAAGGTTTAATTGATAACTAATTTTATTAAAAAAAGTTTTGGTATAACGTTTCCTGTAAATTTCTTTTATCATTTCTCTGACAAAAGTGCTGCCGGTTTTAGGAAAGTTGAGTGCAATAAAATCCTTGCAAATAATCATCTCTATTTATTGATAAGTATGATGTTTTAAAATTAATTTCTGCAAATCTGTTTTTGATATTTTATCAAAAACTTTCTTTTCCAATGATATAAATTTATTCGGCGGACAACTCGGTCGTTTCATAATGTTTTCATTTTCCCAAAAATTGCGAAAAACTTCATACTTTTCAACATTTCCTTTTTGTGTTTTATCATCTGAAAAATAATCAACCATGCTATAGCTTTTCGGCAATATTGTTGTTGTTACTGCTATGCGCATGTCGTTAGATAGGTTAGGCGAAGAGCCATGTATTAAGGCAGTATCCCAACATAAAACATCACCTCTTTTCATAGAGATGGGTTTCATGTATTTCCAAAGCATCTTTGTGTGTTTTTCGAAAACCCAGTTTACATTTAAAGAACGTTGGTGGTTGCCCCAAAGATGACTTCCTGGTAAAACCCAAACAGGTCCGTTTTGTTCTGTAATGTCACACAGCGGTATCCAAATGTAAACGGCATTATGCAAAAGCTCATCTATCACAGGACTGTCTTGATGTGGATTCAAATCACTTTTTTGAGATGGTGGTTTTATTTGAAATGCACCTGTTGTTTCTAATTCAAAAATATTTATGTTGAATAATTTTGGAAGAAATTCTATTGAAAAAGCACCAATGGCATTCATCACAAAATTTCTGATGTCCGTTGAGCGAAATCTACCGCTGTTTTGAAATTTATCTTGTATGCTGTAATCAGGAAATTCACAAAGTTTCTGATAGGCTTGTTCCAGCATGTCTAATTCATTGTTCGTTAAAATGTTTTCTATTTTAAGAAATCCGTATTGTTGTATTTGGTGGTTATAATCTTCATTGTTAAAATACTGATGCACGAATTTTCTTTTAATTTCAGGAATCGTTTTTTTGTTTGAAAATAGCTGTAGGAAGCTGTTAAGCATAAGCATTCGTTTGTGTTTTAAATTTACAATTAATAGCTTAAAAAATAGTAAGTTTGTTTTGAAATTTGCAAGAATGGATATTAGTAAACTAAATTACCTTTGGCTGGATTCTCCTTTTTTTAATGAAATATTTGAACGATTAGATTTGTCACAAGAAGACAGGCAAATGATTCTTTCGTATAAAGAAGATGGGTATTTAATTATAGACACTCATCTTGAAAATGATACAATTGATAAGATCATTCAAAATAAAAATATAGCATATAAAGGTGCTGAACATGAAACCAAGAGAGCATTGGATAACTGGCAAACAAACGCAGATATAAAAAAAATAGCAAATTTCCCTTACATTAATAATATTTTGAAAACTTTGTATCAGCGTGAAGCAATACCTTTTCAAACTATCAACTTTAATGTAGGTAGTGAAAAAATGGCGCATAGCGATGCTATTCATTTTAATTCTTTTCCGGAAGGTTTTATGTGTGGAGTTTGGATTGCTTTAGAAGATATTAACGAAAATAACGGACCGATAGAAATTTATCCAGGAAGTCAAAAACTGCCATATTTTACAATGATAGATATTGGAAAATATGCAGGCAAAGCGACTACTACTTATGAGTTTTACGAAGACTATGAAAAGCATATAGATAAGATAGTAAAGCATTTTAATTTGAAACCAAAACAGATACATCTTAAAAAAGGACAAGCATTGATCTGGGCTTCAAACATGCTGCATAGCGGTGCTAAAATATTAGACAAAAATCTTACGCGCTACAGCCAGGTCAATCATTACTATTTTGAAAACTGTATGTATTATGGACCACTATTTTCAGATATAGCTTTAGGTAAAATCCATTATTGGGAAATTATAAACATTAAAACCGGTGAAAAAGTGAAGCATAAATATTTTGGTGAAGACATAGAAACTCACCCAAGTAAGATGCAAAAGATATACAATGTAATAACAGAAAAAACACGTGCTAATTTTCTTTATTAACTAAAGTTGGATTGTATTTGTTATTTAAATAGTTTAGGTTGAATTTGCTTAATTGTTTTTCTATTAAGAGTGGCTCTAAAACCATAGATTTATTTTTTCCGGAAACTGACTGAATGTATTCCATGTTTTTCCAAAAATCCAGGTTAATATTATATTTCTCAATCATACCTTTAGGTGTGTTTGCATTTTTTTCATAATGTACCATTTGCTGGTTCTTTGGAATAACGCTGGTATTCATTGCAATTCTTGCTTTATCAGAAATATTTGGTAATGAACCGTGTATCAATGATGAATCAAATAATACCAGATCACCTTTGTTCAAAAAAACCGGAATCATTTTTTCCATCAGCCATTTACTGTTTTGTTTTAAAGGCGTAATATCTCTGTTGTGTGTTTTTTGCCATGTAGCCCAAATATGACTTCCGGGCAATACAAGTAATGCTCCATTTTTATCATCAATATCAACTGTTGGAATCCATAAAAAAGTAGTAATTGATTTTTTTTCGTCAACCATAGAAATATCCTGATGTGGTTCAACGTAAGATTTATCTTTATTGAATTTCATTACTAACAAAGAAAAAAAATCATACACACATTTATTTGTATCAAAGATCTTTGGCAGAATAATGTTGTTTACTTTAGTCAGGTTTTCACATACCAATTGCTGAATATTTTGCCCATAATTTGGTGTAGTAATAAAACCTTCAGCTTCATAAAATTCAGTTTTGCTGTTTAGTATTTTATAAGTTTCTTCAATAACGCTTATAGCTTCGTCAGTAACTACATTTTTAATCACAATAAATCCATTCTTACAATAATCATCTTTTATTTTTTCATCTAAAAAAAAATCAGGATTGATTATTCTGGGTTTTGGTACATAGAATAGTTTGCTTATAATAGTATTTTTCAATTGATTAAGCATAAGAAGTAATTATGGTTAAATTCATACAATGCTATTATTTAATTGATGCGTGTAAGATTCATTTAAAGCTTCTATATTTTTTTCCGTAAAAAAATTATTTAATGTTACATTGTGAGTTACCTTGTATTTTCCGGATGGTTTCTTGTATTGAGATTCTTGTATAAAATAATCTCTGTCTATTGAATAAACAGCAACTTTGTCTTTGTTTACAGGATAATAACTTATCAGATCTAAGTTCTTAGGAATTGTTTGAACGGTCATTGCCAATCTTGTATTATCCGTATTGTTTGGTGTTGAAGCATGTATAGTAGAAACATCAAAACAAATGACGTCACCTGCTTTTGTTGGTATTGGCAGTAAGAATTTCCATAATAATGCCGTATTCTTTTCAAAAGCCCATGGAACACAAACAGAGCGATAAAGGTTGCCCCAAAGATGGCTTCCCGGAATAATATGCATACAGCCATTTTCTGTAGTCATATCATTTAATGTAATCCAAATCGTCATAGAATAGGATTGGATTTCATCAACACACGTTGGATCCTGATGTGGTGAGCAGCCTCTTATGGCGTGTGGTGGATTGATGCAAAAGCCACCACTTAAAGGAAAATCCGCATGATCGGTGTTTACAAATCTTGGCAAGATAGGTTGTAATATTCTTTCTGTATTTTCTTTTAAAAAAGTTCTGATATTTTTGTCTTCAAAACCAATACTGTTTATATAGTAATCTGTATTCTGAAAGCCATTCATGTCTTTAGACGTATGGTAAAGTGATATTAATGATTGTATTTCTGATTGCGTAAGCACATTTTTTAAATGTACAAATCCTTGTTTATTAAATAATTCCTGATCTTCTTTTGATATAAATAAAGAAGGTTCAAAACTGCGTTTTATTAAAGTTCTTTCTTGTTGAACAGGAGGTTTTTTTGTAAAGATCGAAAACATCTAACTGTATTTTTGAATTTGTTCCGATAAAAACTCTTTAGTGATTGATTTAGGATATACTACTTCTTCTACAATTTTTTGGTAACCTTGTGGTCTGCCCCAAAGTTGTCCTTTGTGCCAATATTCTTCATCAACAATAAACTTTTCTATAGAATGTTTTGGTGTATCCTTTTCTAAAACATATTGAACATGCTCTGCTTTTTTGTCAATGATACAAGCATTAAAAGCGAGTCTTATTTTGTCAGTCTTATTTTCACCTGAAGCATGTATCAGTGCAGAATCGAACAAAAGAATATCACCTTTATTTACAAAAATAGGCTTCATCTGCTGCCATAAAAAATCGCTGTGTTTTTTTAATGGCCAGCTGGATATTGGCTGGAACGTTGCCATGCTGCCCATAAATGGCTGCCTGCGATTGCATAGAAAGTACCATTTTCAGAAGTCATATCTACTGTTGGAATCCATGCATAAGTTGTTGTTCCTTTATATTCATCAATAATAGAGCAATCCTGATGAGGCTCGAAAAAACAACCTTTATTTTTTATGATAATTCCACCACCAAAATCATAGCGACACAATTTTTCATCTAAAACATTTTTAAAAATTTTTGAACTTACTCTATTTACTGCTTCAATTGCAATAGCGTGTGATTCTTCACCAAAAGCTATGGTTGTTTGCAGTTTGTCAGAAGTGAAATAGCCTGGCAATTTTGAGATTTTATCATGTGCATCTAAAATTTCCTGTATAGAATCGTCATCAACTACGTTTTTTATAATTGCAAAACCATCTCTTATATAGTCTTTTCTATAATTTTCATCAATAATGTACAAAGGATTTATCTTTCGTTCTTTTAAGATAAAATCCGGATCATTTTTTTTAGAGAATAAACTGAATATGTTTATCATTGGTATTTTTTTAATAGTTGATCAATGCTGTCTTTTGAAATTGGATTTGGAAAATTATATTCCATCCTTTCAAAATTATAGTTTTTAAGAGATTTC
>Ga0247817_10002183_pt1 | contig 10117 bp, 7 predicted proteins | sample UWRJL212509R1_FD_178010 | JGI IMG/M metagenome (GOLD analysis project Ga0247817, IMG submission 178010) | Plant litter microbial communities from Arlington Agricultural Research Station in Wisconsin, United States - UWRJ-L212-509R-1 | ecosystem: Environmental > Terrestrial > Plant litter >...
AATGCCGGTTTTTATGACGCAGTAAGCCTTCAAAATAAATGGACAGCAAAAAGATACTTAGCGATCGATCAGGGACCAGAAGTAGTGATGATCGAAAACTACCGTTCGGGTTTATTATGGAAGCTTTTTATGAACGCTCCCGAAGTAAAACAAGGGCTGGTAAAGCTAGGATTTAAGTCAGGAAAATACGGGTACTAATACCGAGATACAAGATCATTTTTGATGAACTGTACCATCAAAATGAGTCAGTAGTCTAAACAATCTTCAGCCAGTTGATTGTTTAGACAAAATACTAAAAATTCAAAATAAATAAATAAGAAGAGAATGAAAAACAAATTAGTCTTACTGTTTTTAGGATGTGCTGTTTTGGGTTATGCCCAAAAAAAGAACGCTAAAAACACAGTAAAAATTAAACCAAAATCTGAGTTTGTAGCCGAATTAATTTCGAAAATGACTTTAGATGAAAAATTAGGTCAGCTTAATTTACCAACTTCTGGAGATATTACAACAGGACAAGCCAATAGTTCGAATGTTGCAAAAAATATTGCAGAAGGTAAAGTAGGTGGTTTGTTCAATATAAAATCTGTTCAAAAAATTAAAGAAGTTCAAAAGATTGCTGTTGAAAAAAGCCGTCTTAAGATTCCGTTGCTTTTTGGTATGGATGTTATTCACGGTTACGAAACAACATTTCCAATTCCGTTAGGATTATCTTGTACCTGGGACATGAATCTAATAGAAAGAAGTGCTCAGATCGCTGCTCAGGAAGCAAGTGCAGACGGTATAAACTGGACATTCTCACCAATGGTTGATATTTCACGTGATCCTCGTTGGGGTAGAGTTTCAGAAGGTTCAGGTGAAGATCCGTACTTAGGAAGCCAAATCGCAAAAGCGATGGTAAACGGATACCAACAAAACGACCTTTCTAAAAACAACTCTATTTTGGCTTGTGTAAAACACTTTGCTTTATACGGTGCACCAGAAGGAGGACGTGATTACAATACAGTTGATATGAGCCATATCAGAATGTTCAATGACTATTTCCCTCCATACAAAGCAGCTGTTGATGCAGGTGTAGGATCTGTAATGGCTTCTTTTAATGAAGTTGACGGAATTCCAGCTACCGGAAACAAATGGTTAATGACCGATGTTTTAAGAAAACAATGGGGTTTTAAAGGTTTCGTAGTAACAGATTTTACAGGAATTCCTGAAATGATCGAGCATGGAATGGGAAATCTACAAGACGTATCTGCTTTATCATTAAACGCAGGTGTTGAAATGGATATGGTTGGAGAAGGTTTTCTTACGACTTTAAAAAAATCATTAGACGAGAAAAGAGTAACGATTGAACAAATTGATAATGCTGTAAGACTTATTTTAGAAGCAAAATATGATTTAGGATTATTCGAAGATCCCTATAAATATTGCGATGAAAAAAGAGCAAAAACAGAAATTTTTACAACTAGCAGTAGAAAAGAAGCTCGCTCAATCGCTGCACAATCATTGGTTTTATTAAAAAATCAAAACCAATTACTGCCACTTAAAAAATCAGGAACAATAGCGCTTATCGGGCCATTGGCAGATGCCAAAGAAAATATGCCGGGTACATGGAGTGTTGCTACTAAAATGGAGAATGCTATTTCATTATTAGCAGGAATCAAAGAAGTTGCAGGATCCTCTACAAAAGTATTGTATGCTAAAGGAAGTAATTTAGATTACGATGAGACTTTAGAAACCAATGCAACCATGTTTGGTAAAACCTTACACCGCGATAACCGTTCAAAAGAAGAATTATTGGCAGAAGCTGTAAAAATAGCCAACCAATCAGATATTATCGTGGCAGCACTTGGAGAATCAGCTGAGATGAGCGGAGAATCAAGCAGCCGTACCAACTTAGAAATTCCACAAGCGCAAAAGGACTTACTGAATGCATTATTAAAAACAGGAAAACCAGTTGTTTTAGTTTTATTTGACGGTCGTCCGTTAGTGATAACAGAAGAAAACAAAACAGTTCCTGCTATTTTAAACGTATGGTTTGCAGGTAGCGAAGCGGGGTATGCAATTGCAGATGTTTTATTTGGAGATGTAAATCCTTCAGGAAAATTAACATCTACTTTCCCAAGAAGCGTTGGTCAATTGCCAATTTATTATGCACACAAAAACACAGGAAGACCACTTTCTAATACAGAAGGAAAATTCGAAAAATTCAGATCAAATTATATAGACGAAAGAAACGAGCCATTATTTCCATTTGGTTTTGGTTTAAGTTATACCTCATTTGAGTATACAAACCTTAAAGTTTCTTCCGATAAGATGAATTTCACAGGAACCTTAAAAGTAACAGTAGATGTTGCAAACACAGGTAATTTTGACGGAAAGGAAATAGTTCAATTGTATATCAGAGATATAGTTGGATCAGTAACCAGACCCGTTAGAGAATTGAAAAATTTTAAAAAAATCGCTCTTAAAAAGGGAGAAAAACAAACCGTGACTTTCGACATCACAGTTGAAGATTTAAAATTCTACAATTCAGATTTACAGTTTGTAGCAGAACCGGGACAGTTTGATGTTTTCGTTGGTGGAAATTCGAATGCCAGCAGCAAAATTAGTTTTGAGTTAACTAAGTAGTTGGTTTGTTAAATAGTAGTTCGCCCTTCGTACTGGTTATACGAAGGGCTTTTTTACACCATAAAATGCACAAAACCTGTACAGTTTTGTCTGTCTAACTTTATATTATTACTTATGAATGCAATCAAAATAGTAAGTATTTCATTGATGCTTATATTAATTATTTCATCTTGTAAACCTGCAAAAAATGCTGTGGTAGCACATCGTGGCGCTTTTAAAGCCAATAATCTGCCTGAGAATTCTATCGCTGCCCTGCGTCATGCTATTGATTTAAAACTGGCAGGTTCAGAGTTCGATGTCGTAATGACATTAGACGATTCATTAGTTGTCAATCATGATCCGCATTACAATAAAATGGTCATCGAAAAAACAAATTACGCAGACTTAATTCGGTTTAAGCTTTCTAACGGAGAAAAACTGCCAACATTAGAAGAATATATTATCGAAGGCAAGAAAAATAACAAGCAAACTATGCTGGTTTGCGAGATAAAACCATCCGGAATCAGTACAGAAAGAGGAAAAGAAATTGCTGTAAAAGTGGTCGAGAAGATAAAAAAGCTAAAAGCTGAAAAAAGAACAATCTACATCAGTTTTGATTATGAGATTTTAAAGCAAATTCAACAAGTAGCACCAAGAGCTTCATTGCAATATCTCGAAGGAAACAAATCACCTTCAGAACTAAAAAAAGACCGCATTGCGGGAGCAGATTATCATTATTCTGTTTTTGAAAAACATCCTGAATGGATTAAAGAAGCAAGAGACAATAAGATCATCTTAAATGTATGGACGGTTAATGAAGCTAAGGTTATGGATTGGATTATTGAAAACGATTTTGATTATATAACTACAAACGAACCCGAATTAGTAATAGAAAGAATTAACAATATAAAATAAGCACTAAGCAATACTATTTTAAAATTTTAAAAGAGTGTTTGTTTACTGTTTGACTTGTTAAGTTTTAAAATAAAATAAGGCTATGAAAAATATTTTCAAATTATTTACAATGTTGGTATTCTTGTTTGTTACAAGCATCAGTACCCACGCACAAGGCACAAGCTTACCCGGAAAAACAGACTGGTTTGATCCTAATAAACCTGCTGCAACCTATTGTAATCCAATAAATATAGGATACAATTACACTACATTTAATCACAACGGAATTCCGGAATCGCGTCGTTCAAGCGCAGATCCCGTTATTATTACGTTTAAAAACGAGTATTACTTATTTGCGACCAATCAGGCAGGATTTTTCTGGAGCAAAGACATGTCCGATTGGAAATTTGTTTACGGAAGTTTTCAGCGACAACCTGCAGACGATGATCAGTGTGCACCCGCAGCTTGGGTTGTAAACGATACCTTGTTTTATGTAGGTTCAACTTGGAAAAAAGACCATCCGGTCTGGAAAACCGCAGACCCAAAATCAGGACAGTGGTTACGTCATGTAGATAAAGCAATGTTGCCTACCTGGGATCCTGCTATTTTTCAGGACGATGATAAAAAAGTTTACATGTACTACGGATCAAGCGGAAAATTACCACTTGTGGGTGTAGAAGTAGATTACAATACATGGTTGCCAAAAGGAAATCAGGCAGATTATGCGCAGTTGTATGCCGCTACAGAAGTAGAGGATATTCAAAAACCTTACGGACAAGCAAAAGCAGTTGTAGGTTTAGATCCTTCGGCACATGGTTGGGAACGTTTTGGACCTAATAACGATATGGAACCCGCACCGTGGGGCAATTTTATTGAAGGAGCATGGATGACAAAACACAACGGAAAATACTACATGCAATATGGAGCACCCGCAACCGAGTTTAAAGGTTATGCAAATGGTGTTCATGTAGGAGATCATCCGCTAGGACCTTTTGTGTATCAAAAGCATAATCCCATGTCATATAAACCCGGAGGATTTGTTATTGGTGCCGGACACGGAAACACCTTTGCAGATAATTACGGCAATTATTGGAATACCGGAACCTGCAAAATCTCTATCAAAGACAGATTCGAACGCCGTATCGATATGTTTCCAGCTGGTTTCGATAAAGATGACGTTATGTATTCTAATACGTCGTACGGAGATTTTCCGATACTTTTACCAACTCAGGAACGCGATCATACAAAAGGTGCTTCTGCCGGATGGATGTTGTTGTCTTATAAAAAGCCAGTTACCGTGTCTTCTTTTGAAGAATGTATGGAAGTAGAAACACATCGAGTAGACAATGGAGGCAAAAAAGTATACGAGAAATTTTGCTACGGCCCCGAAAACTTAACCGATGAGAATATTCAAACCTATTGGTCAGCCAAAACAGATAAAAAAGGAGAATGGTTACAGCTTGATTTAGGACGAAGCATGCAAATCAACGCTTTACAAATTAACTACGCAGATCATAAGGCAACACAATACAATAAAGCAATGGATATTTATTATCAGTACAAAATATTCATGTCTGATGATGCCGTAAATTGGACTTTAGTAGTAGATAAATCAAAAAACAGTAAAGATGTACCGCATGATTATGTTGAGCTGACAAAATCGATTAATGCGCGTTACATCAAAATGGAAAACATACACAACGCTTCCGGATTATTTGCTGTTTCTGACTTTAGAGTTTTCGGAAACGGATTGCTCGAAAAGCCTAAACCGGTTGCTGAGTTTAAAGTAAAAAGAAATACTAAAGATACCCGTAATGCTATGATTAGCTGGAAAAAACAAGCAGATGCGATAGGATATAATATTTATTACGGCATAGCTCCGGATAAATTGTATAATACGATTATGGTGTACGATGAAGATTCTTATGATTTTAGAGGTTTAGATAAAGGCACAAAATATTACTTCACGATCGAACCATTTAATGAAAATGGAATTGGTGCAAAAAATAAAATTATTGAAATAAAATAAATTAGAGAAAACCATACTGAAAACGCCGCAGAGTTGTTAATAATTTTGTTTCTTTACGGTGCAAACTAAAAAAAGCAAACTAAAAACGCCAAAATGCCCTTAAAACCATGAAAAAAACTATTTTTTTAACTCTTTTAATTTTGAACGGATTATCATCTATAGCACAAGAATCAATAGATGAACAAAACATTAAATTATTCTATAAAAAAGCATTAACGGAATCTAAATGTTACACTTGGTTAGAATACTTATCAAATGACATCGGTCCTCGTTTATCAGGATCTGCAAATGCCGAAACTGCAGTTCAATACACCAAATCACAATTAGAAAGACTTGGACTTGACAAAGTATACCTACAGGAAGTAATGGTTCCACACTGGGTAAGAGGAGAAAAAGAAACAGCTTACATTCTTAATAATAAAACAAAATCAGTGGTTCCAATTTGTGCTTTAGGTGGATCAGTTGCAACAGCAAAAACCGGACTTACTGCAGAGGTAATCGAAGTTTTAGGAATTGATGAACTAAAAAAATTAAGTGCTGATAAAGTAAAAGGAAAAATTGTGTTTTTCAACAGACCAATGAATCCTGAAAATATCGAAACATTTAAATCTTATGGCGCTTGTGTAGATCAAAGATTTGCAGGAGCACAAGAAGCAGCTAAACTTGGAGCAGTAGGAACAATTGTTCGTTCTATGAATTTACGTTTAGACGATTTTCCACATACAGGAGCACAAAGTTATGGTGATTTACCAAAAGAACAATACATCCCGACTGCTGCAATTAGTACAAATGGAGCAGAATTATTAAGCGCTAGCTTAAAAACTAATCCAGCTTTAAAATTTTACTTTAAACAATCTTGTCAAACATTACCGGATGCTTTATCGTACAATGTAATTGGAGAACTTACAGGAAAAGAAACTCCTGAAAATATCATGGTAGTAGGCGGACATTTAGATTCTTGGGACTTAGCAGACGGATCACATGATGATGGAGCAGGAGTAGTGCAAAGTATGGAAGTAATTCGTATTTTGAAAAACTTAAACTACAAGCCTAAAAATACCATTCGTGTTGTGTTGTTTATGAACGAAGAAAATGGCGGAAAAGGAGGAGCGAAATATGAAGAAGTTTCGAAACAAAAGAATGAAAATCACATTTTTGCTTTAGAGAGCGATTCAGGCGGATTTACTCCAAGAGGATTTTCTATTCAGGCAGATGATGCAAACGTTAAAAAGATACAAGGATTTAAAGACTTTTTTGAGCCTTATTTAGTACATAGTTTCACCATTGGTCATGCAGGTTCAGATATTGGTCATTTAACCTCTAAAACGATTGTAAAAGCAGGTTTAAAACCAGATTCTCAACGTTACTTTGATTATCACCATGCAGCAAACGACAAATTTGACGCTATCAACAAAAGAGAATTAGAACTTGGAGCAGCAACAATGGCTTCTTTAATGTATTTAATTGATCAAAAAGGAATTGAACTTCCTAAAAGCAACTAAATTTAGTTATGAATTGTGAATTGTTAGTTATAAGTTTTTTTATTTAGTAATTCACAATTAAAACTAGCTTTTCATAATAAACAGAAAGCTACGGGTTTAGGCTCGTAGCTTTTTTTGTATCCGGGTTTAACCTGGTTTAAAATTGTATTTTTATATTTTAAACGTTTTTTTGATAGATTGAATCGGCATCAATAACATCTTCGAAAAATCCAGATAATAGAACGGTAATGCTTGTCGGCCTTTTTTGTATTGTTTAAAGAAGTAATTAATTTTTGTAGGATAAAATGCTATTCCCGATAAAGTAACAAGAAATAAGTAAAGACTTCTTTTTCCATTCCCCAGTAAATAATACTGCATTCCAATTTCTTCTAAAGGCGATGTTCCTGTATTGGTTAAAACATGAATGATATCGTGATCCTCCAGTTTAGGCTGAATATCAAAATGATTTTTATAAAGAAAGTTTCCTAAACCAAAACCTAAACTGCCTTGAGGATAATCCATCAACTTTGTTTTGTCAATTTCCCAAGGCTCATTTTTCTTAAAGTATTTTTGATATGGTTTTCTGGAGAACTCGTACATTTTTTCAATTATAGTATCTTTCATGCTGGTTTTAGGTTTGTTGTTTGTTGTTTTCGACTTTTTTAAAAGTTCTTTGAATTTCAAAGTAAATAATTAAATAAAAAAGCTAATAGGTTTGAATTAGCTTTTTAGGATTTGTAAAAGGGAGATAATGATATCAGATCTAATACGTATCTACTACAGTTGTCAATAAATCAGATTCGTATAGGTCAGAGGGGGCAACTACTTTTTCCTGAAGCGGAATATCATTACCGTATCGTTCCTTTAAAATTTTCTGTACTCTTGCATCAGTAAGGTTGAAGCTTTTTAGTTCACGAAGCTTGCATAATTCAATATCAGCCGCATTTTTATAGATCTTCCAAATCAATTCAGAGCAGTAAATTCGGGTATCCGTCCACTCGAAGTACGCATCATACTCTTTACCATTAAATTGCTGACTATACTCTTTCATCTTTTGTATAGTAACCGGATTTAAAACCTGAGCAGCATTTTTTAATCTTTTTACAGCATATTTACCCTCTTTTCCATGCTGAATCCATTCTGAAAATGGAGTAAGTTTTACAGGCTGTACCGCTTCAAAAACAAAAAGATTTCCATTTATCGCATATACAATTCCACAGTGTGAAAATTTAGAATTTGTGGCAATTCGTACCGCTTCACACTGACTGGATTCTGAAGTCTGAAAAATTAGATCACCATCCTGAAATTGCTCTGATGATGCTACAGCAGAAATATTTTTTGTTTGTGAAAACGGATTGTTTGGAAACACGCGCATTGCTATAAATAAAGCAAATGAGAAGCTAAGTATGAATGTTATGGCAAGGAAAATGTATTTAGTCTTTTTCATGATGTATACTTGGTGTTTTTAAAAGTACTTTGAGATACAAAGTAATTGATAAAAAAAATAGTTACCAAATAAAATGATAACTATTTTTTCAAATATATTTTATGAAATATTAGATTCTAAAAATTCCACCAATAGCGATAATTCGCTGTAAGAAAAAGAACTCTTGCGAAGCCTTATCGTCATTACTAACCGTTGTTTTAATATCCTGCATGTTGATGTAACCACCTTTTAGCTCACCCTGAATGTAAAAATACTTAAAGAAAGTAACATTTATTCCGGCTTTTGCAGATAGTCCAAATCCTGAAACATGAAAATCATCATGACGATCTTTTCCTAAAAGCATCGTATTCGTTTTTGGGTATAAAACACCACCGCCAATACCTTCGGTCAAATTAATCTGAACCTTATCGATATTTGGGAGGTTAAACCATTTCGAAATATCATCATGTCTTGAAACTTCAGTATTAACGTAGTTTAGACCATCAGTGTGCTCATAAGTTAAGAACGTTTCATCTGTAAAATTGACAGGAGTATTATTGTAAACACCATTGTGAACCTCACCATTGATATAACCCGTAACATTTGCCGTCTGATTTTGAGTCATTACATATTTCATATGGTCTACACCAACTGCAACACTGTAATGATCATTAATAAAGTAACCAATTCTTAAATTAGTTTGCGGAATCGTCATGTTTACAGGATTAATATAATCAATATGCCATCCCTTAGGTTTGTCATGAGCCGTCATATTATTAACTGTAAAATTATAATCCTTTCCTCTAAAAGTTACATCAGATTTAGAGTAACTTTCTCTATTACCACCCCATGAAACAAAGAACTTTCCTTTATTATGCGCTGTGTATTTATCTTGTATTGCAACTTCTTCCTGAGCAAATGTGTTTACAGCAAAACACATTAAGAAGAATGGCAAGAATAAAATTTTATTTTTCAATTATTTAATTCTAAAAAATTTAAAATGAGTTAACAGTTTTTCTGATGGCAACCAATTTGGTCATTAAGCCTTCAAAATAGTCAAGGTGAAGCATATTGGCACCATCACTTTTTGCATTAGCAGGATCAAAGTGTGTTTCGATGAAAATTCCATCAACACCTACTGCAATACCAGCTTTCGCTACAGTTTCGATCATATCAGGTCTTCCGCCTGTTACACCAGCCGTTTGGTTAGGTTGTTGCAAAGAATGCGTAACATCCAAAACCGTTGTTGCATATTGTTGCATAGTAGGAATACCTCTATAATCAACAATCATGTCCTGATAACCAAACATAGTACCACGATCCGTCACCATTACGTTTTCATTATTACAGTCTAATACCTTTTGTACAGCATGTTTCATGCTTTCCGGGCTCATAAACTGACCTTTCTTCAAGTTCACCACTTTTCCGGTGTTAGCCGCAGCAACAACCAAATCAGTCTGACGAACAAGGAAAGCAGGAATTTGCAAAACATCTACGTATTGCGCTGCCATATCAGCATCTTCGTTAGTATGAATATCTGTAACAGTTGGAATATGAAAAGTCTCAGAAACTTTTCTTAAAATTTTCAAAGCTTTTTCGTCTCCAATTCCGGAGAAACTATCGATTCTCGATCGGTTTGCTTTTTTAAAAGATCCTTTAAATACATAAGGAATCTCAAGTTTG
>Ga0247817_10002184_pt1 | contig 10113 bp, 10 predicted proteins | sample UWRJL212509R1_FD_178010 | JGI IMG/M metagenome (GOLD analysis project Ga0247817, IMG submission 178010) | Plant litter microbial communities from Arlington Agricultural Research Station in Wisconsin, United States - UWRJ-L212-509R-1 | ecosystem: Environmental > Terrestrial > Plant litter >...
CGCCGGCGTGTTCCGCGTGACGCCCGACGCCATGAATCTCGGCTCGATCATCGAAACGCTGACCGACAACGGCAAGCGCACGATCATGGTCCAGCGCTACATCCCCGACATCGTCAAGGGCGACAAGCGCATCCTCGTGATCGACGGCAAGCCGGTACCGTTCGCGCTCGCGCGCATCCCGCAGAACGGCGAAGTGCGCGGCAACCTCGCGGCCGGCGGCGTCGGCGTGGCCGTGCCGCTGACGGCGCGCGACCGCGAAATCGCCGAAACGCTGGGCCCCGTGCTGGCCGCGCGCGGCCTGCTGCTCGTGGGACTGGACGTGATCGGCGACTACCTGACGGAAGTGAACGTCACGAGCCCGACCTGCTTCCAGGAGATCACCGAACAAAGCGGTTTCCAGGTGGCGGCCATGTTCATCGATGCGGTCGAGGCGCGCGCGCAAGCGCCGCGCGGCTAAGGCGGGAGCGGATATGGTCGGCATCTTACTGATGACGCATGCGCCGCTGGGCCAGGCGTTCATCGCCGCATGCAACCACGTGTTCCGCGGCGATACGGAGCGCCTCGAAGCGATCGACGTGACGGCGGACCAGGACCTGACGGAAGTGCAGGCGCTGGCCACGGCCGCCATCTGCCGCCTCGACGACGGCGACGGCGTGCTCGTGATCACGGACGTGAAAGGCGGCACGCCCGCCAATTGCTGCAACAAGCTGGCCGATGCGGGACGCGTCGAAGTCATCGCCGGCATCAGCCTGCCGATGCTGCTGCGCGCCATCACCTACCGCCGCGACACGCTCGACGTGGTCGTGGAAATGGCGCTGGCCGGGGCGCAAAGCGGCGCGGTCAGGGTCGACAACCGGATTCGCGTCGGCCAAACCTGAGGTCGCCGCCGATCGCCCGCCAACGCGGGGGACGGCGGCTTTTTTGTTATGCGCAGTGCTGATTGAGACAATATAAAAATGATTCAACAAGAACTTGAGATTATCAACAAGCTTGGTTTGCATGCACGCGCCTCGGCTAAATTCACGCAGCTGGCCGCGAAATTCCAGAGCGATGTCTGGCTCACCCGTAATGCCCGCCGCGTCAACGCGAAATCGATCATGGGCGTGATGATGCTGGCCGCCGGCAAAGGCGCCAAGGTCACGCTCGAAGCGGACGGCGCCGACGAAAGCGCCTGCATGGCAGCGCTCGTGGCACTGGTCAACGACAGGTTCGGCGAAGGCGAGTAATGCCCGATGATTTCAGCCTCCAACGCATCCTGACAGGACCGCCCATGGCTTCTTTCACGCTCCACGGCATTCCCGTTTCGCGCGGCATCGCGATCGGCCGCGCCCACCTGCTGCGCCCGGCCGCGCTCGACGTCAAGCATTACCTGATCGCCGAAGAACAGCTCGAAGCGGAAGTGCAGCGGCTGCAGGCCGCGCTGTCGGCCGTGCACCGCGAACTGCAGACGCTGTGGAACGAATTGCCGAAGGATGCGCCGACGGAGCTCGGCGCGTTCATCGACGTGCACGTGCTGATCCTGTCCGACCCCCTGATTTCGGAAGCGCCGCTCGACATCATCCGCACGCGCCATTACAACGCCGAGTGGGCGCTGCTGACCCAGATCGACGAGCTGTCGGCGCAGTTCGACGAAATCGAAGACCCGTACCTGCGCGAGCGCAAGGCCGACATCCAGCAGGTCGCCGAGCGCGTGCTCAAGGTGCTCATGGGCAGCGAGCCGCTGCCCAAGACCGCCGCGGCCGACGATGAATTCCAGGCCCAGATGATCGTCGTCGCGCACGACATTTCGCCGGCCGACATGCTCAAGTTCCGCGACCGCTCGTTCATCGGCTTCATCACGGACGTCGGCGGCCAGAACTCGCACACGGCCATCGTCGCGCGCAGCCTCGACATCCCGGCCGCCGTCGGCATGTCGCAGGCGTCCACGCTGATCGAGCAGGACGACTGGGTCATCATCGATGGCGACGTCGGCGTCGTCATCGCCAACCCGAGCGGTCTGGTGCTGGGCCAGTACCGCGAACGCCAGCTCGCGCAGCAGCGCGCGCGCAAAAAGCTCAACAAGCTGAAAAAGACGGTCGCCGTGACCAAGGACGGCACGACGATCGCGCTGATGGCCAACATCGAGCTGCCCGACGACTGCGCGGCGGCGATGGAATCGGGCGCCAACGGCGTCGGCCTGTTCCGTTCCGAATTCCTGTTCATGGGCCGTTCGATCCCGAGCGAAGACGAACAGTTCGAGCAGTACAAGCGGGCCGTGGTGGCGATGAAGGGCCGTCCCGTGACGATCCGCACGCTCGACATCGGCGCCGACAAGCCGCTCGACCAGAGCGACCACACGGCGCTCAATCCGGCGCTCGGCCTGCGCGCGATCCGCTATTGCCTGGCCGAGCCGCAGCTGTTCCTGACCCAGTTGCGCGCGATCCTGCGCGCTTCGGCGTTCGGCAAGGTGCGCATCCTGATCCCGATGCTCGCGCACGCGTTCGAGATCGACCAGTCGCTGGCCATGATCGCGCAGGCCAAGGCGCAGCTGCGTGAAACGGGCGTCAAGTTCGACGACGACGTTGACGTCGGCGCGATGATCGAAATTCCGGCCGCCGCGCTGGCGCTGCCGATGTTCGTCAAGCGCATGGACTTCCTGTCGATCGGCACCAACGACCTGATTCAGTACACGCTGGCGATCGACCGGGTTGATTATGAAGTCGCGCACCTTTACAATCCTCTCCATCCCGCCGTACTGCAGCTGATCGCCATGACGATTGCGGCCGGCCACAAGGCCGGCATCGACGTTGCCGTGTGCGGCGAGATGGCGGGCGACCTGAAACTGACGCGACTGCTGCTGGGCATGGGCTTGCGCGAATTTTCCATGCATCCGGCGCAGATCCTGGCCGTCAAGCAGGAAATCCTGTCGAGCGACCTGGAACGCATCGTGCCGCAAACCCGCAAGATCCTGCGCGCCATGGAACCGGACGCGATTGCCGATGCCGTCGCGGCGCTGCAACTGATGTAACAAGCGAGACCTTCACTGCCGTGGGTGACGAAGGTCTCGATAGCAAGGCTGCGGGACCATCATCACGGTCCCGCATCGATCACTGGCCCGTGGGGCCGCGCTGTACTCACTCTCACAATCCATGTCTTCGATAGGAATCGTCTCGCCGCAGATCATGCATTTCGCACAGCCGTTGCCGCTGCAAAGCGGCGCCTCGCTGCGCGACTACTTGCTCATGTATGAAACCTACGGCACCCTCAATGCCGACAAATCCAACGCGGTGCTCGTGTGCCACGCGCTCAACGCCTCGCACCACGTGGCCGGCGTGTACGCCGACGCGCCGAACAACGTCGGCTGGTGGGACAATATGGTCGGTCCCGGCAAATCGCTCGACACCGACAAGTTCTTCGTCATCGGCGTCAACAACCTCGGCTCGTGCTTCGGCTCGACGGGACCGATGCACGCCAATCCCGCCACGGGCAAGCCATACGGCGCGGCCTTCCCCGTGGTGACGGTGGAAGACTGGGTCACGGCCCAGGCGCGCCTGGCCGACGCGCTCGGCATCGTGCAGTTCGCGGCCGTGATGGGCGGCTCGCTCGGCGGCATGCAGGCGCTGGCCTGGAGCATCATGCATCCGGACCGGCTGCGCCACTGCGTCGTCATCGCGTCCACGGCCAAGCTGTCGGCGCAGAACATCGCGTTCAACGATGTCGCGCGCCAGGCCATCCTGACGGACCCCGGCTACCATGGCGGCGACTTTTATGCGCACGGCGTGGTGCCGAAGAACGGCCTCAAGGTCGCGCGCATGATCGGCCACATCACCTACCTGTCGGACGACGACATGGCCGAGAAATTCGGCCGCAAGCTGCGCGACATCGCCGAAAGCGGCGACTACAAGTTCGGCTTCGGCATCGACTTCGAGATCGAATCGTACCTGCGCTACCAGGGCGACAAGTTTTCCGAGTACTTCGACGCCAATACCTATCTGCTCATTACCAAGGCGCTCGACTACTTCGATCCGGCGCGCCACCACGGCGGCAACCTCGCCAAAACGCTGGCCGGCACCAAGGCCAAGTTCCTGCTCGCGTCGTTTACGACGGACTGGCGCTTCTCGCCCGAACGCAGCCGCGAAATCGTGCAGGCGCTGATCGAAAACCGCCGCCAGGTGACGTATGCGGAAATCGATGCGCCGCACGGCCACGATGCGTTCCTGCTCGACGATGCGCGCTACATGAAGCTCGTGCGCGCCTATTACGACCGGGTATGGACTGAACTGAGCCAGGAGGCTGCATGACTTTCGACGATTTGAGCAGCGCCCGCCCCGACCTCGCGTTCATCGCGCACTGGATACCGAAAGGCGCCCACGTGCTCGACGTCGGCTGCGGCGACGGCGTCATGCTCGACTACCTGCAGTCGGACAAGCAGTGCAGCGGCTACGGCATCGAAATCGCCGACGACAAGGTGCTCGACAGTACGCGCCGCGGCGTGCAGGTGATCCAGCACGACATGGAGCAGGGACTGGGACTGTTCGGCGACAATGCGTTCGACACGGTGCTGTGCCTGTCGTCGCTGCAGATGATGAAGCAGGTCGAAGACCTGCTGCGCGACATCGTGCGCGTGGGCGCCGAAGCGATCGTGTCGTTCCCGAACTTCGCGTACTGGCCGCACCGGATGGCGCTGCTGCAGGGGCGCATGCCCGTGTCGAAGTCGCTGCCGTACCAGTGGTACGACACGCCCAACGTGCGCTGCGCGACGATCACGGATTTCCGCGAGCTCGCCGAGGAGGTGGGACTCGAAGTGATCGAATGCGTGGCGCTGGCCGAAGGCCGCATGGTGTCCGTGCTGCCGAACCTGCGCGGCGACCTGGCCGTGTTCCGGCTGCGCAAGCGCAAGGGAAACTGAGCGTTGGCGCGGCGGTGTCGCTGGCGCGCGGATGCGCCAGCGCGTCGCCACGCGCCAGGTGGACATGCTAAAGTGCCGCAATCTACGCACACACGCATCGGGAGTCCCTACCATGAAGATTATTGCCCATCGCGCCGCCATCGCCGTGCTGGCCGCCACGCTGGCCGGCGGCGCCGTCCACGCGCAACAGCCGCAGCCGCAAAACGACGGCATCCCCGTGACCAAACTGTCGCGCTTGCGCGGCCTCAGCGGCGACGCCGCCCAGTTCGACCAGCAATCGAAGCTCCAGTACACGCAGCTGCTCGGCGAAGCGAAGGAAAAGGGCGCGCTCGTGCCCGACAGCGACCCGCGCGTGCAGCGCCTGCGCGCGATCGCCCAGCGCCTGATTCCGCATGCCACGCGCTGGAACGCCGACGCCGCCAACTGGAAGTGGGAAGTGAATTTGCTCGATTCGCCGCAGGTCAACGCATTCTGCATGCCGGGCGGGCGCATCGCGTTCTACTCGGGCATCCTCGAAAAACTCAACCTGACCGACGATGAAGTGGCGATGGTCATGGGCCACGAAATCGCCCATGCGCTGCGCGAGCATGCGCGCGCCCAGGCCGGCAAGACGGCCGTCACGTCGATCGGCAGCCGCTTGCTCGGCGCCGGCCTGTCCGCGTATTTCGGCGTCGATCCCAAGCTCGGCGAAGTGGGCAGCGACCTGCTGACCCAGGGCGTCTCGCTCAAGTATTCGCGCGACGACGAAGGCGAGGCCGATCTGGTCGGCATGGATCTGGCCGCGCGCGCCGGTTTCGATCCGCGCGCGGGCGCCGTGCTGTGGCAGAAAATGGGCGCGGAAAACAAGAATGCGCCGCCCGTGTTCCTGTCGACACACCCGTCGGGCAAGAACCGCATCAGCGAAATGAACAAGGCGCTGCCGCAGGTGATGCCCGTCTACGCGCGCACGCAGAACAAGACCGTGGCGTCGCTGCCGGCCTACCGCACGACGCCTGCACCGCGCTGACATGGCGCTGCTGAAGGACCCCGGCGCGTCCGATGCACCGGGCCGCGCACCGCTGCCGCTGCGCGACGGCGTCGCGCCGAGCTATCTGTGGCTGCCGGCCGGCGACTGGCCCGACATGCTGGCGTTCCTGTGCGCGCGCTATCCGGCCGTCGGCCAGGCGCAGTGGCGCGCACGGATGGCGCGCGGCGACGTCGTCGACGGCGACGGCGCGCCGCTCGGCCCGGCCAGCGCGTACCGGCGCGGCATGCGCATCTTTTATTACCGCGAACTGGACGAGCCGGAAACGCCGATTCCGTTCCGCGAACAGATCCTGTTCCAGGATGCGCACCTGGTCGTCGTCGACAAGCCCCATTTCCTGCCGATGATACCGAGCGGGCGCTTCCTGCACGAGACGCTGCTCGTGCGGCTCAAGAAGACGCTCGGGCTGGCCGACCTGACGCCGATCCACCGGCTCGACCGCGAAACGGCCGGCGTCGTCGTGTTTTCATCGAATATCGCGAGCCGCGGCGCTTACCAGTCGCTGTTCCAGCAGCGCGCCGTGCACAAGGAGTACGAGGCGCTGGCGCCGCGCCTGCACGGGCGCAGTTTCCCGTTTACGTACCGCAGCCGCATGGTCGACGGCGACAAGTTCTTCATCATGAAGGAGGAGGACGGCGAGCCCAATTCGGAAACCGTGATCGACGTGATCGAGCACCGGCCGGACGCCACGCTGTACCGGCTGCAGCCGCACACGGGACGCAAGCACCAGTTGCGGCTGCACCTGGCGTCGCTCGGCATCCCGATCGTCAACGATGCGTTTTATCCGGTGGCGCTGCCGTGCAAGCAGGACGACGTGTCGCAGCCGCTCAAGCTGCTCGCACGCGCGATCGCGTTTACCGATCCGCTCACGGGACAGCCGCGCAGCTACCGGAGCCTGCGTAGCTTGTAAGGTTTAATGGCGGCTGCCAGACGCCCTTAGGGGCGGTAGTCGATGATCAGCGGCGCGTGATCGGAGAAGCGTTCGTCCTTGTAGATCGCCACCGCGCTGGCCTTGCCCGCGATGCCGGGCGTGGCGACGTGGTAATCGATGCGCCAGCCGACGTTCTTCGCGTAAGCCTGGCCGCGGTTGCTCCACCATGTGTACTGTTCTTCGCGCTTGTCGATGCCGCGGTGGACGTCGACGAAGCCCACTTCGTCGAATACGCGCGTGAGCCATGCGCGTTCTTCGGGCAGGAAGCCCGAATTCTTCTTGTTGCCCTTCCAGTTCTTCAGGTCGATCTCGTGGTGCGCGATGTTCCAGTCGCCGCAGATCACCACTTCGCGGCCTTCGGCGCGCAATTGCAGCAGGTGGGCGATGAACAGGTCCATGAAGCGGAACTTGGCGTCCTGGCGTTCGGGCCCTGACGAACCCGATGGGCAGTACACGGAAATGATGGTCAGGTCGCCGTAATCGCAGCGCACGTAGCGGCCTTCGGCGTCGAATTCGGGGCTGCCGAAGCCGATCAGCACGGCGTCCGGCTCGATCTTGCTATAGATGCCCGTGCCCGAATAGCCTTTCTTGACGGCGTAATGGAAGTGGCCGTGGTAGCCGCCCGGATTGCGGAATTCCGGCGTCATGTCTTCGGCCTGCGCCTTCAGTTCCTGCACGCAGATGAAGTCGGCGTCTTGCGTCGCCATCCAGTTGAAAAAGCCTTTTTTGGCGGCGGAGCGGATCCCGTTCAGGTTCGCGGAAATAATTTTAGGCATAGGGCGGCGTGGGCAGGGTAGGGGCGCGGCGATTGTCTCGCCGGGGCGCGCGGATTAAAATACAGGCACTTTTCAGAAATGGGGCTATCGTGCAAAATTTACGGCAACAGTTTATCGCGTTTTCAGTCGCTTCGGGCGTCTTGCGCTTCGGCGAGTTCACCACCAAGGCGGGACGCCAGTCGCCGTACTTCTTCAACGCAGGCCTGTTCCACGACGGCGCCACGCTGGCCCAGCTGGCCCAGTTCTATGCGCAGACGCTGCTCGACTCGGGCGTCGAGTTCGACATGCTGTTCGGCCCCGCCTACAAGGGCATCACGCTGGCGTCGGCGACGTCCGTCGCGCTGGCCGGCAAGGGCCGCAATACGTCGTTCGCGTTCAACCGCAAGGAAGCCAAGGACCACGGCGAAGGCGGCACGCTCGTCGGCGCCAAGCTGCAGGGCAAGGTCGTCATCATCGACGACGTGATTTCGGCCGGCACCTCGGTGCGCGAATCGGTCGACATGATCCGCGCGGCCGGGGCCGAACCGTGCGCCGTGCTGATCGCGCTCGACCGCATGGAACGCTCGGGCACGGATGGCGCGCTGTCGCCGAATTCGGCCGTGCAGGAAGTGAGCCGGCAGTACGGCATTCCCGTGATCTCGATCGGCAATCTGGACGACCTGTTCGGCTACCTGTCGGCAGCCGGCGCGGCGCCCGAACTGCTCCAGCATAAAGAGGCCGTGGCCGCTTACCGCGCACGTTACGGCGTGCTCTGAGGGGCGTAGGCCGGCGCGCAATTTATGATATCTTGGTGCAATATTAAAAATGGAGCAACCGTGAATATTGCGACGCTGAAGGTATATGGAGACGATACCGCGTTGGCCGACATCCGTGATGGCTTGCCGATCGAGCCCGATGCAGACTGGAAGAAAGGCGACATCCGGCCCGACGGCCGGGTGCGCATCGATGCCGGGTTTTACGTGAAGTTAGGCGCCGACCAGAACCCGATGGCCTTGCTGCGGCAAGTCCATGCGTTCATGGTCGAGTGCCAGGCGCGCGGCATCACGTTCGACGTGGCGCCCGTCGCTGCCGAATTGCGCATCGCCTACACGGTGGCCGACGCGCCCGGCGCGCCGACGCTCGACTTTTCGCTGGCCGAGCTCGGCTTGCTGATCGAAATGGGCGTTACGCTCAGCATAGCGTCCTGACGGCATGCGCGGCACGGGCCCGATACAGCCGGGCTCGTGTCCGCTTTTGTTACATGTCCGTGCCTGACACCACGGTGGGCGCTTAGCTGGCCAGTTTTTGCTTGAGCAATTCCGTCAGCTGGGCCGGGTTGGCCTTGCCTTTCGAGGCTTTCATCGCCTGGCCGATCAGCGCGTTCAATGCCGCTTCCTTGCCGGCGCGGTATTGTTCGACGGACTTGGCGTTGGCGGCCAGCACGTCGTTGACGATCGCTTCGAGCGCGCCGCTGTCGGAAATCTGCTTCAAGCCTTTCGATTCGATGATCGCATCGACGACGTTGTCGTCGGCCGAGCGCGCTTCCCACATGGCGGCGAACACTTCTTTGGCGATCTTGTTCGAGATCGTGCCGTCGGCGATGCGCGCGAGCATGGCGGCGAGCTGGGCCGGCGTCACCGGCGCGTCGGCGATGTCGACGTCGGCGCGGTTCAGCGTCGAGGCGACGTCGCCCATCAGCCAGTTGGCGGCGACCTTGGCGTGCTCCTTGCCCGTCTTGGCGACGACGGCTTCGAAGTAGCCGGCCATCGCTTTCGACGACGTCAGGATCAGCGCATCGTAGTCGGACAGCGCATACTGTTCGATGAAGCGTGCGCGCATGGCGCCCGGCAGTTCCGGCATGTCGGCCTTGACGCGCGCGATCCACTCGGGCGAGATGGCCAGCGGCGGCAGGTCCGGGTCGGGGAAGTAGCGGTAATCCTGCGCGTCTTCCTTGCTGCGCATGGCGCGCGTTTCCTTCCTGTCCGGATCGTACAGGCGCGTGGCTTGCTGGACCTTGCCGCCGTCTTCGATCAGTTCGATCTGGCGGCGCACTTCGACGTTGACGGCTTCCTCGATGAAGCGGAACGAGTTCAGGTTCTTGATTTCGCAGCGCGTGCCGAATTCCTTCTGGCCCACGGGACGCACGGAGACGTTGACGTCGCAGCGGAACGAACCTTCCTGCATGTTACCGTCGCACACGCCGAGCCAGACGACGAGCGAATGCAGGGCCTTGGCGTAAGCCACGGCTTCGGCCGCGCTGCGCATTTCAGGCTCCGACACGATTTCGAGCAGCGGCGTGCCGGCGCGGTTCAAGTCGATGCCCGTCATGCCCTGATAGTCTTCGTGCAGCGACTTGCCGGCGTCTTCCTCGAGGTGAGCGCGCGTCAGGTTGACGGTCTTGGTGACGAATTTGCCATCCTTTTCGTAGCCGAAGGTCAGCGTGCCGCCCTGGACGACGGGGTCGTCCATCTGGCTGATCTGGTAACCCTTGGGCAAGTCCGGATAGAAGTAGTTC
>Ga0247817_10002187_pt1 | contig 10100 bp, 6 predicted proteins | sample UWRJL212509R1_FD_178010 | JGI IMG/M metagenome (GOLD analysis project Ga0247817, IMG submission 178010) | Plant litter microbial communities from Arlington Agricultural Research Station in Wisconsin, United States - UWRJ-L212-509R-1 | ecosystem: Environmental > Terrestrial > Plant litter >...
CATTGCAGTTTTACAAGGTCCTGCAGTCGGTCAACGACGACCCGTCGCAAAGCGCCGCATTCGCCCGGTCTGTCCATCGCGACATCGTACCGGTCCTCAATGCCGCACCGTCTGTCCCGAACAGGTCGCGCCTCTCCCCGACCGGGGGGCGCAAGGGTGTGCACATGCACCATCGCCCGACAACCTCCGATACGGCTCTTAATCCTCCGCGTGACGCGCAGACGGAGGAATCCAAAAGCACAGAGCGCATGGGGACGTGGTCGAATCTAAGCCAGGGCTCCCTAAGTCCAAACAGTGTGGCTTGGCCACCAGAGGCCTTTAAACCAGGCTTCAGGGAGACGGTGACGGACAAGGGTATATTCCCCGCGCCCAGCCTCGCGCAAGAGTCGAGTTTCGGCGGCATCATGATTTCGTCCGAGGTGACGGTTGAGGAAGAGGAGTCCGACGTCATAGGTCCCGCGCTCACCACGAACGGAATACCAAACTCGTCGGGGAAACTCCGCAGCCCTGGCAGATCCTACGGGGTAACCAACTCAGACAACGAAGACGACGACGACATGCCGCAGGACGGTCACCGGGTGCACAGCTACCAAAAGTCGAGTCGGTCAAAGCGTGGAATCGAGCTCAAGAATATGCCAAAGGTGCTTGGGTCCCGCGGCGAGTCGAGAGTGGAGGTGACAGTGAAGAAGGGAGACGAGCTAGCGACGTTTGTTGATGTCTTGTTTGATCGATGTGTGGATACCGATACCCCGGGGCTTGGATACTAGGTAGTTGGGGGTTTTAGATTTGGGTTGGATATTGTAGAAAAGTGTTTATACATTAGCATATCTAATTAGGTTACCAAATGTGGAATTGTTATTTGCTCGGAGCTCTCTTGATGACTGGTGGAACACTGGGGATTGTTGTTTTCTGTCAGGGGGTGGCCTGTGCGTCTGTGTCTGTAGAGTGGAGTTAGGGGTTAGTCGGACCGTCCGACTCTGCCTGTTGCCGATACCAAGGCTAGCGCTGCGCTCCAATACACATCACGCCCAGGGGCGCTATCAACATAAGGGGTTTAGGGGTGTGTATTGGTAGCTCAATTTAACTAGGTGGTACATGAAGAAGAAAAGAGACATCTCTACTTGGTGTGCAGAAAGGAGCACATGATGCGTCATCATCTCGTCGAGCACGCACTCCAGCCGAACTTCCAACCCCACCTCGTCTCCTAAATTACGCCTTTCCTCCGCTCCCGTCGTCCTCACAAGAGACGGTACAACGTTACACCTAGTAAGATGCGCAGTTCAAGTACAAAAAGAATGGTCTAGGTATCATGTCCCAATTTTGAGAAGTCTCCAATCTGGGTCAGGGTGGCCTTTTTTTATCGTCCAAGGTGTGAGCTCACTCATGCCGGCAGGCGGATACTTCGAATTTTCATGGTGATTGGTGTGTGGAGTCGGGGCGAAGGGGGGCCGAGAGAAAGAAGGAGAGATACAGCACATCGAGTTCAGCATGGCGGCCAACATCTCTTTTCTTGGCGGCGCGCAGCCCCGGTCTTGCCACCGACGGCGGTAGCAGTGTGGTTGGTCTATGCCGCGACGGTGGTCGTCGTAGTTGCCGTTGCGCCGGCAGTCTGGACGACCACGCCCGAGGGCACCGTCACGCCCGACGGGATGGACGCGCCCGAGGGCAGGGAGATGGTGATGGCCGAGACAATGGTGAAAGAGGCGGCAGCCGCGAGGAGGGTGGCGAAGCAGGTCTTCATTGTGGCGGGTGGCCGTGTTGTTTGATGAGGGGGTTGATGAAGTGGATGGGAAGATGGGATCGAATGGAATGAGCTTGGAAGGTGGCTTTGTTGCTAGTGCGGACGGTAGCGAGTGAAGCGTCTGATGAAGCTGAGGATGCGAATTGGAGGGGAGTGTCAGGGGGGGTGAGCGGCCGGTATATATGTGTGTAGAATGCGGCTAAGAAGCGTGCTGGGTGCCAGTGAACCGATGGCGTGGGGTCCTATTCTTGGTTGGTGAGGTGACAACGGGAGTACCGGGGGGTCTTTGAGGCATGCAGGACACACATGGAAGTCCCGCGAAACGGTTGTTGAGGGTAGCGATGCTTGGTATGGCCCGAATTCACACATGCGTGTGTTGACGCCTTGGGCCATGGATGGAGGGTGGCACGACACTAGGAGTGTACATTCGATCCACGGGACGGAGCGCCAAAGGCTTCCCTCTCCTCACCTTGCTCATCATCTTCCGTCTCTAGGTCTGCGACGGTGATAGGCGTCTGTCCCTATCGGCGAAGTCACGATACCTTTTCCTCTGACAAACTCGGACTCAGCTGGCCCGTGACTCGTCTACAACGGCCGAACTTCGGAGCTACTGTACCGTGCATGCTTATCCGCAGACGTCCTACGTACATTAAGGCATAGACCATCCAGCGCTCAAGTTGGCCGTACCAAGGAACCGTCACAATGATCACACAAGCATCTGGGGAGGCAGGGAAATGGGCTTATGCTAGCATCTCGGGGTCCATACTAGCCGGATGAAAATGGAGCCACATCGATGATCGGGCTGGTAATCCGATTCAAGGGGACGCCGAAGAGTCTGTCTCCGCTCTCCTACTCCAAGCGTCTTTACCCAAATGTGATCCAATATCCTGTGCGATCGTGGCAATCCCTCCACAAGGCGACTTGGTGTTCTTCCCTGCTTGCATTGGGGTCTCTTGAGGACGCATCAGCTAAACCGCGTCGTCTACAATGCAGGCTGGTACAATTGGACGTCATTATTGTGGGCAGAGCAGCACTGCCAACATTAACCTCGGAGGTGTACCGATCTCGATTTCCCTACATCCCAGGGACCCAGATATATAAAGTTGATATCGATTCCCTCCCGACTAAAGTTCGATCCGGCATCTCACACCCGGCATTACTCCCTAGCTCTCGCCTTCACCTTGATCTTGAGCGCCACCGGCCTCACATTAAACCAGCCGTCCTGCTTCATCTGATACCCCCCGTCGACCAACTCCCAGTCCACCGCCATGATGATCTTGGCCGCCACAATCACCAAAAACTCCCACGCCCAGTGTCGACCGATACACGCCCTCTTCCCGTTGCCGAACCACTTCTTAACCCCTGCGGGTAGTTTCTCAAACGCCTCGCCAAGCATCCGCTCCGGCCGAAACTCCAGCGGCTCGTCAAACACGGCCGGGTCGCGGTTCACGCCGTGCAGCACAATGATCATGGCTTGATTGTGCGCAATCGCATACTTGCCGCCCGCCAGCAGCACCGGCGACGTGTCGCTCTCGTCCTTGCGCGGGATCGGCTCAATGTTGAACCCCGGGGCGGCGCACGACAGGCGCAGCGTCTCGCGCACCACGGCCTCGACATAGGGTAGCTGCGCGGCAACGTGGGCGTGCGTGAGGGCCGCGTGGTCCGGTCCGACGACGGCGTCGAGCTCGGCGCGCGCGCGGGTGAGGGCCGTCGGGTTCTGCGCGAGGAAGACGAGCATGGCAGCAAGTGCACACGGCGCGGTCGAGGTGCCAATGGGCATGGTGATGATCTCGTCAATGACCTGCGAGTCGGAGAGGGTCTCCTTGGACACGGGATCGACGCCGTGCTGCAGCGCCCAGAGGAGGTCGTGGCGGTCCGGGGAGGGGGGGTTGGCGGCGCGGAAGGCGAGGATGTCGGCGGCCCAGTCGCGCTGGACCTTGATGGCCTTCTTCCACTTGGAGTTATAGAGGAGAGCGGTGAGCAACTTGGGTCGCGACGGGCGCTTCATGGACTCCGACGTGGTATCTTCCATGGCCTGGAGCACGGGGTGGGGAGGGCCGTCTAGGTTATTGAGCTTCTTGCCAAAGAATGAGAGGGTGGTGGCTTCCAGGGTAAGGCGGGTGAGCTGCTCAAAAGGGGCAATGGTGTTGCTCGTGGCCGGGAGGGCCGACCACTTGGCGATGAGTTCGTCGGTGGTTGAGGCTAGGTCGGCAAAGAGGGCAGCGACAGAGTCGGGCGAGAGCATGGGGGCTATGATGCGGTGGGCGACGCCCCAGGCCTCCTCGTGGTCGTAGGCCGTGAAGAGGCCGTCGTTGCAGAGGGCGCGGATCTCGACGATGGGCCCCCCGACGTACTTGCGGAAGCGCTTCTCGTCGCATATCTCGTCGGCGAGGGCGGCGCTGGCGACAAAGACAATCTTGTGGCCGAGGACATTGATCTGAAAGATTTCGCCATGCTTCTCCGCCAACGTCTTGAGCGACCACCACGTGTTGTTGGGGTTGATGTCGAGGATGTTGCCCAGCAGCGGGAGACCGCGCGGTTGGGGGATGGGTGTCGACATTTTTGGCGCTGGAGTCTATCCCGCCCTCTGTTCCAGGGCGAACTGGCGTGCTTAAGAAGCCATGTCCTGAAGAAGGGGTTTGGGAGGGCGACACAAGACCAACGCAGAGGGCGGAAACGAAGGGGCTGGGACTGGAGCCATTGTTGGCTGCCCGCCCATTTCATTCCAATGACAGGACTTTGCGTGACGTACGGCGTCCAGCTGGGCTAGGGGTGTTGAGACACAGCAGCTTCGCTCCGCAGACGATGCCAATAAAGAGCTGAGGGGACGTCTGTGCATGCGTCGTGGCTTGTTTGTCGGCCAGTTGTGAGGCGTCTTGACGGGGCCGGATCCGAGACCTGCAGTCGCTGTTGTCTCGACCCGCACGCGGGGCGCGAAGGTGGTAGGGGAGAGGCCATCGTCAGCCAGTCGGGTGCTGCAGATCTGCGCCGGCGGTGGTGGGCGGGTCTTGGCCCGCCGTCGATGCAGATCTACAGCACCCGAGTCCAGATGCAACTCCCAAAAAGTCTGTTGGCCTCTTGAAAGATGCCGATTTATTCTGGGAGGACGGGGTTGGTCGACAGTTAATTGGTCACAGCAAGGCAAAAAGGTCAGTATATACATCCAGCGTACAATCCAGCCCTGGTTGGTTTTTTTTGGCGCGAGACGTTCGGGACAGCTATACACCTGTTGATTAAGGCCCTAAAGTCGAAACTCGAGGCTTGAGCTCGGCACCAGATGGCACTTGGTTGTTTAGGGAAAGGTCTCACGCTAATAAATAAACTAGGGCTGGATTGTACACGTTCTTGGAACGGTCACTCGCTGTCGCGTTCCTATCTGGGTTGAAGAACTCGGTAAACACCTCTGCCCTCTAACAAGACTCTTCCAAAGGACAGTTCTTCCAGGTACTGGATGATTCACGTAAAATTTCCGGAGCTTCCCCTGATCCCATTTCCAGACTTAGGCAAAGACCGAGCAATAGTTCATAAGTTAAGATAATAGGCAGTCACGTCCCCAGTTCAGAGACTGCACAATGTTTTCATCATGGCACAAACAGACCTAGAAATAGAAACCTTCCATGACATACATGGGGGTAGCCCTGCGAGCCTGGCCAGGCACCAGCAACAGCTGCCTCTGTGGCAATCTCCCCATGTGGCAGCTCCCGTTCTCCATGCCGACTTGGAAGCTTACCTCAGTCACCTCCTTTCTCCAGTCTCCAAAAACAAGCCGCACCTAATTCTATTTACCAAACCGATACTAGTTCAAGGACGCTCAGAACAAGTTATTTGGTTGCCTAAGCCAAGAGACCCCGTTTGGGTCTCTGTGACCCTTGTTGTGGTCTTGGCGTAGCCGAGCTGAATGTCACCCTCCCGGCCCACCCCTAACCCAGCACTATGTTTAGATCACGCCTATCCTGATTCGTATTCCGCGGTCTGGTGCCCATTTCAGTGTCCCTAGTCAACGAGGCCATAACCTCAAACATGGCCGGAATTCCTCGCGCATAGAGTGCAGAGGGAATGAATACGAGGTGACAGAGATGTCAAAAGTCTTGGCCAGCAAATATGCCGGCTGTCACACGGCGGTCGGGAGGGAAAGACGGGCGAATCTTGGACCGAGCCTGAGTGGTCTGAGACCGTCGACCAACCCGAAAGCCTGGAAACTCGACGCCACATCCGTGGAATGTAATGCCGGACATAATGGAAAACGCGGGGCACGCGCCGAGGACAGGAGCAGCATATATGAAATGCAGGAACCCATTCTTCCCACGAGGATTGTTTCTGACCTCGCCATCATCAACAACCACACTCGCTTTTCCAACATTCAGAACAATCATCGTTGCCACCATGCAGTCGCTCGTTTTCAGTCTCGTGGCCCTGGCTGTGTAAGCTCCTCCGTTCCCTCCCGCTCTCCACCGTAATCCACCACTTACTTGAAACCTTGAAACCTAGCGCGCCCGCCCTCGCCGCCGAGGACCCGCCGTCCATCCTGCCCCTCCCCGGCAGCACCCACGCCAACGACCACGGCTTGACCACCGTCACCGTCCCGACCGGCCCGCCGCCGTCGCCGACCCCCCAGACCGGGTGCCCGACCGTCACGGCGACGCGCGAACTCTGCCAGACATGCGCCGTCCCGCTGTGCCTTGGCCTCGCCACCGTGACGCAGTCGTGCGGCTGCCCGTCGGCCGTCCCCACCGTCTACCTCGACTTCCCGTGCAAGGACAACTGCAAGGGCGTCTGGTGCTCGACCAGCTATTCCGTCGTCACCGCCACGGGGTCCTGCACCAGCGCCGGCCCGGCGAAGCCGACGACCACGACGACGCCCACGGCCAGCGGCTCCCAGAGTCGCTCGACAGGCGGAACGAATCCGACCACGAGCAGGCCGGTGGTCACCGGTGCGGCGGGGAGGATGGCAGTGCCGGTTTGGGGAGGGTGGTTCTGAGGGGGGAGTTCTTGCGGGGGCTGAGATTGGATTAGTGGAGATAAGGTTTGGTGGTCAGGGGTTCAAGGTGTCAAAAAAACAAACAATAAATCCAAAAACAAAAGGGGGTATAAGTGGTAAAAGCGAGGAGCACCAATGATGGTCATATTTCTGTCTCCTCGCTCCTGGACAGACCTAGCTGCCCGCGTCAATTCATACCGGCTGTACCTCCAAACTCAAGACTTCGGGGTTGATAATGCAAATGAATGTCTTGTTGCCGAGCGCTAGTACGAGCAGGTGAACTGAAATGCCAAGCACAGCTCAAGCACCCACTCCGCATGTATATGGATGTTGATGTTGACTTGGACGAGGTTGAGACTTGATAGACGCCATAGCGACGGCCCCGTTTCGAGACGGCCCCTCTGCGCCAACCAGACGACCTGTACTACCAAGGTCCATCATTAGCAACGCATAGAGGCCGGCAAGGCTTACCCATCGAGATACTTGGCAAGGACGTGGGGGTACCCCCATGTCAACTGCGCCCGTTTCGGAATGGGTATGGATCTTTGTCTTACAAGGCACCGTAGGCCACCCCTGTCTCCGTCGCCAAGGCCCCGATGGTGCCGAGCATCCGGCCGAGGCTGGTGTTCACTCCGCCAGGTCACGACCGGCAGCATCGCCATGAGGGATTCCTCGAATCACAGCCAGAGCCCAGAGTCTCGGCGGCACCCAGGTCAACTGGCAAACACCAGAATGTCTTTCCACGATGAACCGACGCAGTGTGCTGCGATGGACCTGGTGCCTGATGAAAACAAGCTTTGTCGAGAGAAAGACGGCCTCTTGGCCTCGCGGTGAGCTGGACAAGGTCGCTGTCGCCCCAGCGTGTATCGGTCGATACCAAACTGCCAAGGCGTGGCCGGGAAATGGCAGAGGGAGACCTTCCATTCTGCGACCACTCGCTCAACCCGTCGATCGGGAATCTTGGCCCCCGGGCAGGACGCGCCGATCCTGATCTGGGCGTTGGTCTTCTAGGGCCTGCGCCGGCGAGGGGATAAAGTTGGCGCAGCATCTTGTTCGACCAATTTCGACTCGGCCGTGTCGTCTCCTGTTTTTTTCATTCCATTCACCTCATCTTGGGGCTAGTGTTTATTTTGAGCGGGCTCTCGAAGCTCGTGTTTCGCGGCTTTCGGCATTGCTCTTGCTTGGGGGTTCTCTGCTTGCGGTGTCTTATTATAACCTTCTCCCTCACCGGCTAGTCCTAGTTTCTCCCCTGGCCTCCCTTTACCAGACACCAACAAGTCATCATCCACACGGCGGGAAGTTTGCCCAAAAAACCGGGCCCATTGGCCGATCGTCGAGATGCCGAGCCTCAATGTCAGCGAGCTCAACGTCGTCTTGTCGGTTCTAGGTACGCCTTGGCATTGACCGTGACCAGGACACGGGATTCGTTGAGATGAGATATAAAACTGACACGAGGGACTGACAGGTGCTTTTATCCTGGTCTTTGGCATCATTTCGATCAAGATCAAGAACAAATGGTTCCTTGGAGAAGCCCGTAAGCCCTTGTTCTTCTCCCTAGGCCTCTAGCCCGGGCTGGCCTCCACGCGTCGTCTTGTCTGACTCGCCCACCCCTCCGCAGTGCCCGCCGTCCTCGTCGGCGTTCTGCTCGGCCCCATCTCGGCCAAGTTCATCGATAGCTCTCGATGGGGATCGGCAGCCAACGGCCAGACGAGCGAGATCACGTTGGGCATGGCTCGCGTCGTCATCGGCGTGCAGCTGGTCTCCGCCGGCTTTCAGCTGCCGGCTAAGTACACGCTGCACCGGTGGAAGGAGATCGCCATATGCTTGCTTCCCGTCATGACGCTCATGTGGCTGTGCACGACGCTGTGCATGCTGGCGACGGTGCCCAAGATCACGCTGCTGGCCGCCCTGGTCATCGGGTCCTGCGTGACCTGTACCGACGCCGTCCTCTCGCAGGCCATTGCCAAGGGCCCCTTTGCCGACAAATTTGTACCGCGCCACCTGCGCGAGATCATCTCGGCCGAGGCCGGCGCCAACGACGGCTTCGGCATTCCCTTCCTCATGCTCGCCGTTTACCTGATCCGCCACGCCGACGTCCCCGGGGCCAGCGCCGACCACAGCGTCGCAGCCGGGGCTGTGGGGCTCGTAGCCCGCGCAGATGTCGTGGGGAGGCTCGGCGGGGGTGCCAGAGTGGCCATCGGCGAGTGGTTCCTCGAGACGTGGCTGTACACGGTCATCATGTCGTCCGTCATGGGCGCCATGATCGGCTATGGGTCGGGCAAGGCGCTTCGCTTTGCGCTTCGCCGGTATGCTAGCCCTGACCCTGCTCATGTTAGACTCAGTGATTGACTCTTATGTGCGCGGTATTTAGCAAGTGGGTAGATTCGGAGAGCTACCTGCTGTGCCCGACAGCCGTAGGGGTAAGTGCCGCTCCGGTTCCCGGCCCCCATCTGACGCAGACCACCCACTGACACTCTGTTGACATGATAGTTATGGATCCTTGGAATCTGCGGCATGATCGGCACCAACGACATTCTGGCTTGCTTTGTCGCTGGCAACGCCATGAACTGGGACGGCGAATACCTGCGCGAGACGCTGGAGCGGCACGACGAGGTCAACTCGTGCATCGACGTGCTGCTCAACTTTGGCGGCTTCATGTACATCGGCACCATTATCCCCTGGTCCGAGTTCCACCAGCCCGAGTCGACGGGCCTGACGTACGGCCGCCTCGTCGGCCTGGGCGTTCTGGTGCTGCTCTTCCGCCGCATCCCCTCCATCTTCATGACGTACAAGTTCCTGCCGCACGTCGTCAAGGACTGGAAGGAGGCCCTGTTCATGGGCTACTTTGGCCCCATCGGCATCGGCGCCGTCTTCTACGCCGAGCACACGCGCCACCTCTTCCCGGAGCTCGGCGAGGGCGACGCTGAGGAGACGGACCTGGTGCGCGCCCTGGTGCCTGTCGTGTACTGGTTGGTGCTCTTCTCCATCGTCGTGCACGGCCTGTCGATCCCCGTCCTCAACCTCTTTTACCAGCTCCGCGGCGTCCAGCCCATCACCGAGGACCCCACCGAGCTCCGCCGCAAGTCGACGCGCGTGCCCACTCCCGTCAACGCGGCCGTCGGCGACGGCGAGACATTCATCGCGTACAACCGCTTCTCGCGCCCCATGCTTAACGAGGCCAAGCTGCCCATGGTCAACGGGGAGGAGCCGATGTACCCAACAATCAGCCAGGAAAAAATCAAGATTCAACGGCGATATACCAAGACGGACGTATAATTAGCAAAAATTCGTGGGATAATGCCGTGGGCAACAGTGGAGATGATGATGAAATTAAACTAAAAGACAAAGGGGGTGTAACATCGATCGCCACCATGAAGAACA
>Ga0247817_10002191_pt1 | contig 10095 bp, 9 predicted proteins | sample UWRJL212509R1_FD_178010 | JGI IMG/M metagenome (GOLD analysis project Ga0247817, IMG submission 178010) | Plant litter microbial communities from Arlington Agricultural Research Station in Wisconsin, United States - UWRJ-L212-509R-1 | ecosystem: Environmental > Terrestrial > Plant litter >...
TAAGTTTTCGCAGGCGGATTATTTTGTTTTAAAACCAATTCTCCGCTTTCTAATTCGCGTTTTAACTCTTCGAAAGTTTCTATTAAAGGATTTTCAAGATGTTTACGTAATTCTATCGAGATAATATATTCTTCGCTTTCATCATCATATTCACAACTATTTTTCGAATCAAAATCATCTGTTTTATCGTTGTAATAAAACAAATCGTTTTTTCGATCTGCAAATGTGGTATAATGATCATCGACTATAAAAACGGGAGCTTCAATAATGCCCGAGCATTTAAAATTTCCGTGATTATACGACGTCATTACCACTTCCTGAGCTTTTACATTACCGGTTATTTCGACATAAGAACCGCCTAATAATAAACTTTGACAAGTTACATTTCCATTAATAAAAACATAAGGTCCGTAATCACCTTCGGCATTTATAATTGTTCCCGTTGTTGAGAAATTTCCGTTTATTAAAATTCCTTCAATTCTCATTTTTTCAATTTCCCTTAAAGGAAGGTTTAAGGTATTCGCAAGCCATTTTTTTTCTTTATCCTCATAAAGATCCAGATAGAAATTACCTTCAAAAGTCACATCTTCGTTTGCAATAAGAAAGAAATCCTGATCGTCCCATTCTTCAAAATAATCAAATCCTTCATGATCGATTAGAAACTTAAATTGAGATTTTACTTCTTTTATTGTTATTAGTTTAAAGTTTGAATTTTGCATTTTATTTTTTTATTAGAAACTGTGTAGCTTTTTATGCCACAGATTAAAACGATTTTAAAGATTTCTTAATACGCACTATTAAATTTTCAACTCCATTATGGGTAAATATCGATCTTTGATAGAAGTTTCTATTTGACCGATCTTTACAAACCCGAATTTAATGTAAAAGCTCTCCGCATTTGGTTCTGAATTCAGCACTATTTTTTGCACACTTAAGTCTTGTAAACGAACAAGAAAATCATTCATTAATAATTTCCCAAATCCTTTGCCAATAAAATCCGGCAAAACAAACAAATTATCGAGCTTTATACTATTTTCACTTTCGTGAAAGAATGAATAATAGCCAATTATCTGATTATCTAACATTAAATTAAAAACTGAATTCGTCTCGATATATTCTTCTGTAACAGTTAGAAATGGAGACCAATCTTCTATTTGTTCATTAGAATATCCCCAGTAGGCTTTTGACTTTTTGGTTATTTGGGTTAAGATTTCGTGATCGCTTGGGATTGCCTTTTGTATGGTCATTATTATATTTTGCTTCAAAATTTTATTTAAAAAAATCATTAAATTTATCTAAAAAGCTTTTTCTATTTTCATCATTTTTAATTCCAACAGAAGAATTTGAAGACTTATAATTCTTATTGTGCTTTTCTAATTCATCTATAAATTGAGGAATACCATCACTAAGCATTTTAGATATTACTTTTTATCCATAAAAATATACAAATTCAAACAATTTAAAACTCATTTCTACACAAACATAAATATCTTATTAATATTGGAGTTGCGTGAGGGATAGAGGCGGTATCTCCCGATTTAGAAAAACAAGGCTTTTTAGCCGTAGTTTTTCTAAATCGGGAATATAGCCGAAAGCCCGGTTCGCCGCGGCAAAACACGTCCTTATTAAGATTCTAAGGTTCTAGGAAGCTAAGTTGCTGAGATTTCTAACCTTTGTGTCAATTCCTAACGAGATTGCTTCGTTCCTCGCAATGACAAAACTTTGTGCCTTAGCGCCTTCGTGGCAACCAAAACAAATAAGAAAACTTTAATAAATCAACTATACGCCACTTCTGTAAAAATCACTATTTTTGAAATCCGAAGTTCAAAACTCACATTATTATGAAATATCATCAAATAAACAGCGCTCTTTTTGTAAAAAATCGCAAAAAATTCACGGCAGAAATGAAACCTAACAGTGTTGCCGTTTTTAACTCAAACGACATTTATCCGGTTAGTGCTGATAGTACTTTGCCGTTTGCGCAGCACAGAGATATTTTTTATCTAAGCGGGGTAGATCAGGAAGAAAGTATTTTGCTTTTGTTTCCGGATGCGCCTTACGAGAACCAAAAAGAAATTCTTTTTTTAAAAGAAACCAACGATCATATTGCGGTTTGGGAAGGTGAAAAATTAAGTAAAGAACGCGCATTTCAGGTTTCTGGAATTAGAACTGTTTATTGGTTGCAGGATTTTAATAAAGTTTTGAACGAAATGATGACGTATGCTGATACGATGTACATTAACACTAACGAACATTATCGCGCCTCTGTTGAAACTGAAACCCGCGAAGCTCGTTTTATAAAATGGTGGAAAGAACGGTATCCGGCTCACAACGTTGCTAAAAGCAATCCAATTTTGCAACGTATTCGTTCTGTAAAAGAAAGCGAAGAAATCGATTTGATCCAGAAAGCGTGTGATATTACTGAGAAAGGTTTTCGTAGATTATTGCCATTTGTAAAACCAAATGTTACGGAATATGAAATCGAAGCCGAATTGATTCACGAATTTGTTCGTAACCGTTCTAAAGGTTTTGCTTATACGCCAATTATTGCTTCGGGAAATAATGCAAATGTTTTACATTATATCGAAAACAATCAGCAATGTAAAGCGGGAGATTTGATTTTATTGGATGTTGCGGCTGAATATGCTAATTATTCCAGCGATATGACAAGAACAATTCCGGTTTCAGGAAAATATTCTGAAAGACAAAAAGCGGTTTACAATGCTGTTTTGAATGTGAAAAATGAAGCTACAAAAATGCTGACTCCGGGAACGCTTTGGAAACAATACCATATTGAAGTAGGTAAAATCATGACATCTGAATTATTAGGTTTGGGCTTATTAGACAAAGCCGATGTTCAGAACGAAAATCCGGAATGGCCAGCGTACAAAAAATATTTCATGCACGGAACTTCTCACCACATGGGACTTGACACGCACGATTACGGATTACTTCACGAACCTATGAAAGCCAATATGGTTTTTACGGTTGAACCAGGGATTTATATTCCGGCAGAAGGTTTCGGGATTCGTTTAGAAGATAACATTGTCGTTCAGGAAAAAGGTGAACCTTTTAACTTAATGCGCAACATCCCGATCGAAGTTGATGAAATCGAAAGTTTGATGAATTCTTAAAGAAAGAGAAAAGAATATAGATTATAGAATAAAGACGGTTCGCAGCAATGTTGACCGTCTTTTTTTATTTTACCATATTGAGTGATATAAATTCATTTAAAATTGAACCGAATAACTATTTTTTTGACTCTATTGAACTTATACTCTTTCTAAGATTTTAGCTTTTCTTATCTTTGCAATTATAATTAAAACACTATTTTGAAAACTATTTTATATAAAAACACCAAGATTTCTTATACTGATTCAGGTCAGGGAACTGCAATTGTATTGCTTCACGGCTTTTTAGAAAACAAAAAAATGTGGAAAGAATACGTGACTCTTTTCTCTGAAAAATACCGCGTTATCACAATCGATTTGTTAGGTCATGGCGATTCTGATTCTTTGGGATATGTACATTCTATGGAGGATAATGCAAATGCTGTTCAGGAAGTTTTACAACATTTAAAAATAGAAAAAGCGACAATTTTAGGTCATTCTATGGGAGGTTATGTTGGTTTGGCTTTCGCCGAATTATTCCCGAAGAACATTCATAAACTGGTTTTATTAAATTCTACTTCCAAGGAAGATAGTGCGGAGAAAAAACTAAACCGAAGCCGCGCTATAAAAGCGGTAAAACAAAATTACGTGAACTTTGTAAGTCTCGCGATTAGTAATTTGTTTAGCGAAAACAACCGAACAAGATTAGCTGATGAAATAGAAAAAACAAAAGTTCAGGCGCTAAAAACTCCCCTGCAAGGAATTGTAGCTTCGCTTGAAGGAATGAAAATTAGAAAAGACAGAGAATCACTTTTAAAAGAAAATCTATTTCCGGTTTTATTGATTTTAGGTAAAAAAGATCCGGTTTTGAATTATGAAGAGAACATTTCTCAAATCGAAAATACAAACGTAAAACTAGTTTCTTTTGAAGATGGACATATGAGCCAAATTGAAAATAAAGAAGAACTGAAAACTACTTTATTAGATTTTTTCGAATAATTATAGTCCGTTTATAAAATCAAAAAAGGCTGTTCAAAAATTCTGAACAGCCTTTTTCTCTTTCTTGGGGGCAAAAATTATAATTTTGTTATAATGTCTTTTTTAAATTTAGCCAAAGTTGCTCTTGTTAATCCAAGATTTGCTTTAGTCGAATCTACTGCTAAATAAATAAAATATTTACCATCTTCAGACACATCTATAATATGTATTTGATCTGTAAGTGTTATTAAGATATCGTTGATTTTTTGATCTAATCCTAAAGCTTTAATTGCGCTTAATTTTGCTTTTACAACTTCTAAATTATAAGCAGATGCTAATTCCGGGTCAAAATTTGGATTTAAAGAAAGTGAACAGTAAGACATTCCTGTTTCAACCTCTGTTACTGAAACTGCAATGAATCCGTTAATATTCTCTTTTAAATCATTTTGAAAATTCTGTAAAAAATCTGACATGTTTTAATTGTATTTAAATTAATTATTGAAAACGGTATCCATCTTGCGCAGCAAAAGACCCATTTTACTTATATCTTTAGAAAGCAGCGCAACACAGTTATCCTGCTCGTCTTTATTAGCCACCACAATACCATCTTTGTTTTTAATCATGACTTGCTTAAGATCACCATTATTTACGTCTTCAGACATTTCTAAACACATCTTTAATATCATTCCAATCATTGCTGCTACATTTCCGTCATACTCTAAATTAACTGATTCAAGCAAAATGCCATCAATGTTAAAAGTTAATCCCGACTCAGCTCCAGTTTCTTCTACAAGTGTATTTAAATCAATCATATTCTTATTTATTTCATTTTTAAGAAGCTCAAAGATATTTTAATAAACAGAATTGCCCGATAAACACTTGTTAAAAAAAAGACACACCTAACCGTTTGAAACACTTTTATTTATACGATAATGTTTCTTTATTTTTAGAATAAAATTTTTAAAAAACGTTAACAAAAAAAGAAGATCTGTTTAAAAAAATAAAGTTCTGTTTCAAATACCTTAAATATTATTTTAACATTTATAACAAATTCCGTTTACAGTTAGTTTTTCATAGCTTTGCAAAAAAATTATAATCAAATGAAAACAGTTGACGAATTACGCTTTGACCTAAATGTAAAACTGATGAAGTTTAGAAGATTTCGTTTTGAGAACGGAAGTTTAAACAATTTAAATTCGAAAGAGAGCGAGAAGAAAGGCTTTTTCAAAAAAATATTCAGTTAAAAAGTACTTACAAAGATCCCAAATCTACCAGGTAACCTTTTTCTACAAGTTCTTCATTATTCCTGACATAATGTGTTTTACCTTCCTTAATAAAAATAATTTGAGATGAAATTTTGATTACATTTTTATAATTATGATCGGTAACAACAATACCCTTTTCAAGCGAATTTGCTGTTATCATTTCGCTTACTAAATCTGCCATTATTGGCGACAATCCATTATAAGGTTCATCGAGTAAAACAAACTTCGAAGGATTGAATAATACTATTTTAATTTCCAGATATCGTAATTCTCCACCGGACAAATGGCTTATTCTTTTATTCAAAATAGTCTGAATAAATTCATCTTCGCAGAAAAATTTTATTTTTTGTTTATCGACAGATAATCGGATTGCCTTATTTACCGATAAATGATTCGGAATAAATTGCTCCTGCGACAAATAACTAATCTCATCTGAAAGGTTATTTTCGTTGTTTTTTGAAACAGAATCAATACGAATGCATTTGTTTGGAGCTGCTATAACTCCAAAAATAATCTTCAATAAAGTCGATTTTCCAGAACCATTTCTTCCTAACAAACCAATAATTTGCGAGGTTTCACATTTTAAGTAAACATCAGAAAGAATTATCCTTTCACCATATTTCTTCTGAATTCCGTCAACTTCTAAAATATGCTTTTTCAAAATATTTTCTTTATTAAAAAGACAATCAGACCGATTAAAATTGTAGCTGCAAAAGTCATCAGGTAACTAAAAACTAAAAGCCAGAGTTTTGAAATTCCGTTATTCAAATAAAACAAATAATCATTTTTTCTATACAACTCTTTAAAACCAACACTCATCAAAAATCCGAAACTCAGGAACGTGATAAAAAAATAATCAAAACAGCCCAATAAAACAGCAACAGCACAAACAGTTAAATTAATAACTAATGTCGTTTTAAAAAACTCAAAAATGTTGTTTAGCTTTCTGATGTCTTAAATTATTTTTTCCTCAAAAGGGATATCAATATTAAAAATCTCGGTGAGCAAGAGCACAATTTCTTCTAAATAATTCTTTAAAATCTCTTTTGAAACCACCATATCCAATTCTTTTTCTTCTCTAAATCCAAAAGGAAGAAATCCTGATTTCAAATTTTTAAACGAGATAATCCCAACTTCAATTGGCAAACCTGCAGCTTCGTTCTCGAACATAAAAGCATAAGCCAAAACCTGAATGATTTTATCGTTTTTAAGCTCTTGTGTTAATCCGTTCCAGGATTTAAGTATCACATTGTTTTTTTCTACTTTGCCGGTCTTATAATCGATAATTCTTATTTTTCCGTTACGCAATTCAATTCTGTCAACATTTCCCTTTATTAAAACCGGAAAGGGCAAATTTGGATGATTTAATTCACGTCCGTACGTTTGTTCCAAGGCTATAATTTTAACCGCATCTCCGTTTTTGATCGATTCCAATTCCATTTTCAAGAAGTTAGAAACATTTCGCTTTGCCACTTCAAAAGCCAGCAGGTTACGTCCTTTTTTAATTTCACCTTCTTTATAAACTACTTTAAATTGTCGTAAAACTTCATCGTCTAATAATTTAAAACAATTCTCAAGATCAGTAGCCGAAATAAACTTACCAATAAAAGGATCATACAATGCTTTTAAAGTTTCATGAATTATTGTTCCCAGTGTATTTAATGCGATATTTTCTTCAACCTCTTCTACTTCGCGAATACGGAGTATTTTTTGAAAATAAAACTCAATAGGATTTCGAATATAACTCGTCAATGCCGATGGAGAAAAACCAGCAACTGCAATTTCCTTCAAACGCTCCATAACCGCATCAGATTTTGGAACTACCATAGGCTGATATGCTGATGTGGGTAAAACAGGGTTATAAATGTCAAATGTCAGATTGTGTTTAGATTGCTTCTCTACCTCCAATTGTGTTATAAAACGACTTCGTTCTCCCGCATCTAAACCGTCATTTTCGGTATTATAAATCAGATAAATATTTTTAGCTCTTTGCAATAAATGATAAAAGTGATATGTATAAATGGCATCTTTTTCTTTGAAAGTCGGTAACCCCAATTCTCTTTTTACATCATACGGAATAAATGAATTCTGAGATTTTCCTGCAGGAAATTTTCCCTCATTCATAGAGGTTACGATCACGGTATCAAAATCAAGAACACGGCTTTCTAAAACTCCCATAATTTGTAACCCATGCAAAGGTTCACCTTCAAACGAAACTTCGGCCACATCAATAATTTGTTTATAAATAGCGTGCAAAGTATCAATATTATCAATATGATGATGTTGCGAATAGTAATTAATTAATTTATTTATGACTTTAAAAACAGCAAAAACAAATGCTTTGGCAATCTTTTCTTCTTCATTATCATTACTAAAATTCTCTTTGATTAAAAGCAAAAGTGCCGATACATTTTCAAGAACTGCAATCGATCCGTTTTCCCATTTCTGAAACAACAATTGAAACAATTGCGACGGATAGGAATTAAGTTCAATAATTCGGTTATGAGTAATAAACGTATAATTGTTTTCTTTGATGATTCGAACCAAATTACCTGAATTTGCATAAGGTTCAACTAAAGGATGGGTTAAAATATCAAGCACATCTTTATAATAAAACACATAACTCTCGCCCTTTCTGGAAAGTGCATTGGTATGCATTTTAAATAATTTTGCAATCAATATTTGAGACGGATTGTTTTTCCCCGAATATCCCATTGTAATATTCAGACTCCCAACAGAAGAAGGCAATGAATACAAAACAGGCATTAATAAATTTTCTTCACCAAGCACAATAGCTACTTTATCCAGTGATGTTGTTAGATTTTCATTAATTATCTTTTCGACAATACTTCCTGCTAACTTGGCCTGACCAATTGTTTTAGGAGTTCCTATTACCTGAATATTTTTAGACTGCGAAAAATCATCTACAATCCATTCAAAAATATTTGTTTTGTAATGTTTCCAGTTTTCTTTAAAACGACGAACAAAAAGTCCCGCATCATGATAAGGATCATTAAGAAAGGTTTGATCTACATCCCAATAAATTTTTGCCTGATCTAATGCCAATAAATGCTGTACAATTTTTTCTTCGGCCGCATTTAAAGCATTAAAGCCTGCGAAAATAAAATTTCTGCCTGTAATAGTATTCGAAAAGTGATTCAGATTATTCACTGCTTCTCTATAAATCAGACCTTGGTATCCAATTGATTTACTTAATAAGTGATTGTACAATGAATCATAGTATAAAGGAAGAAGTTTCCAAAAATCAATATAGTTTTCTAAAAGTTTGGTTTTGTTTTCGACCTCAATTCCCCATTTTTTGATATCTTCTATATCTTTCAAATAGGACAAAACATGAACTGGATCCAATAAGTAGCGATCGATTTCATTAAAATCCTGTAAAAGCGTTTTAGCCCAATTAGCAAACAACTCGAATGATTGCTGATTTTGTTTTTCTGTAACAGAAAGATAAACTTCATAAAACTCAAACAAAAGCTCAATCGAATCTATAGATCGTATTGAGGCTACATCCTGCACAAAGTCTTCGATACTAATAATCTCCGGAGAAAGAATAGTGTTTTTCGTTTCATTTTTTAAAGCTTCAATCAAAAAAACCTTAGCTCTTTTGTTTGGCAAAACAATAGTAGTTGCAGTAAGCTTATCCGAATAATCCTGAATTATAACGCTTGCTATTTTTCCGAGAAAAGATGTATTTATCATTGTATAAAAATAAAAAAAGCCATTCAATTAAGAATGGCTTTTAGTATTTATTTAGAAAGTAAATTAGATTTTACCTTGGTATTTAGAACCAATGTGTCTAATTTCTGTTCTTCTGTTTTGTGCTTTACCTGCAGCAGTTTTGTTAGTTGCAACTGGTTGAGACTCTCCAAAACCTTTAGAAACTAAGTTATCAACGTTTACTCCTCTTTCGATCAAAGCGTTCATAACAGCAGTAGCTCTTTCTTCAGAAAGTTTTTGGTTCAATTTGTCAGAACCATCGCTATCTGTGTGACCTTCAATACTGAATTTCGCGTTTGGATAGTTTTTAAGGATTTCTTTAATAGCATCTAATCTAGCTGGAGTTTCTTTGTCACCAGTTTTGAAAGTAGCTTTTCCAGAGTTAAAGTAGATAGCTCTTGCTTGAACTTTAAGATCTTCTAAAGCTTCAGTAGTTACTTCAGGACAACCTCTGTTAGAAGCAGGACCTGCAACTGTAGGACAATCATCATCTTTGTCTAAAACACCATCTTTATCAGCGTCTAAGAAAGGACAACCACCATTTTCTTTAGGACCAGCAACTGTAGGACATTTGTCATCTTTATCAGCGATTCCGTCTCCGTCAGTATCAGGACAACCTTTTAAAGCAGCTAAACCAGCAACATCTGGACAAGCATCATCTTTATCAGCAACTCCGTCTCCGTCTCTATCAGGACATCCGTTTAATGCAGCTAAACCAAATTCAGTTGGACAAGCATCACTAGCGTCAACGATTCCGTCTCCGTCAGTATCAGGACATCCGTTGAATTGTTTTAAACCAGCAACATCTGGACAAGCATCATCTTTATCATAGATTCCGTCTCCGTCAGTATCTTTACCTCCGAATTTGAAAACTAGACCAGCAGTGTGTTGAAAGTGAGATGGAGCATCTGGAGTTCCAGAAGCATCTTCTCTATCACCACTAACTGACCATTTGTATCTTGTAGCAAGCTCAAGACCAATAGCATCTGTAAACCAGAAAGTTA
>Ga0247817_10002195_pt1 | contig 10088 bp, 6 predicted proteins | sample UWRJL212509R1_FD_178010 | JGI IMG/M metagenome (GOLD analysis project Ga0247817, IMG submission 178010) | Plant litter microbial communities from Arlington Agricultural Research Station in Wisconsin, United States - UWRJ-L212-509R-1 | ecosystem: Environmental > Terrestrial > Plant litter >...
CCTTCGCGGGAACTCCGGAACGAGCGCGCGTCTTGCGCGACAGGGGCTTCGACTGTCTGGCGGTGGCGACGGACGTGTCGGTGATTGCTGCCGGAGCAGACAGTCTCCTCGGGGAGCTGCAGTGAGCGACGCGTCAGGCGAGGGGCGGTTCTTCCACGGCACGAAGGCCGATCTGCGCGTCGGCGATCTCCTCACGGCGGGCTTCAGGTCGAACTACCGCCCCGAGATCGTGATGAACCACGTCTACTTCACCGCCCTCGTCGCGGGCGCGGGGCTCGCCGCCGAGCTCGCGCCAGGCGACAGCGCCCCGCGCGTCTATGTCGTCGAACCGACCGGGTCGTTCGAGGACGACCCGAACGTGACCGATAAGAAGTTTCCGGGCAACCCCACCCGGTCGTTCCGCAGCTCCGATCCGCTCAGGGTCGTCGGCGAAGTCACGGACTGGCCGCGGCTCACCCCCGAAGCGCTGCAGGCCTGGAGAGAGCGCCTCGCAGTGCTTCGGGCGGATCAGCGCGGGGAGATCATCAATTGACCGGGTCTCGACGGGCTCCGTCCGGCGGGTTGACCAGCACGTCGTCGAAGGTGGTCTTCTCCTCTGCGGTCCGTTGGTCCCAGCCGGGTCTGCGGAAGGCGTAGAACAACAGCGGCGGTACCCCGAGCGCGAGCACCACAACCCCGACCAGCACGGGATAGACCCAGCCGGGTGCGCCGCCGCCGAATCCCTCGGGCGGGATAAATCCCAGGCAGAAGGCGGCGAAGCAGGCCAGGAAGCCCACCCCGGCGATCAGTGTCATCGCGGGCGTGCGGTACGACCTCACGACCTGGGGGTGAGTCTTGCGGAGCCGAATCGCTGCCGCGAACATCATCATGTACATGATCAGGTAGAGCGCCGCCGCCATGTCCACGAGCAGGATGAACGCCGTGTTGATGTTCGGCACGAAGATGAACAGCGATGCGAGCAGCGTCACCACGATTCCCTGCACGTTCAGGATGCCCACCTGCACGCCGGCCTTGTTGCGACGCTGCAGGGCGACGGGGAGGAACCCGGTTCGAGCCGCCGCGAGCAGACCACGCGACGGACCGGCGATCCAGGTCACCACCGACGCGAACGCGCCGAGCGCGATGAGGAGCGAGATCACCGGAACCGCCCAGTCCATGCCCCACGTCGTGAAGTAGGTCTGGAACGCGAGGTTGATGCCCGTCGTCAACCCGAGATCCTTCTGAGGCACGGCCACGGCGATCGCGATCGTCGGGAAGATGAACACTCCGAGGATCAGGATCGACGCAATCAGAACGGTCTTCGGGTATCCCTTGCCCGGCTGTTTGAGGTCGTTGGCGTGCACGGCGTTGACCTCCATGCCGGCGTAGGCGAGCACGTTGGAGACGATGAGCACGATCGAGGCGATTCCGGTGAACGGCGGGATGATCGCCGACGCCTCCATGGGTGTCTCGCTCTTCTGGCCGGTCGAGAGCCAGATGACGCCGAAGACGATCAGCAGCAGGCCGGGGAAGATGGTGCCGGCGAGCCCCGACCACGACCCGACCTTCGCGAACAGATTGCCGCCCTTCAACGTGATGAACGTCGAGCCCCAGTAGAGCACGACGATCACGATCGCCGTGTACAGGCCGGAGTTGGCCATGCTGGGGTCGAGGAACACGAACGCGAGCGACGCGGCGATGAATGCGATCTGCGTGGGATACCAGACGACGTTCTGCACCCATTGCAGCCAGATCGCCTGGAATCCCCACTTGTCGCCGAAGGCGGTGCGCACCCACGTGAAGACGCCGCCTTTCCACCCCGTGGCGAGTTCCGCTGCGACGAGCGCCGTCGGCACGAGGAAGAAGATCGCGGGGATGATGAACAGCGTGACCGAGCCGAGGCCGTATCCCGCCATCGCAGGGAGGCTGCGGAGGGACGCGACCGCCACGACCGTCAGGATGGCGAGCTGGCTGACGCTCATGAACACCTTGGCGGTCACGCCGGGTGCGCCGATGGCGGGCTTGTGCGGTACCTGGTCGAACGGATGAGGCGCGATGTGCTCGGGCGTGGGCGCGACGGTGCCGTCGGCACGCTTCGGTACGCCTGCCGTGGACTTGCTGGGGTCGCTGACGGTGGTCATCATCGCTCCTAGTGCGTGAAGGAGGACCGGAGGCCCTCTGTCGGCATGGGCGACTCGAGACGGTCGAGGTAGTCCACGGCCTCCTTGATGTCTTCGACGAGGGACTCCGCGAGATTGCGGCTGAGTCCGTTGCGCACCACGATGCGCTGCACCGTGAGGTCGGAGATGTTGTCCGGCATCGGATACGCGGGGATCAACCAGCCCTTCAACCGCAGCCGCTCCGACAGGTGGTAGAGATTCCAGTTCTCGGTGTGGCCGGGGGTGAGCTGCCAGGCGAAGACGGGGATGTCGCTGCCGTCGTTCCACAGCTCGAAGGCGTCCATTTTCGCGATCTCACCCGAGAGGTAGAGGGCGACGTCCTGCGAGGCCTTCTGCACCTTGTAGTAGCCGTCCCACCCGAGCCGGAGGAACAGGTAGTACTGCAGCAGCACCTGGGCGCCGGGGCGCGAGAAGTTCAGGGCGAACGTCGGCATGTGGCCGCCGAGATAGGTCACGTCGAAGACGAGCTCCTTGGGCAGGTCGTCTTCGGTGCGCCAGACCACCCAGCCGAGCCCCGGGTACACGAGGCCGTACTTGTGCGCCGACGTGCTGATGGAGACGACTCGTTCGACGCGGAAGTCCCATTCGAGCTCGGGCTGCAGGAAGGGTGCGATCATGCCGCCCGAAGCGCCGTCGACATGGATCTTCACATCGAGTCCGGTGTCGGCCTGGATTCGGTCGAGGGCCTCGGCGATCTGGGCGACGGGCTCGTACATGCCCGTGTAGGTGACGCCCATGATCGCGACGACGCCGATCGTGTTCTCGTCGACGTACTTCTCGAGCTCGAACCCGTCGAGCACCTTGTGCTCGTCGGTGATCGGCACGTAGCGCGCCTCGACGTCCCAGTAGTTGCAGAACTTCTCCCAGCACACCTGAACCGCGCTCGACAGGATCAGGTTCGGCTTCTCGGTCGACTTTCCCGCCGCACGGCGGGCGAGCTGCCAGCGACGCTTGAGGGCGAGTCCGCCGAGCATGCACGCCTCCGACGACCCGATGGTCGACGTTCCTATTGCGTTCTCGGCGCTGGGGGCGTTCCACAGGCTGGCCAGCATCGTCCAGCAGCGCGTCTCGATCGCGGCAGTCTGCGGGTACTCGTCTTTGTCGATCATGTTCTTGTCGGCGGTCTCGGCGTAGAGCTTCGACGCGTACGGGTCCATCCACGTGCCAACGAAGGTCGCGAGATTGAGGCGCGCGTTGCCGTCGAGCATCGCCTCGTCGTGCACTATCTGGTACGCGGTCTCGGGGAGCGACTCCCCGTCGGGAATGCGGTCGAGCGGGAAGTCGGTCGCCTCTCCCGCCCGAGCGAACATCGGATTCAGCTGGTTGGTGTCGCCGAGCCCGGTGAAGGCGTGGGTCGACTCATTCGGCTTGACGGTCTTCGGTGTAGTGGCACTGGTTTCGGGATGCAGAACGGTCACGATTACAACTCCTGTCTCAGATGGCGAGATGGGCGTTCCCAGAGAGACGGCCTAGAGTCCACGCCCACAGCGAGCGGCCACGTGCCAGTGTGCGCGGGCGTCACGGCCCGCGCAATCGCCCATTTCGTGCGGTGAAAGTGGCTTTGACGGGCGCGTCGAGGTGGCGGAGCCCCGGCGCGACGTCCTCGACAGGTCGCCTCATCCGTTTCGGTTGGTTCACCGACAAAGGCTTGACGAGGGGGTGCGTGGCGACAATAACCTGCTCGAAGACGCACGGCGTCGGAGCCCGAGCGTGCGTCGGCCGGTCGCGGTCCGATCGATTCGGGAGGAGTTGGCCGATGAGCCTTGCGCAGACGCCGACGGACGGCGGCGCTTCACCCCGCCAGTTGCTGATTCTGGCGGTACCGGCAATCGTGGTCGGCGTCTTCGCCGCACTGCTGTTGTGGGGCCTGGAACAGTTGGCCGATCTGCTCAGCGGTGTGCTCTGGGACACGGTTCCCGACACCCTCGGGGTCGACCCCGACGGCTGGTGGATCGTGCTGGTGCTCACTCTCACCGGGCTCGCGGTGGGACTCGGTCTGCGCTTTATGCCGGGCCACGGTGGAGTGGACTCGTCGACGACCGAGTTGGTAGCGCCGCCTCTGCCCGTGGGGGCGCTCCCCGGACTCGCGTTGGTGACGCTGCTCAGCCTGGCAGGGGGCGTGAGCCTCGGTCCCGAGAATCCGGTGATCGCCATCAACTGCGCGATCGTCGTGAGCGTCTTCTCTCGGCTGCTTCCGCGTATTCCACCCCAGATCTCGATGCTCATCGCCGGGTCAGCGACGGTGGGCGCTCTGTTCGGCACCCCGGTCGCGGCGGCCCTGCTGTTCACCGGCATAGTGGCAGCCGCGAAGAGCGGCGGAGCGCTGTGGGACCGGTTGTTCCTCCCGGTTGTGGCGGCGGGCGCCGGCGCTGTCACCATGCGCTTGCTCGGCGCGCCCTCGATGGCGTTCGACCTGCCTGCGTACGGTAGCCCGCGGTTGGCGGATCTGCTGCTGGGAGCCATCATCGCGTGTGGGGCGGTCGCCGTCACGCTCGTCGCCCTTGTGCTCTTTCCGATCTTCTGGCGCGAGCTCCATGGACTCCGCCATCCGATCCTCATCCCGCTCGTCGGTGGACTCGTGCTCGGCGTCCTCGGCGTGATCGGCGGTCCGATCACCATGTTCAAGGGGCTCGAGCAGATCGGTGAGCTCTTGAAAGACCCCGGACAGTACGACGCGGGCGCCCTCGTCGTGATTGTCGGGATCAAGCTACTCGCCCTGCTCGTCGCGGCGAGCGCCCTGTTCCGCGGGGGGAGGATATTCCCCGCCACGTTCGTCGGCGTCGCGTTGGGCATGCTCGGACACGTGCTGATCCCGGGCGTCCCCCTGGGACTGGCAGTGGCGTGCGGCGTTCTCGGCGTCCTTCTCGTGGTCGCCCGCGACGGCTGGCTCGCGATCTTCCTGGCCGTCGCGATTCCCAATGACGCCACGCTGCTGCCGATGCTCTGCGTGATCATCCTGCCCGCGTGGCTCCTCGTCTCGGGTGCACCCCTGTTTCGCATCGTGCCGCCGGTCTCATCCGTCTCCGTCGGTTCGCCGGTGGCCGGGGGAGGGCAGCGTGGTGGTTGAGAAGTCGGGCCCGTCATGGCGGGTCACGGCCTCGGCCCGTGTTCGCCGACAGCTGGCGAGCATCCGGAACGTGTTCCGTAGGAAGACCTTGCTGCACGACACCACGGCGGGGGTGGTGCTCGGCATCGAGAGCGTGCCCGACGGGCTGGCCAGCGGCCTGCTCGCCGGGGTGAACCCAGTCGCCGGCCTCTACGCCTACCTGTTCGGGCTTGCCGGGGCCGCCATGTTCGCGAGCAGTAGTTTCATGGCGGTGCAGGCCACAGGCGCGATGGCGCTGGTCATCGCCGACACCGACCTGGCGTCGCGTCCAGACCCGGAACGGGCGCTGTTCACTCTCTCGGTGCTCACCGGCGTGTTCATGATCGCCGCCGGCGCGCTCGGCGGCGGCCGGCTGCTGCGGTTCGTGCCCACGGCCGTGATGGTCGGGTTCGTCACCGCTGTCGGCATCAATATCGTGCTCGGCCAGCTGTCCAACTTCACCGGAGCCGAGGGCTCGGGGCCGAACCGTGTGGCGCGGGCGGTCGACACCCTCGTGCACGTGCGGCAGTTTCACCCTGCGACCGTGGTGGTGGCGCTTCTCACCCTCGCCCTCATCATCGTGCTCACCCGCACGAGGCTGCGGTCTCTGGGACTCGTGGTCGCCGTGGCATCCGGCTCGCTGCTCGCCTGGGCGTTCAACACCTACTTGGACGCCAGGGTCGCCGTCGTCGGTGACATCGCGGCCATCCCGAACGGGCTTCCCGCCCCGGTGCTGCCGTCGCTGGACGACATCGGGTTCCTCGCTATCCCTGCGCTGTCACTGGCCTGCGTGGGGCTGATCCAGGGCGCAGCTGTCGCCGCGGGTGTTCCGAACCCCGACGGCCGTGCGAGTGATGCTTCGCAGGACTTCGTCGGACAGGGCGCAGGCAACGTCGTGTCCGGGCTGTTCCAGGGGATGCCCGTCGGTGGATCGATGTCGGCTTCGGCCCTGATCGTCACCGCGGGCGCGAAGACACGGCTGGCACTGTTCATGGCCGCGGGAGTCATGGGGGTGACGATCGTGCTGTTCGCCGGTGTCGTCGCTCAGGTCGCGATGCCGTCGCTGGCGGCGCTGCTGATCGTCGTCGGGGCGGGAGCCATCAAACCGGCACAGATCGGCTCCGTCATGAAGACCGGGGCCCTCCAGACGACGATCATGGCCGTGACCTTCGGTCTGACACTCCTCATTCCGCTTCAGTTCGCCGTGCTGGTGGGCGTCGGGCTCGGAATCGTGCTCTTCGTCGCCGAGCAGTCGAACCGGCTCCGGGTGAGGCAGATAACGGTGACGGACGACGGCCGCATTCGCGAATCCGACCCGGACTCGAGCGTCGGTTCGGAGAAGGTGGTCGTGCTGCAACCGTACGGGAGCCTGTTCTTCGCGAGTGCACCGGTGTTCGAGGCGCAGCTGCCGAAGATCGATGCTGCGACGCGCAGGTCGGTCGTGGTGCTTCGGCTGAGGGGGCGTGACCAGATCGGGCTGTCGCTCGTCAATGTGCTCCTGGGCTACGCTCGCGACCTCGCCGAGCACGACTCCCGCATGTTCGTCATCACCACCAGCGAGCGGGTCACCGTTCAGATGGCGGCGGGGGGACTGGTCGCCGAGGTCGGCGAGAGCTCGATCTACCAGGGAAACGAGTGGCTCGGCGAGACGACGCGACGAGCCTACGGAGACGCCGAAGCGTGGATCCGGGGAGGAGCCAGACTCTAGGCGCCCTCCCCGGAGATCACCCCGGGGTCACTCGCGTGCGAGCATCGCCACCGCTTCCAGCTCGAGGTCGATGTATGTCTCCTCGCTGACATCGACCGTGACGGCGAGCAGCTTTCCTCCGGTGAACGGGAACGGGTTCGTGTACTGCCGGCTGACGGCGTCGGCGCTGTCGTAGCCGATGCAGAGCCCGTCGCCGCAGAGCGTGAACTTGCCGATCTGCGCTCGCATCGGTCCTTCGGCTACCACCGTGTCGTCGACGTACAGCCGGCAGATACCGACCGACTCGCCGAAGTCGCCGGCCTTCTCGCGCACGAACTCCACGCCGAGCGCGTGAGGACCGGCGGGCAGCGCCTGCGACTCGAAAGACTGCTCCGGGGGGGGGATGCCCAAGAAGTTGTAGACGTAGTGCAGCTTGTCGTCCTTGATGAACAGGGTGTGACCTCCGAACCTCGAGCCGTGCGCGAAGAGCACGCCCTCGGCGTCTGCACCCAGGTCGACGTCGGCCACGATCTTGAACGAGCGGCCCCGCACGTTCACCGCGACGCTTTCCGGAACGGCCACGGCATCCGGGTAGTACGTGTAGCGGGTGCGCGGCGGTTCGGCCTGAGGTCTGTCGATGGTGAGCTGTTCCCGCGCCGATCGGTCGTCGAGAGGCAGCACGTTGTTGGCTTCGGCCTCCGCGAACCAGGTGTCGATCAGCTCCTTCAGCTTCTCCGGGTGTTGCGCAGCCAGATCGTGAGACTCCGACCGGTCGACGTCGGTGTTGTAGAGCTCCCACCGGTCGGCGTCGAAGTTGCCCTTCCCGGTGAGGGGAGCGTGGATCGTGGCAGCCTTCCAGCCGTCCTTCCAGATCCCACGCGTTCCGATCATCGAGTAGTACTGCACATGCTTCTGGGTCGGTGCCTCCTGAGCCTCGAAGCTGTACCGCATCGAGACCCCGTCGAGCGGATGCTGCTTCACCCCGCGGTACACGTCCGGCATCTCCACTCCCACGACGTCGAGGATCGTGGCGACCACATCCGTCACGTGGTGATACTGGTGCCTGATCTCGCCTTTCGCTGCGATGCCCTTCGGCCAGTGGATGACCATCGGGTCGCAGGTGCCGCCCGCGAACTGCGCGTAGCGCTTGAACATCTGGAACGGCGTGGAGAACGCCGTGGCCCATCCCGTCGGGTAGTGGTTGTAGGTGTCTGGAGAACCGAGCTTCTCGATCATGGCCAGGTTCTCCTTCAGGTCGTCGGGATACCCGTTGAAGAACTTGTTCTCGTTGACCGATCCGTCGGGGCTGCCCTCGCCGGATGCTCCGTTGTCGGCGCAGTAGAAGACGATGGTGTTGTCGAGCTGTCCGCTCTCTTCGAGGTAGTCGATGACGCGGCCGACCTGCGCATCGGTGTACTCGGAGAACCCGGCGAACACCTCGGCGAATCGTGCGAAGAGCCTCTTCTCGTCTGCGCTGAGCTCCTCCCACGGGCGGACGTAGTCGGCGGCGTTCGCGTCGTCCTCGGGAAGCGGGTTGATGGGGGTCAGCTCGGTGCCCTCCGGCATTATGCCCTTGTCGATCATCCGCGCCAGCACCCACTCGCGGTAGGCCTCGTAGCCGTCGTCGAAAGCGCCGCGGTACTTCGCGATGTACTCCTCGGGTGCGTGGTGGGGCGCGTGGTTGGCGCCCGGGCAGAACCACATGTACCAGGGCTTCGACGGGTTCGACGCCTGCTGGTTGCGCAGCATCCGCAGCGCCTGATCGGCGAGGTCCTTGGAGAGGTGATAGCCCTCCTCCGGCGTGGACGGCGGCTCGATGAAGTGGTTGTCTTCGACGAGGTCGGGGTACCAGTTGTTCGTCTCGCCGCCGAGGAACCCGTAGAAGCGGTCGAAACCCTGCTGCAACGGCCACTGCACGCGGCTGCCGCCGGGGGCCACGTCTTCCTCGGGGACATTGTGGTCCTTGCCGACCCAGAAGGTGCTGTAGCCGTTGTCCTGAAGAACGTGCCCGATGGTGGCGCATTCCTCGGGGAAACGGCCGGAGAGCCCTGGGAAGCCGTTCGTGCCCTCCATGATCACCCCGCAGCCGTTCATGTGATGGTTGCGCCCGGTGAGGAACACCGACCGGGTGGGAGAGCACAGGGCGGTGGTGTGCCACTGGGTATAGGTGAGGCCGTTCGCCGCCAGCCGGTCCATGGTGGGCATGGAGATGCGGCCGCCGTACGGAGACCAGGAGGCGAGGCCGGTGTCATCGAAGAGCACCACCAGCACATTGGGTGCGCCCTCGGGTGGTCGGACCAGCTCGTACGGTTGCCAGTCCGGCACCGAATCCCGCACATCGAGCTTTATCGTTCCCGTGAATTCCTTAGACATGTCGATCCTCTCTGGGTCCGTGACGCGACGGGCGCGGGGTAGCGCTCTGCCACGCACTCTAGGAGCGGGCTCGGGAGGCTCCCTCCTCTCCTGCGGGTGAACGAATCCGCCTCGCCGAGATCCGTGCGGCGCTCGCCGCCGGTCGCCCGGGTCAGGCGCGCTCCGCTCCGCTCTTCCGCGGAGACCCGGCACCTTTGCTCCCCGCGATTGCCGTCGGGATGCCTCGCGAGAGCGCCAGGGAGACGACAGAGATGGCGACGAGGCCGAAGAAGGCGATTCGCAGCGACGCCAGCTGCGACTCGCGGTAGATCTCCGACAACGCGTCGGAGTCGGCGGGCGAGAGACCTGCCGCCTCGGCGATTTCGTCGACGTCGGCGGTAGGCACGATGGCGACTCCGCGTTGCGTCGCCTCGCTCACGAGTGCGCGCGCCTCTTCTGGCAGGGCGCTATCGCCGACACCCGCTGCGAACGATGTCGCTAGCGACCCGACCAGGACCGACCCGATTAGGGCCGTGCCCAGCGAAGAGCCCAGATTCTGGAACACTCCCTGCAGCCCGCCCACCTCGCTCGTCTCCTTCTCGGTGACGGCAGACATATTGACGTTCCCGATCTGGGAGGCGAGGAGCCCCAGCGCCGCGCCGGCGAGGAACATGCCGACCGCGAAGAGGCCGCCGCGCAGGTCTTCCGTGACCGCGCCGAGCAGCAGCACGGAGCTGAAGACCAGCACCAGCTGCCCGGTGCGTACGATGCGGCGGGGCGACCACGCACGGGAGAGCCCGGTGCC
>Ga0247817_10002196_pt1 | contig 10087 bp, 11 predicted proteins | sample UWRJL212509R1_FD_178010 | JGI IMG/M metagenome (GOLD analysis project Ga0247817, IMG submission 178010) | Plant litter microbial communities from Arlington Agricultural Research Station in Wisconsin, United States - UWRJ-L212-509R-1 | ecosystem: Environmental > Terrestrial > Plant litter >...
GTAATTTGCGACAACCAAATAATAACGGCTATCTCTCAAACAATCCTAAAGTTCCACCTACCCAATCTTTATCTTTATTGAATTTTACGCCAATCATCTCACCACGGCTGAGCCTGACAAGATTGCACAAAAGAGTAGGGGATTTATCTCCTTCGTTCCACACACAAAGTACGCGCACTTCAGCTTTGACCTTGCCATCAGGCGATTGTACAATTGGGATGTAGTTGACTTTTTTCTGAAGAATATAAAGGTCTTTTTCAGTTACCGCTTCAATATCTTCTTTTTTGACATGGAAGATAACGCCTGTCCCGGAAAAAGAAAACAAAGGCTTTAATACATAATTTTCAAGATCCTCAGGAATTTCCTTCAGGTCACTAAGCAAAGTGGTTTCTATAAAATATTTTCCTTTGAGTAAAGGAAGTATGAATTTGCTGATTCTGAAAAACCAATTGGGATGTCCAGCCCATTCTAAATCCAAATCATCGGAAAAGCTAAAATTCAGTTTCAGGTCTTTCCGCAATTCGAGCTCATCAAAAATGACACGGTTGTATATGCGCTTTACTTCAATTTCATCGCCTTGGCCATTCTTATAATACAGCTTTCGGCCTTTCTTTATAATATCTGTTACGCATACAATCGGAATACCCAAATCCCTGCTGCAATAATAGAAATCAATTTTGGTATTTTGCTTCTCGGGTTCAATCTCAAGCAGGATGACATTTTCTTTCGGATGGTCATTTCTAATCGCCTTATCGATAATTGTCAGATATTCTTTGGATGAAATGTCATTGATAAATGGTGTCAGCGCTTTCAAAAAAGGGAAATGCTTCCTGAATTTATCATACAAAATATATTGGTAATTGAACAATGATGGAAATCCCTGTACTTCGATAAGCTTGGGTATTACTTTTCCGTCTTCTTCACATATCCCGAAATCAATTGCGAGGAAAGTCGTATGTTCATCTTCGTTTGGTACTTTTGTATTAAGTTCTAAGGCTTTTTCTGTCAGTTCTCTAAAATCATCCTGCTGAATCAAATCAATAACTTCCTGGCAGCCTTCCAGCAATTGCGTTTTCAACTCATTCGAAATAAAAAACGGAGTTTCCGCCATGCGAAAAGTAGGAAGATAATCGAAATCAGAAGCAATATCATCCTGGAATTCCTGGTATTTTTCTACGGTAAAACTATCATTGAATAAAGCGCGATACTTCGGAATCATAAGAGAATGAATTAATAATTATTAATTATCAATTAGAATGTATTTTTCTGGTTTTCATCAAATCATTAATAGCAATCCGGAGAAAATTAGGGATAATTGTTTCATTTGTCTTATAGATTTTATCTTCATCCAATAAATCCTCCAGCATGTCGCGGAATTTTGATTTCCCTTTCATTTCAATAATCTTTTCTCGTCTTTCCTTATTTTTAAGATTGGCAATGTAGCTGATCGGATCGGCTTCAGGGTGGAATTGCGTTCCTACAAAATGTTCAGAAAAACGGACAGCCATAATGGCTCTTTCATACTGCACATGGTCACGAAGTTTTTCCAATGATATAATGGTAGCGCCTTTCTTTTTAAACATACTGAGTTTTGGCTGAACGACCTGATAATCCCGTGAATCAACGGCATAAAAAGGATCTGGAAGTCCTTCATAAATCGGGTCATTCATTCCTTCTGCTGTCTTATGCACTTTCATGACGCCAAACGAAGTCTGCCTTCTTTTGGTCACTTCCGCAAGTCCGAAATGCTTGCATGCCATCTGAAAAGAATGACAAATAAAAAGCATGTGTTTTTTTACGGTATTTTCTTTATTCCATTCTGATAATGCATCAATGAACGCATAATATTTCAAATCCCAGTTGCCATCGCCTTCCAAAGGATTTCCCGGACCGCCGGTAGAGATATAAATGTCGTATTTTTTAATTTCAGGCAATTCCGATTTTCCGCGTACATCAAAAATCTTAAAACTTACCAAATGGTTGAATCGGTTGATGATGTCAATGATACAGCGCATGCCTTGATTGGGATCACCATTATACATATCTAAAATCGCAATTCGTATTGAAGCGTCACTCATGATTTGGGTATTTAATATTTGGGCAATGCAAAGATAAAATTATATTTTTACAAACCTTTGGTAAATTCTGATGTAATGAAATCAACCACTTTTGTCAAATCGTTCGTTTGTTCAAAAACAGCCAGCTGTTTGTCCGCGCCAGTTCCTTCCTGCATCAGCTGGTGAACATAATTGATCTGGTCACGGCTGCCGAGCTCATCGACAACATCATCAATGAATTCAAGCAATTCCAGAATTAGCATCTTCGTTTCCACCTCTTTTTGCAATCCGAAATCAATCATATTGTTATCGATACCGTAACGTGCGGCACGGAATTTATTTTCCTTAATCAGCGCAATTCTATAAATATTAAAGCTGGTATTTTGTACCGTCAGTTTATATAATTTAGCGACAATTGCCTGAATTATAGCTACAATGCACATCGTTTCATCGACCGTTAAACTCATATCGCAGATGCGGAATTCAATCGTATCATAGAATGGATGCAAACGCAAATCCCACCAGATTTTCTTCGGATTGTCAATACAATTGGTTTTGACCAAAGTCTCGAGATAATTGTCATACGAAGCAACCGAATCAAAATATTCCGGCAATCCCGTCCGTGGAAACTTATCAAATACCTTAGTACGGAACGATTTATAACCAGTCTGCCTGCCTTCCCAAAAAGGGGAATTGGTTGACAAGGCAAAAATGTGCGGTAAAAAATAAGCCGCCTGGTTCATCAATTGTATACCAATCTCCCGGTTTTCGATACCCACGTGGCAATGCATCCCAAATATCAGGTTAGATCTCGCCGCGTCCTGCAATTCATTCACAATATTGTGGTACCTCGGATCATCCGTTATCGGCTGGTCCTGCCATCTGGAAAAAGGATGCGTACCGGCTCCGCCTACGACAAGATGCTGTTTGTCGGCGAGTTCGACAATTTTGCTTCTCAGGAATTTGATTTCGTCTGTTGCTTCCTTGACATTTTTGCAGATGTTGGTTCCGACTTCTACTACCGACTGGTGCATTTCGGCCTTCACCTGTTCGTTCAGGATAATTTTGGCTCCATCTACAATTTTAGACAAGTGCGAACGCAAATCACGCGAATTGGGATCTATAATCTGGTATTCTTCTTCAACCCCAAGTGTAAATACAGGTAATTTTTTCATTCTGATATGGTTATTTTTTAGCAGCTATTTCGGCTTTCCGCTGTATCTTTTATTCCGCTGCGCTTCATAAAAGGATGCCGCTTCACACGAGCGTATCGAACTGACGGAGTAATCCGGGCTAGGGCAGCGGTACTATTTTTCGGCAGCAGCATTTTTAATGAATGTTCCCCAAGTCAGATTTATTTTCCCCGGTTTGTGTTTCTTCGCGGCGGCAATGGCCATTTTAGCAGCTTCTTCAACTACCCATTCGAAATTCTCAGCACCTACAGAAGTAAGCTCTGCGTCAGGCGCTGGGTTTCCAAAATCAATGGCATACGGAATACCGTCACGAACAGCAAATTCAACGGTATTGAAATCATACCCAAGGCCTTTGCACAATCGAAGCGTATATTCTTTTACCGTTGCCAGTAATTTTTTATCCACAGGCGGACCGTCAATCACATACCGCAAATGGTGCGGATTTCTGGGTTCATATTGCATGATTCTTACCGCTTTGCCGCCAAGGCAATACACCCGGAAATATTCAGTAAAAACAATTTCTTCCTGTAAAAGCATGACGAGCTGACCGGTTTCCTGGTGTTTTTGCCAGAATTCCTCTTTGTTTTCAAGTCGGTATACATTTTTCCATCCACCGCCAGCATACGGTTTCATATACGCCGGAAATCCAATGTATTCAAATATTCCTTCCCAATCCATGGGGTATTTAAGATTCCTGAATGATTTAGAAGTGGTGTCAGTAGGATGTTCCGCTGATGGTAGGATGACTGTATTGGGCAAAGGCACGCCCAAAGTATCCGCAAGTGCATTGTTGAAAAATTTATCATCGGCACTCCACCAAAAAGGATTGTTTATCACATTGGTTCCTGTAAGTGCCGCATTTTTCAAATAAGCCCTGTAAAAGGGTACATCCTGTGAAATTCTGTCGATAATTACCGCATATTCGCCACCCTTGTTTTGTACTACCTTATCAATTGAAACGGCTTCCGCGATAATATCTTTTTCATTTTTCGAATTCACCCTGTCAATAAAGGCTTGTGGAAAAGTATCTTCCATTCCGAATAATATTCCGATTTTTTTACTCATTTTTATTTTTTTTAGGTTGTATTTCACCAGTTTGCTGGCGCTTATGTCGTTTTTAGAAAAATTTAATCCTTGATAAATAGTGCGGAAACATTTCCCGCCATACTGGCCAGTCGTGTTCACGATCCTGCCTGATGTCAAGCCAGTGCTCTACATTTCGGTCACTGAGAACCTTGCTTAACTTCAGGTTGGCATCGAGGCAGATGTCCCAATTGGATGTTCCAAGTACAATATCCATATTCCACAGCTCATGGTCGTTTAAGCCGTACAAGTAATCTTCCGGGCTGTTGTAGAATACATCATCATTATGGAAGCCATCCATAAAACTCTTAATGTTGAAAGCGCCGCTCATCGAGAACATATGGCTCACATATCCAGGATGGCGGAATGCGAAATTAGCCGCATGGTAACCTCCGAAACTGCAGCCTGCGACAGCTACTTTTCCTGTACCGGTATTATTTTTAACACGCTCAACGATTTCATGGCAGATCATTTTATCATACCAAACATGGTTTTGGATCCGGTGTACCGGATGTATTTTCTTGTTGTAAAAACTGTCTTTATCGATACTGGCCGGACAAAATACCTGTATCAGTCCTTGTTCGATAAACCATTTGGCCGACTCAATAAGTCCCTGATCTTTATTTTCATGATAACTTCCCATTGAAGTTGGAAAAAGAATCACCGGATAGCCTGCGTGCCCAAAGACAAGCATTTCTATTTCACGGCTTAGGTTTGGTGAATACCATTTGAAGTGTTCTTCTCGCATTGAATTATTTTTAAACAATTATAGTAAAAATTATTCAGCAATCACACTGTTTACTGGTGTTTTACTATACAATTATCGTAATGTTTGAAATAGTTCTTATATATTAACAAAATAACAATTAAACCGATAATATTGTCGTTTAATTAAAACTTTCATAACATTAAGCGCGCTGATCAAAAAGCGAAATCGCTGATATGTAGCAAAATGCTCATGACTTAAATAAAAAAGAGAAACACGATGCTTCCCTTTAACTTATAACTGCAATTCAAATAATAATACCTGGCTTTTAAGCCTTTCAATAAGCAAGGCCATCATTCGCTTGTTTAAAGACGATGAGTTTTGAATGTAAGCCAAATACTCTTCTATCGTAAATAAGGCAATCACCATACCTTTAAGTGAATTCCGGAATTTAATATCCCGCTGGATGCTGTTCTCAATAAACTGCAACTTTTTTTCTACGGTAAAATGAAAGAAGTCGGTTTTGCTTTTAATAATGTAATTCCGGAAGACCTCAACAAACAGATCGTTCTGAAGTTTTAAAATGGGCCTTAATGTTTGGTTCTGGAATAATTCGTCTGCTGAAGATTGTGCGTTTACAGTTCCGAGCGTATCGCCGCGAAATTCTGTAATGAATTGATTTCGGGTATCCATTTTCTTTTAAAGGTAAAAAAAAACCGCTGTCCTTAAACAGCGGCATTTTTTATTTATTAAGAACGGATTGTTAATTATTTCACTTTGAAAGTTACTCTTCTAACCAATCTTCTGGCTTCTGGCGAATCTGCGGCTACAGAAGTATCTTCTCCTTGTGAAACAACTGTCAGACGCGATGGATTAATACCCGCTTTAACAAGAGTGTTTTTTACACTATTGGCTCTTTCGACTGATAATTTATCATTGAATTCAGTTTTTCCGATTTCATCCGCATGACCAATGATTTCTATTGAAGCAGAAGGATTGTTTCTTAAGTAAGTCAGCATAAAGTCGATACCTTCAGTAGAAACATTTGTTGGTTTTGTTTTCTTGGTATCGAAATAAGTGGTTACATAACCTTCGTTGATTAATTTTTTAATCATGTCAGCATTGGCTGATGCGATAGTTTCTGAAATCTTTGATTTGTCAACATAAGTGTTGGCCATGTATTTCTCCAATTCATCAGGGATACCATTTTTGTTCATATCTACCATTCTTCCTTTGGTATCTACAGCCACACCTGCGATTGAATTGTTTTCAACGTCAAGGTAATCAGGAACACCATCTTTATCGGCATCGTTCATCATCGTTTCTAACTCACCAACTCTTTTATCCAAAGCTTCCAGTTCTTCGAGTTTATTTTCATCAATAATAGCCCAGTCACCGTGGATATTATCTTTACCGAAGGAATAAGTAAGCCCGATTGAAGCTACAATCATTTGACCTGATAAGTTGTTGGCTTCCTCAGAATTGTGGCCGTCCCATGCAAAATGCTGTCTGAAATTAGCAATGGTGCTAAAGTCACCTATAATGGAGAATTTCTTTGCCAATCTGAATTCAGGTGAGATTCCAAATATTACCCCTCCATTAAGTTCCGATCGGTTATAGTTGGCAGAAAGTCCGGCAGTAGAAGTACCTACGGAAAAATCATTCGGCACGTCTAATTTTGGCGTAGCCTGCGCCACAACAACCCCTGCGTGTATTAATAAATTCAGCCTTCCCAATACTTCTTGCAGATTAAAAAGTCTCGAAGCATTTACAACACCCTGAAGTCCCAATCGGTATTGTTCCAGTTTAAATTCTTTGCTTGGGGTATTTTTACTGTTTTCGAATAAATCGTAAGTCACATCCGCTTTCAGTCCGAATCTCGGGCTAAACATATATCGTGCTCCTAATCCAAAACTGTTGAATTTAAAACTTCCCAAATACGAACTCGGATCACTTGAATAATACCCTGCAGTAAAAGGTTTGGTTCCTTTGCTTTGGCCTGCAACCAGTTCAATAGTCCATTTATTGTAAGTTGACCCGCTATCCATAACATCATTGGCTTCTTTGGTCTTGTCATCTTGCGCAAAACCATTCGTAAATGTCAACAGGGTAAGAGATAATAAAAGTAAACTTTTTTTCATAATTGGTTCGGATTTTTGACTTTGTTGGCAAATATAGGAGTTTTGTTTTTAAAATTCAATATTTTACATCAGAAAACATGTTTATTTGCGATTTTTAACGGATTATTATTTATGCCTTAATTGATTGGGAATAGTAAATAATTTCTGTCAGATTTAAATAAATATTTTAGATCTCGCCACTTGGCGCTATTGCTTTTCCCTCTGATGGAAGTTCGAAAATTTCTAGGTCAAAAAATACTATAGAAGCAAAGATATGATCGAAAATATCCGACATTATATACTCGTAATTTTCAAACCGCTTGTCTTTTGTAAAGGTGTAAATCTCCAGCGGTATTCCCTGTGCAGTAGGCTGCAACTGTCTGCAAAGCAGGATCATGTCTTTATTCAGGCTCGGATAATTTTCGAGGTATTGCGTAATGTATTTTCTGAATAAGCCAAAGTTAGTCAAATTGCGGCCATTAATATTCAGCGTTTTATCTACTTCATGTGCCTCATTAAAACGATCAATTTCAGATTGCCGGTTGTCGATATATGCACTGATGAGCTGAATTTTCTTCATGTCCTGCAATTCATCTCCGGTAAGAAACCGTATGCTTTTGGCTTTAATCAGTATGTGCCTTTTGATACGCCGGCCGTCAGAATTGAGCATTCCGCGCCAGTTCCTGAAAGAATCAGAGATCATACTATAAGTAGGAATAGTGGTAGTCGTATTGTCAAAATTGCGAACTTTGACCGTGGCAAGATTAATCTCAATTACATCACCATCTGCACCGTATTTGTCAAAGGTGATCCAATCTCCAATCCGAACCATATCATTCAGCGAAACCTGAACACTGGCCACAAATCCTAAAATCGTATCCCTGAAAATCAATATGATCAATGCCGATACGGCTCCAAACGTAGCAAATAAAGTGTTGGTCTTGATGTCAAACAATTCAGAGATGATTACCGTAATTCCAATCATCCACAGCACAATCATGATAATCTGGATGTAACTGTCAATGGGTTTATCGCTATAAGCCGGAATCTGTTTCAAATGATCGCGCAGCGCATTGAAGATGGTGCGCACAATCCATAAAACCAATAATATAATGTAGATGCCAACGAGTTTTCCAAAAACCGCTTCCCAATACACGTAATCTTCAAGTATTACGGGAACCGATTTATAAATAAACAATAGCGGAATCAGGTGGGCGATGTATTTTGCTGTTTTATTAGTTACCAGCAAATCATCGAATTTAGTTTTGGTTTTTCGGGCTACAACTACCATTAATGTCACCAAAAGCATTCGGAATAGTAAGTAAATCCAATACGAAACAATACAAAGAATGACAATATTGACAATAAGACTCAAATAAGCGGCAAGCGTATCGCCAAAATCCCATTTGCGGAACAACGGGTAACACCAGCCAAATATTTTTTCGAGCAGTTTATGCATTTCTGAGGTATTTGCGCTCAACAATAAATGTCCCGAATGGTACCACCGATGCCAGTATAATCAGCGTTAGTTTTTTAGATGACCAGCTTTCTTCAAATTTGAGCATGATTGCCATGATTATGTAGGCGATAAAAAGCAGCCCGTGTGCCATCCCAATATGCTTAACATAAAAAGGATCGTCCAGCATATATTTCATGGGCATAGCAAAAAAGAACAGGGCCAAAAGAGAAATACCCTCAAGTATCGCGACAATTTTAAAAAACTTCAGCATTATAATTTGTATGTTTATGTTTAAAATGTAATTTTTTACCTTAGCAAAATTAAGGAATCACTTTGAGTATTACACGTTATAAAAATTACTTTTGATACAATATTAAAATTATGAGCAAACGCGATTTAAAGAAATACCTTTCAGGTTTAGACAAGGAACAGATTGAAGCGCAGTTTTTGGAAATGTATGACAAGTTCGGCGATGTCAAAACCTATTATGATTTTGTTTTTAATCCGAAAGAAGAGAAACTTGTGAGTGAAGCCAAACTTAAAATTGCCAATGAATATTTTCCGGTAAAAACAAAGCGTGCCAAATTGCGGCGTTCTACAGCACAAAAATACATCAAGCATTTCTTGCTACTTGGTGTTGATGCCTTTGCCGTAGCCGATGTGATGCTGTATGCCATAGAAATTGCTCAAAAATATTCAGCGCGACGCGAAATGCGCTACAGTTCCTTCTACAAAAGCATGCAAAATTCTTTTGAACAGGCAGTCAATTTTATCATTTCCAACGGAATAGTGGCAGAATACAAGCCTAGAATAAACGACATCTTCACCGAGGTCAAACGCCAAAAATGGGAGAACCATTATGAATTTGAAAGAGTGGCCGACCAATTGGATTTGGATTGAAATTCACCAACACTATATTGCAATCCTATAAAATCAAAGCGACATTAAAGGCAGATATTTGTTAAGTCAAAACAAATTATTATGCTTTTCAACTTCAAAGACCACGACCACCTGGCTTTTAGGTTTGTAATTCCGCACGTGTCATTATTACTTATCTACAAAGACAATTGGAACAAAAGCCTTGTAATGAGGCGTGTTATCGCTGAGATTATCAGGAACAATGCGTTTCAGAAAATATATGTTGGTGTTCCTGATGAGAAAACCGACAGTGATACTGTAGACTGTACAGACTGCGCCTTTATTAACATGAAAATGTACGGTGTTAATCTGCTTGATGAGTTTCCTGAAACTATTGAGGAGTTGTTTGCGCGGGAATTAAAGAATGTGATTAACGTCCTGCATTTCGACAATACAAAACTTAATATTGAGGACAATATCAGCAGCATTGATATTAGTATAAAAATCTGTGCGTCAAGGATCAGGATAGAAAAATCTGATTCGCATGCGGCCTAAGTGCGCCAATGGCCCAGCGATAATCTTACCATTCCTCCGCTAAAAATATTCATTTT
>Ga0247817_10002198_pt1 | contig 10081 bp, 7 predicted proteins | sample UWRJL212509R1_FD_178010 | JGI IMG/M metagenome (GOLD analysis project Ga0247817, IMG submission 178010) | Plant litter microbial communities from Arlington Agricultural Research Station in Wisconsin, United States - UWRJ-L212-509R-1 | ecosystem: Environmental > Terrestrial > Plant litter >...
AGCAAAAAGAAAGATCTGCGCTCTGTTGAAGCATCTATTAAATATTTCATTCTTGGTTCTTTTGCTACAGGTATCATGTTACTTGGTATAGCTCTGATCTATGGTTCAACAGGCTCATTTGACTTCGTTAAAATTGCCGAAGCTCAATCAATAGATACGATGTTTTTTGTAGGTATCACTCTCCTATCGATTGCATTTGCATTTAAAGTATCTGCTGTTCCCTTTCATTTCTGGGTGCCGGATGTATATGGAGGTTCTCCTACATTTATAACTGCATTCATGTCTACGTTTGTTAAGGTTGCAGCTTTCGGCGCATTCTACTTAATGCTGGATAGTGTTTTTGATAGCATACCTGATTTCTTAGCAAACATGTTTATTGGACTTGCTGCGTTAACAATTATCGTAGGAAACCTTGCTGCCTCATATCAGAATAATGTTAAGCGTATGTTAGCATTTTCAGGGGTTGCTCAAGCAGGTTATATGTTGATGTTATTCTCAATTTTAAATGTAGAGGCAAAAGCCTCATTATTCCTTTACCTTGCAGGATATGCGTTTGCTAACTTAATTGCAATTTATGTTGTTGGTGAAATAGAAAAAGTAAAAGAAATAGCTACAATTGAAAACTTTTCCGGCTTAGCAAAATCAAATCCTTTACTGGCATTTGTAATGGCTTTAGCTTTAGTATCACTTGCTGGTATACCTCCGGCAGCTGGTTTTTTCGGTAAATTCTTCGTGTTTACTGAAGTTATAGAAGCAGGACATATTTATTTAGTACTAATAGCTATCTTAGGCTCATTAATAAGTGTATATTACTACTTCAAAACTATCATAAGTATGTATGGTGGAGATTCAGTAGAAATAAAAGCTGAAGCACATACTACTTTTAGCTTAACAACCGTTATTTTAATAATTCTTTCAGTACTTGTTATTTTCATAGGGGTATTCCCTGAAATACTTGTTCAGATCGGAATGAAACTCTAGATGAATTCACTAATAGATTTATATCATAATTTTACCGACCCGGAGCTTATAATAAAAGGAGGATTATTCTTAATCCTCCTTATTATTTTCGCAGAAAATGGTCTATTCTTCGGTTTCTTTTTACCAGGAGATACTCTTTTGTTTACTACAGGCTTACTGACATCTACAGGTACATTTGACGTAAGAATTGAGGTATTACTTATTACCATCTGTATAGCTGCATATCTGGGAAGTTTTGTAGGCTATTATTTTGGACTCAAAACAGGAAGTACAATGTTTTTGAAAAATGATTCAATGTTTTTCAAAAAGAAATACATGTTTGCAGCAGAAGCTTTTTTCATCCGTTATGGGGCTATAGCTTTAATTATGGCTCGTTTCCTACCAATTATCAGAACCTTCGCACCTATTTTTGCTGGCATCATTCGCTACCCATTTGGGAAATTTGTGTTATATAATTTAATAGGAGGAACCCTATGGGTTGTAACGCTGGTTTATGGAGGTTACTTTCTAGGCCAGATAATCCCCTCTTCTAAAGATTACCTTGAAGAAATCATTTTAGGAATTGTGATCGTAACTTGGATACCGGTTGTTGTAACCTATGTCAAAGAACGGAAAAGAGCAAAAGAAAATGCTGTAAGCAATTCACAATCTTAACATTATCGTTTTATATATTTTTTTTTCTCATTATTATATAAAACGGTCAAAATATTCAAGTATAATTGTAGTTGATTGAACAAATAAGGCATTATTATTTATGAACAGCGAAGCTTCATTTTGGATAATTTTCAATATATGTATCTTAACGTTACTCGTATTAGACTTATTCGTATTTAATAAAGGAAATAAAGTAGTTACGACAAAGTCTGCATTACAATGGAGTGCTTTTTGGGTAGGCTTGGCAATGGCATTTAATGTTTTTGTTTATTATTGGAAAGGCCAGGAAGCTGCGGAGTTATTTTTCACTGGATATATTATTGAAGAATCATTAAGTGTCGACAACCTATTTGTATTCATGCTTATCTTCAGTTATTTCAGAGTCCCATCTGAATATCAACGAAAAGTTTTATTCTGGGGTATTATTGGAGCCTTAGTATTAAGAGGTCTCTTTATCGTTGTTGGTATTGAGCTGATTCAACATTTTGATTGGCTATTGTATATACTTGGAGTCTTTTTAATATACACAGGAATAAAAATGCTTTTCTCAAGTGATGACGATGAAATTGATCCGGAGAATAATATTATTTTAAAGCTTACGAATAAATTAATGCGTGTTAGTAAAACATATGAAGGAGATAAATTCTTTGTTCGCAAAGAAGGCGTATTATATGCTACACCATTATTTATTGTTGTACTCATAGTAGAAAGTACCGATGTTGTTTTTGCTGTTGACTCCATCCCCACTATCTTAGGAATTACTACAGATACATTTATTGTATACACTTCAAATGTATTTGCTTTATTGGGTTTAAGATCTCTGTATTTTGCATTGTCAAGTGTCATGAAGCTATTTCATTACATTAATTATGGCTTAGCAGTAATACTTTCATTTGTAGGGTTCAAATTATTGATCCATTCATGGTATGAAATCCCTCACAAATTTGCTTTAGGCTTTGTTGTTTTTGCCTTAGGAATGTCAGTATTGGCTTCCTGGTTATTCCCTAAAAAGGAAAATGAAGAATTGGATTTCTAATACAAAATCAAAAAATTAAAAAGGTCCCGTTCCGATAGTTATCGAAACGGGACCTTTTTAATTTCTAATCATACAGATCAGAAATTAATTACCGCTTTCACTGATATATTTCTTCCCATATTATAAATACCACTGCGAACATTTGGTGATTGTGTATAGTATTCAAAATATTTCAAACGGCTCAAATTAGATTGATACGTAGTATTCAATAGATTATTTATTTGCAGATACAGCTGCATCATATTTTTAGAAGAATAAGCGATCTCGGTAGCAATACCAATGTTGATCAACGCATATCCTTTAGTAAACGTTTCTGTCTCATTCAGATTCAAATACCTATTTTGAGAACCCGTTACTTCTACTTCCACTCTTGGTGTAACGGATGTAATAGATTTTGAACGCGTTTTGATTTTATCGGAAATGCTGCTAAACAATTTTACAGGTGGAATGAAAGGCAAATATTCTCCATTAATGCCTTGATCTTTGTAAATAGGATTTTTATTAAAACCATAGGTCAAAGCAAAGGCATTATCGAACGAAAAACCTTTTAGCTTTTCAGGATGAATACTAAGAGTTGCTTCTAATCCGTAAAGTGCAGCAAGAGATTGTTTATATTGATACGTTTTATTGCCCTGTGCATCTGTTATTGGGTTACCGTTTGCATCAAGTAATTTGGTTAGATAAATATAGTTTTGAATGTTGTTATTATAGATACTCGCCGACATAGAAACATTTTTATAATCTATTGTTACTCCAATATCTTCTTGTAGCGAAAACTCAGGCTTAAACGTTCTATCCCCCAGATACAGGATATGTGCTCCTGGATCCAATCCATTTGACGAAAGCTCTGTAATACTTGGTGCTCGATACCCTCTTGCTATATTCAATTTGAGATTGACTCTTTTAGATATTTTATGCGTTAAACCAACACTTGCAGAAACGCCTGAGAACGTTTTATCAAATGAAGGATATTGTAAATATGCATTCGTAGTATCTTCAGATATATAATTAAAACCTGTAGAAGGATTTGTTTTCACATAAATATCATCCCAGTGAATTGTTCTGGTATCGTATCGAATACCACCGCTGATCGTAGTCTTATTGTGTTTCCATTTAAGATACAGATAAGAGCCTATATCGAATAACGAATAATTCGGTATAGGAAAATCTGTTGCATCTTTGCTAATATTATTCTGCGACATGCCATTGATACCAATAGATGTCTCAATATTTTTAAATGAAGGTGCATTGTATCGAATACTATAATTTATTGTATTCAATCGAACATACAGACCAGCTTGATCAGGCACAGTAGGATGATTGTATTCTCTTCTTACATTTTGCTGAAAGGCTAACAAAACAGCTACATCGCTCCTGCCTATTCGATAAAAACTATGGCTGAATAAACGATAATGCTGAATGTGCTGATGTAAAGGAGATAGTTTGTATCCATTCAATTCTTTATCCGAAACAATTGGGCGATTTTTTATATCGTCTTCTGTTCCTTCATAAACCTGTTTCGTAAATTGTCTTGACAATGAATCTCTGCTCCCATCCGGAATGCCTTGTAAATTATCATATAAGGTAACATTCAGATGAGAATAACCACGGCTTGTTTTATAGCCTACAAGTGCAGAAATATTCTTTTCATCGAAACCTGTATTATACACCCGACCATCGTAGTTATTTCTATAATTTTTAGCGACTCTGTAAGATCCTCTAACTGCTGCGACCCAATGCCCTGTACTATAATTTAATTGCAATCCATTTCCTATAAGATTATTATTGGCCTGGTATTCAGATGTGATTTTACCATGAATTAAACTATCGTTTTCATCCGGAACATACGGCATAAAACTTACTACACCTGCCAATGCATCTGACCCGTACATCAAACTTGCCGGACCTTTAATAACCTCTGCTTTATGTATATTATATGCATCAACTTCAAGTCCATGTTCATCTCCCCATTGCTGTCCTTCCTGTCTTACCCCGTCATATAACGTTAGTACACGATTGTAGCCAAGACCACGAATAAAAGGTTTTGAAATGTTTGGCCCGGTTTTCATTGCTGTAACACCTGGTGCATTTTTAACCAACGCATCTACTACATTACTTTCAACCGTTCTATCCAATTGCTCTGGTGATACACTAATAATAGATACAGGATTTTCACTGATCAAAGTAGCTCTTGTAACACCTGTGATAACAACATCAGTAGTTAAACGTTCATCTTCTATCAAATCAAAATTTAAACTGTGTTTACGATTTTCAACAAGCACAATTGTTTTCTCTGCTTTTTCATAACCAACGCAATTGACATGAATCACATATGTGCCCGCAGGAATATTATCAATATAATATTTGCCAAGTGAATCCGTAACCGTTCCGAAAGGTGTGTCCTTTATTATAACATATGCATACGCTACACCAGAACTATCAGACCTAACAATACCGTGAATGCTTGCAGTCTGGGCATATGTATTTATTATGAAAACATTAATTATAAAAAGAATCGACAGCCTTATCATATTTTTATTAACCTTATTTTATAAGTTATATATACAATATTAATAAAGTTAGATTAGTCTAACTAATTTTATTTGGTTATTTTTCATATATTTGTATATATGCTATCTTATACTGAAGAAAATTATCTTAAAGCGTTACTAAAAATCACCCTTCAGGATGACCAGGAAGGGGCTGGGACGAATGAGTTGGCCACACTACTATCTGTGAAACCTGCTACAGTAACAGATATGTTAAAAAAGTTAAAAGATAAAAATCTGGTGTCATATGAAAAATATGGCAAAATATTTTTAACAGCTAAAGGCAAAAAATACGGTACAGATATATTACGAAAACACAGACTTTGGGAAACTTTTTTATTCGAAAAGCTCGAGTTTACATGGGATGAAATACATGAGGTAGCAGAGCAACTAGAACATATACAATCAACCAAATTAATCGAAAAGCTTGATAAATTTTTAGGTCATCCAACGTTAGATCCTCATGGGGATGTTATACCTACTTCAACAGGTGAAATTAAAATTCAATTTACAAATACATTATCTGAAATTGATGTTAACACCGTTTGCAGAATGGTTGCAGTAAAAGATAACTCGCCAGGATTTCTGCAATATGTTGTTAAAATAGGCTTGGCATTAAATTCAGAAATCAAAGTATTAGCAAAGCAGGAATACGATTCACTGATGGAAATCGAAGTACAAGGAAAAAAGAGCAGCGTAAGTCAAAAGTTTGCGGAGAATATATTTGTAGTATGTAGTAATTGTGTAATTGGAGAAACCTGCACAAAGAAAAAATGCCAGTTCAAATAAAAAGGGCCTAAGCCCTTTATTTAATTCTCTAAAACTTTCAACAGCACTTTTTCTAAAACGCGTTGCACACTCATTTTTTTTGCATCATGTTTATTTACAAGTAATGATACTGCATACATTATTCCTGACGTGCTTTTTACATATCCACTATAACATACTGTTCCGCTCATTGTTCCACTCTTTACACGCACATTCCCTCCTGACTCTTTGCAAATATGAGAAACAGTGCCTTCTCTTCCTGCAACCGGAATACATGTCATAATATTACTGCTAAGCATTACTTTGCTTAATAATAACGTAAGCTGATTGGGAGAAATAGAGTTAAATGGTGACATACCTGAACCATCTTTCAAAACCAATCCAATTGTATCTATTCCTTGTCGAAATAAATATTTTTTCACCTCGCTGGCACCGGCCTCAGCAGAACCAATACCTTTAACTTTATAACCAATTTCCTTTAACATACATTCTGCGTACAAATTATTGCTTATCAAATTTGTATAGGTAGCAATTTCCCTTATTGTTGGAGATTGATATTCAACTAACGTATTCCATTGATACTTGCTCAAATTAATGTCACCTTGTTTTATTACTTTAATTTTTCCAGACCAATGAATCCCTTGGGCTTTCATTTCTTCAATAAGCAATTGAGCAAATAAATAAGGAGGATTTGCAATACTGCCTTTAACTGTAAATGGATTTCCTATTGGAATTGTACCTTGTAGATATGCAAGTGAATTATATGGCGAAGAATATAGAATTGTTTTATCACCGGTACCAGCAGCTCCTGTGACAATATTATTCACATAATCCATGGAGGTATCTTTAGGTACAATTGAAACAATAGACACGGTGTCGCCAACTAGCTTGCCCGGCTTAAGCGTTAAATTATATTGATTGTCATTTATATTTAATCCAAAACTTCCTGCTCCATAATAATTCCCTATGTCTCCCCAAGTATAATCATTGGGTATAGGATTGAATTCAAAATGTGAATGATCAATAATGAGTACTCCTTTAAAATCCTTTATTCCCTTTGCCTTAAGAACCGCTATCCAATTCTGAATAAGAGTTTGATAATTTAATACACCACTCATTTTATCAGAACCTAATGAAGGGTCGCCACCACCAATAACTAACAAATTTCCGCTGAACTCTCCAGCAGTACTGATATCTCCCGAATATTGAAGTTTGGTCTTAAATCTATAATCAGGACCCAAAATTGATAACGCTGCCGAAGTTGTCACAAGCTTAAGGTTAGATGCAGGTGTAAAAGACTTCGAACCATACTGCTCAAATACAACTTTGTTATTTTCAGTATTACGAACAGATACACCAACGATAGCAGTTTTAAGAATGCTATCGGTAAGTATGGACTGGATTTGAGCACCCAAATTGGATTGAGCATTCAGTGATAACACCGATATACAAAAAAGTAAAAGTAAATTACATGAACGTACTAGAAAACACTTCATAATTCTATATATCCTTACCAATTACAAAACTTCTTTGAACGTATCTCCCTTGGAAATATCACCGGTTTCAAAGCCTCTTTTAAACCAATACACACGTTGCTCTGATGTACCATGAGTAAAACCATCCGGTTGTACACTACCTCTAGCCAACTTCTGCAAATGATCATCACCGACAGCACTTGCAGCGCTCAGTGCCTCTTCAATATCCCCTGGCTCCAATACTTTATTCATTTCTTCGTTATAGTGCGCCCAAACTCCTGCATAAAAATCTGCTTGTAACTCAACAGCAACTGATACTTTATTGTATTCAATTTCACTTAGCTGTTGACGTAGTGCATCTGTTTTTTGTGATGTACCTAATAAATTCTGTACATGATGGCCAACTTCATGGGCAATAACATATGCAATAGCAAAGTCACCACCTTCAGCACCATATTTATTTTTCAGATCATCAAAAAAATCTAAGTCCATATATATCTTTTGATCTGCAGGACAATAAAACGGACCTATTGACGAAGTTGCATTACCACAAGCTGATTCCGTTGAATTTCTAAATAAAACCAATTTAGGCTCAATATATGTTTTACCATTTTCAGCAAAAATTTTCTTCCATACATCTTCATTGTCAGCTAAAATTACTGAAACCATTTGCCCCATCTCTTTATCAGCCTCACTTAATGGTTCTTCTGTTCCATTTTGTTGACTAACATTTACTTGTTGTTCTATCTGATTTAATACATCAGAACTATTGCCTCCTAAAAATAGCTGAACGAGTAAAAATACAACACCAATGGCTCCCCCGCCAAAAGCAATCTTACCACCTGAAAATCCTCTGCGATCTTCTACATTACCACTGCCACGTCTGTTTTGCCATTTCATATTTTATAAGAATTTTGTTGAAAGCCTTTATATTAAATGTACATCAATTACAGTGTTTCTCAAAACGTATATAAACAAAAAAATCCCGCCTTGCAGCGGGATTTTAAAATATGTTTTCAACACTATTACTTAGATGTATAGTTTGAATTTTTAATCATCTCTTCAAAATAAAGAATTGACCAAATGATATTTGCTTTCTCTGAATATGGAATTACATCATCCAATGTTTCATTAAGAGATTGAATAAAGTCTTCTTTGTTTTTAGCTTCTTTTTCTAAATGGGAAATATTGATATCCGTTTCTGGAATTGACATATCATTGAATGTTGCTCCCGGTTCAGGATGCAAGGATAAAAATGGCAATGTTTCAATCAAATATGCCAATCTGGATTTATAAACATCAATCAACTGAAGCTTTTGCATTTTTTCTAACTCGCTCTTTGTATAGAACTTTGTTATTTTAGGTATTTTAACAAAGGCATGGGCAGTATCATTACCAATTTTAGTAAAACCAGGCTGTACGAAATTTTCATTCACAGAACTTTTTTTAGTAAAACTTAACAAGGCAAACATACTAACTAGGCCTAAAACAAATACAATGAATAGCTTTAGAATATTGTTTTTCATATAATTAATTAAATTTTTATAAGGTAACTGATACGCAAGATAGGTAATATTTCAATTTGAATGATTGGGGGCTTTTCTTTGAGTTAATAAAGTTTTCCACAATACTACATGTAATTTATATACAAATATTTAATTTTCAAACAATTGAATACAATTTAAAATTCATTAGATAAAAATCGTATAACTATAGATATTAAATATTCGTTGAAGCTTTTCTTTAAATAGTTTCTCATGTCAACATAAAGTGGAATCATTCATTTTTTTAAGATTTTCCTGATACAAAATATCCTTAATGCAAAACTGAATTCGTCCTAAATCAGTATCTTTGCAGTCTTAAAAACTTATTCATGATTTCAATAGATGGGCTAGCCGTAGCTTTTAGCGGCAATGTATTATTTAGTGACGTAACATTTAATATAAATGATAATGACCGTATAGCCTTAATGGGTAAAAACGGAGCTGGAAAATCTACCATGCTGAAAATTATTGCAGGAGTAGACAAACCAACAAAAGGAAAAGTTACTGCTCCTAATGGTGCTGTAATCGCTTATCTGCCTCAACATTTACTTGTTAAAGATGATAGTACAGTTTTTGAGGAAACATCAAAAGCATTTTCAACTGTTTTAGCTTTAAAAAAAGAAATTGATGAATTAAATCATCAATTAGAAACCAGGACAGATTACGAATCAGATGCCTACATGAAAATCATTGAGCGTGTGTCTGAGGTAAGTGAACAATATTATTCTATTGAAGAAGTTAATTTTGATGCTGAAGTTGAAAAAACATTATTAGGACTTGGCTTTCTTCGTGAAGATTTTACAAGATCATGTTCAGAGTTTAGTGGTGGCTGGAGAATGCGTATCGAACTTGCAAAAATTCTTTTGCAAAAACCCGATTTAATTTTATTAGATGAACCAACCAACCACCTTGATATAGAATCTATTCAGTGGCTTGAGGATTTCTTAGTGAATAGTGCAAAGGCTGTAATGATCATATCTCACGATAAAGCTTTTGTTGACAATATTACAAACCGTACCATCGAAGTTACCATGGGACGTATTTATGATTACAAAGTAAATTATTCTCATTATT
>Ga0247817_10002202_pt1 | contig 10064 bp, 6 predicted proteins | sample UWRJL212509R1_FD_178010 | JGI IMG/M metagenome (GOLD analysis project Ga0247817, IMG submission 178010) | Plant litter microbial communities from Arlington Agricultural Research Station in Wisconsin, United States - UWRJ-L212-509R-1 | ecosystem: Environmental > Terrestrial > Plant litter >...
TATGGTGTAATGGACGATATGCTTGTATTCGTTAAAACGTTTGAAGAATTCTCTCCGCGTTCTTATCCGCCAAGCTTCAATCCTGCCACTATTGTAGAGCAGTACTTAAAAGCTACCAAAGCGATAAAAATGCTGGAAGAACAATTCCCGATGCTAAAAGAAGGAGAGGTAGCAAAACCCACAACAGCGCCTGCATCACAGACGAAAAAGAAAAAATAAAATTACGCTTAAACTACACTCTATCTTTAAAACTCCTGCAATGTATAATTGCAGGAGTTTTTTTTTGATACAATCATATCATAATCTGAATTCTTGTCTGGAAAAAATTCGTACCGCCTTTCGTGCCAAAACGATCAAGGACGCCATAGCCATATGCAAACTCTAATCTAAGATTGTTTGAAAGATACCAATTGACCTGCGGTGTAATCCTCCAGAAAGCCCCTCCCGTTATTGCACCTTTGTTTAAATCAAGTGTAGAAAAACGCAATATCCCTTCAAATGTACCATGCCCGCCTTTGAATATGGATTTGGTATTAATAAAACCAAAAATAGCAGTAGCAGTATTATAAGATCTGGTCTCTTTTGTAAAAATATAACTTACAAATACTTCACCTCCATTAAACAATGGATTACCTGAAACAGGTGAGTGAATCTTATGCATATAATATTCTGTCCCCATCATCAAAGGGCCTGTACGATAATATAATTCTCCACCAAAATGAGTGGTATAATTTGTCATGATTGTTCCTGCATCAAGAAAAAATGGAGCCAGGGTAATTTCGGGCCTTGAACGAACCTGCAGCTGTCCGTTTTCAACTTCCCCATAACGCGCACTTGCTCCAATATGAATAACTTTATTGTCGGTATATATGGGTAACCATCCTGCTCTTATTATTGTTTGCCACTTGTACGTAGAAAAACTTTCATGTTCAGAAAGCCAATTGCCAAATCCTCCGACATTCCAGAATATCCGCTGCTTAGGAAGATATGCCATCCATTTTATACCATCTCCAAGAATCGGAATGATATCAATTGCCATTTGCCTTTCCATCATCCACCCTGCATAGCCATTCATTACTTTACTCATTGAAAATCCTTCCTTCGTTCGGCCAATAAATATCTGTCCCCAAATTTCCGGCGTAGAAATCGTAAATCCCGACTCCCGAAACAGCCAACGATCTGTAGTACCATCGTACATAATACCTGCCTTCCAGGATATAGTCCTTTTGAATTTGAAATTTCCGGAAAGCAGTACCCGAAAATCTCGTACCTTAAAACCTGGTTTCATATCGAATTGGTCTGCACTCGCTTTATCCTGCACAAAGGTTGCTGCATCGCCAAGAAATGCAAATCCAAACTTTACCGTTGATACCGGGCCATCGTATTGATTCCAGCTTGTAAATTTACGTTTAGAAGTTGTAGTATCGGGAGCTTTGAAATACTCGCCTTCTGTACCATCAGGAATTCGTTTTTCCGGTTGTTGTGCAAAAGAAGCTTGAGATAATATCAAAACGAAAAAAATAAAAATACCGGAGTTCAGTATAGATTTCGATATAAACAACAACTCATCTTCTATTCGTATTGACATAAATATTTTTTTTGATACGATTTGTTTCAACCTGATAATTTGCTTTGCTATGTAGAAAAACAAACATGATTCCTTAATTAACCACAAAAAAATAAGCGTAATGATGTTACATATAACAACACCATTACGCTGATATATTTTAGAAAATACCTAATGGGGTAACAAAACCAACACAGAATCTTCCGGTTGTATAATCTTTAGCACCTAGCCTATCTTCTGCTGCATCTGAATAGTTATATACTCTGCCTACATAATTTGCAAAGAAGCGAAGATTTAAATCTTTCCATGGATAATACTCGAATGTCGGAATAAAGCCCCAGGCAGTTCTGATATTATTACTGCTTCCATACTGATCCATTCTATCGTCCTGCCATTTTGCTAAGTCAAGCATTCCAAAAAAGGACAGATTGATTTTAGTACTTATACGATAGTGTATATGGGCCCAATGGCCAATATATAGTGTATTGGTTAATGCATATGCATAGAGGCTATCTGGTACTGTATTGCTCACAATACCTGTTCGATCTAATTGCTCACCGCTTATTTTATAATCATACGCAATTACTAATTTCCCCAGCGTTAGTTCTGTACCAAGTGCCAGATAATTCATGTATGCATTTTGTGCTTCTGTAAATAAGGAATACGACCAGATCGTTTTCAACTTTCCACCAAGTAAACTTCCTCTCCAATTCAGCACACCCGCTAAAGGGGCTTTAGCTTCTACAAATTGAGGTTGATTTGCATATAATTCATCAAATGTTTTTGTTCGGGAGTCTAATACCTGTAATGTAAATTGATGTTTTTTATTCACCATATAACTTGCCCCTGCACCAGATAAAAAGTTATCTGCGTATTCAATAATATCTGAATACTCGTAAATATCGATAGGATTGTAGTCAAACTCAAATGCTCCCCAATCCGCACACATCTTACCGGCAGAAAAACTAAATTTCTTTGTTGCATCTACACGTATGTAAGCCAAATCTGTTGAGCGACTTAAATTATCAAGAGATTCAGAAGTTTGTGCACGTGTATAGCGATCACGAAAACGGAAATAAACTTTTTCGTGCACCATACCACGTATCTCCAATCGAAACTGTTCATTTTTAAAATAAGAAGCTTTGTATTCTCCATCCTGAAATTCATTACGAAATGCAAAGTTCATATTGGCGATCATACTCATATTTTTCAGAAGCCCTTGTTTCTCTTCCGGAATGAGTGATTTATATCGAGCAGTATCCCCTACCTGACTTTCCTGTTTCTGCCCCCATACAAGAGTAGGTAAAAGCAAAAACAGCAGCAACCATTTTTTATAAAAATCCATTTTACAATGTTGTTTAAAAATCAACCGTGTCATAAAAAAAGAACATGTTATCGATTGATCCGGATAAAATTTTAATATTCAATAAACAGTTTTTGTAATTCATCTCTGTTACGTTCTTTTAATAACGCCAGCATTAAAAGAACTCTTGCTTTTTGAGGATTCAATTCATCGGATGATACACTGCCATATTCCGTATCTACAACTTCCCCTTTAATTAAAACAGCACCTGTAGGAACACGGGAAGCTCTTACCACCTTTACGCCTGCTTTCGTTGCTCTTTTAATTGCCTCCAATGTACCGGCATTTACATTCCCATCACCAACACCCGCGATCACAATACCTTTTGCACCAGCTTTAACCATTAAGTCGATCAAATCTGTTGACACATCTGCACACGCATAAATAATGTCAACGCGTGGTAATGCAGTTACTCCTGTTACTGAAAATTCACTGTTTGTTGTGTGTCGACCACCCGGGTGGTGAAAGAATAGTACATCACCAAAAATAACTGTTCCGATCAAGCCTTCTTGTGGAGACATGAACGTTTGAACAGGTGTAGTGATCATTTTTTTAACATCATGTGCAGAATGAATTTCATCATTCATTACTACCATTACTCCATACCCCTTTGCCGCTGGGTTTGCAGCAAGCGCTACTGCATTAAAAAGATTCAATGGGCCATCGGCACTCAATGCCGTTGATGGGCGCATTGAGCCTGTCAATACAACAGGTTTATCACTTTTTACAACCAATGTAAGAAAGTATGCCGTCTCCTCTTGTGTATCTGTACCGTGTGTAATCACAATACCGTCTACATCGGGTTTTGCTAAAAGCGTATTGATCCTGTTTGCCAGATCCAGCCAAACTTTTACACTCATATCCTGTGAACCAACATTTGCAGTTTGCTCACCTGTTATGTTTGCCAATGTTCTGATATTCGGAACAGCATCAATCATCGCTTCAATTTTTACTTGACCTGATGTATATGCAGACCCCGTAGAACTAGCTCCTGCCCCTGCAATCGTACCGCCCGTTGCAAGAATAACGATGTTAGGTAGTTTTGTTGATTCTCCAAATGCGGTTAGAGTTGTAACTACCAAAAAGACTGTAAGCAATTTTTTCATATTGAATAACGTTGTGTTCATAATTTAAAAATTTAGATGTTTAATTTTTATTTGGTTTGTCCTGTCATAGTAGCAGGATCAAGCAGCTTCTTTATTTGATCTTCCGTTAATAATTTTTTCTCGCGAATAAGTTCTATAATTCCTTTACCGGACTCAAGAGCTTCTTTAGCCAGCTCAGTTGTCTTCTCATATCCTAAGACCGGATTAAGTGCTGTTACAATACCAACACTACGTTCAATATTTATTTTCTGGACACTTTCATTCACCGTTATACCTTCTATGCATTTGGTTCTAAATGCAGGATAGGTCTTAATTAAAAGTGATTGTGATTCCATGATAGAAATTGCTACAACAGGCTCGTATGCATTCAACTGCAGTAAACCATCCTGAGAAGCGAAAGTCACGGTCATGTCGTTTCCAAATATTTTAAAACATACTTCATTCATCAGCTCCGGCATAACAGGATTTACTTTACCTGGCATGATAGATGAACCTGGCTGCAGAGCTGGTAAATTAATTTCAAAGATACCGGCACGCGGACCTGAAGCTAAAAAAATCAAATCACTGCTGATTTTTGATGTTGTTACTGCAAGATTTTTAAGTGCCGCTGAATACATAACAAATGCCTGCATACTTGAAGTAGCTGCGATTAAATCCGGCGCAAGTTTAATTGGCTTACCGGTGATCTTTGCTAACTGAGCAGCGCACTTTGCGCCATAACCCGGAGTAGCAGTGATTCCGGTACCAATAGCGGTAGCACCCATATTCACTTCATACAAAAATGTTTCAGCATTTTTAAGAGCAGCAATAGCAGCATCGATCTGATTTCCGAACGCATGAAACTCCTGCCCCACAGTCATAGGTACAGCATCTTGTCCTTCTGTACGACCCATTTTCAGAATAGTATTAAAGTCTGTTCCTTTTTGGTGAAATGCTTTAGCTAAAGCTTCGGCTTCTTTAATAACTTTATCGTTATGCAACAATAGCGCAATGTGAATAGCCGTAGGATAGGCATCATTTGTTGATTGCCCCATGTTCAAGTCATCATGAGGTTCGATGTATTGATATTCACCTTTTTTATGACCACCCATTTCAAGTGCAATATTTGCTAGTACTTCGTTCGCATTCATATTTGCCGAAGTACCTGCTCCACCCTGATACAGATCTACTAAAAACTGATCATGGTATTTACCATCGATTACAGCCTGACATGCCTTTTCAATAAGTACCAATTTTTCGGGTTTCATTCTACCCGTTTCTGTATTAGCGCGCGCAGCGGCAAGCTTAACAATTGCAAATGCTTTTACATAATCCGGATAATCTTTTGTTGTAACTCCGCTGATCTGAAAATTTTCGAGTGCTCTGGCTGTTTGCACACCATAATACGCATCAAATGGAATTTGTTTTTCTCCAAGCAAATCCTTTTCGGTACGCGTTTTTTGTGCGTAACAATTCATCCCTGCAAGTGCGATTGCTACTAATAAAAGAGGTTTAAATTTGAATAGTATCATATATGTACATTTATTAAAAAAACGAATAAAACACAAAGAAATACAAAGTAGGGTCACAGTTTTAAAAAAACTTTACTGTTTGTGTTATCAAATAACACCCCTTATTTAATTATAAAATATCGTAATATGTAATGCATTCTTTTTTTCAAAAAATGCATTTATATTTTCAAATGTAACATTATTTGAAATAATTCCTATAAATCAGGAATTATTTCATGCTGTGAAAAATCATCTTAATGGTTGTGATTTGTTAATGATTTTCATATTATTAATTTATTATTACGTTTACATAGTTTAAGCGATCAATGTTCAAACTTATATTTTTAAATACTCTTATTGATTTTACATTGCAGTATTTTATTTACTGTTACATATACAGCATCGATTCTTTTGATTAGTATACTGAAACTAAATTTTATCTACCATCTTTTAAATTATAACAAAATGATTTTTGTACAACTTGCAGTTTTATTAATATGCATTTTTATCGGAGCCCGAATGTCTGGCATAGGATTGGGTGTAATGGGTATGATTGGCTTACTCATTCTCATTTTCATTTTTGGCATGAAACCTTCCGATCCTCCGCTTGAGGTAATGCTGATCATTTTAAGTGTTGTTACAGCCGCAGCTGCATTGCAAGCTGCGGGAGGTATGGATTATTTAGTGAATATTGCAGGGAATCTATTACGAAGCAAGCCCGAACAAATTACTATACTTGGACCATTGGTAACATATTTTTTTACCTTATTTGCAGGCACAGCACACATCAGTTATTCCATCATGCCAATCATTGCAGAAGTTGCAATAAAAAAACGCATTCGTCCGGAGCGTGCAATGAGCATGAGTGTTACAGCTGCACACATGGCCATTACTGCCAGCCCGGTTTCAGCTGCAACAGCAGCGCTTTTAACGGTGTTAGTCCCTGCGGGCGTAAAGCTTGCTGATATTTTAATGGTGTGTATTCCGTCTACCTTAATTGGTATCATTGCAGGAATACTTTTTGTGCGCAAGCGTGGCAAAGAACTGAGTGAAGATCCGGATTTTCTGGAGCGGATGAAAGATCCTGTTTTTGCTAAAAATCTGGAGGGATCAAATGAAGCAGTAGCTACACTTAAACCCGGCGCAGTAAAATCTGTAATCATTTTTGGACTAGCAGTATTGAGTGTCGTATTGCTTGGCTCCTTCCCGTCATTACTTCCTGAATTTTCAACTACTGATGGGTTCGTTCCAAGCTTTGCTGTTAATGCATCGGGGCACGTACAAATGCCATCTATGATTATGATCGTTATGCTTGCTTCAGCAGGTTTAATTATTCTTTTTTGCCAGACTACTTCGGCAGCTGTTACTAAAGCAAGCTTATTTATGTCTGCAGGTCAGGCTACAATCTCTGTATTTGGCGTGGTATGGATGAGCAGCACATTTATGGATCATAATTTCATATTAATTAAAAATACACTTGGAGAAATTGTGACTTTATATCCATGGCTTTTTGCTATTGCATTATTTGTATTGAGTATCTTATTGTTTAGCCAGGCTGCAACAACAAAAGCATTGGTACCTCTTGGACTGTCCCTTGGATTGCCATCAGCATATCTGGTCGGAATTTTCCCTGCTGCAAATGGTATTTTCTTCATACCTGGCTATCCAAGTTTATTGACAGCGATTCAATTTGACCGTACAGGAACAACACACATTGGAAAATATGTATTGAATCATAGTTTCATGCTGCCTGGCCTTGTCTCTACACTTGTAGCGGTGTTAGCAGGTTTGATTTTACAATCAATACTATTATAACTTTCTCATGGTTTTGATTTTCTATTTCATGTTGTATAAAAAGTATAAAAAAATCCCGCCATTATTTATAAGCGGAATTTTTTTATACTAACATGTTGTTGATATAAAATGAATATTCTGTGTGATATAATAATTTAAATATTCTTACAGTTTTTAGAAAAAATTATTTATTCATACAGTTTTCGCAATAAGACTTTTTTAAATAATCATTCCTAAGTAGCTGGAATGAGCTACCGCCAAGCGCAGGTGAACTGAAAATTTTACAAAACCGTTTCTGATTAATATTAACTGCATTTAACATGATTGCTCTATATTCTGACTTATCAGTATTACCGGGATCACCAATTGTTAGATTGAGATAGTAAAACAAAAGATCTTCGTTTACATCCAAACCACTTACCTTATTTTCAATCAATGCCTCTGCCCAATCGTATCTGGAATAATTACAAAAATACTGTGCCAGGCTCAGCCTGTCTTCATCCTTCATTGCAAGATTCGCATACATAGATTTTATGTTTGCCAGGCAATTATCTTTATTCGCATAATCTCTTTGAGTCATATACATATCTCCCCGAACAATATAATAATTCACAAGCATACGATTTATCAGTGACTGTGAGATACCGTATTTACTTAATGCATCGATCTCAGCTTTAAATGCATCCGGTTCAATAGTAAGATTTCCTTGAAGCCATACTCTGAATTTCATTACACATATATTATAACGTATACGCCCTTCATTCGGAAATAATTTAACCAGTTCCTGCAGATCAAGTAATGCCGAATATGCATCAACATCAATCATATAGGTATATGCATTCTGATTATTCAATAAAATACTAAATTCCGTTTTTTTAGGAATTTCCATCTTACCAATATATTTTTCAGCATGTACTGTATTTTGTAAGCGGTCGAATATAGCGGTCTGCAGATCGAGTGCCTTTTTAATGTCATTATCACTTACAGAAGTATTAAACTGTGTGATCATCTGATCCGGCGAAAGCAGTGTATAATTATTTTTCTTATCTACCTCAATAAATAAAATTGCCTTCCGGTGATTTTTCAGTATGGATTCAAGTTCTGCGGCAATTGCTTTATCTGTAAGCTTTGCTTTTATTTCATCTTTACTCAAATCAGCAAATGATGCATACTTCGTATCTTTAATATCTTTCAAAAACTCCACCCAATTTTCGGATGCATGAATATCCATTTTAATCGTAGATTTTTGATAGGACTGCAAGGCGCTTACAATGCTTTGCGCGCGTCTTTCCTGAAGATCAATATTTGCCTGCGCTGGTCCTTCAATAGACGAATATGCACGAATTGTTATTGATTTAATTTCGTATCCCGGAGTATTCAGCGAATCGTACAACGATTTCATATCTGCTGCTGAAAAATCTGACTTGCCTTTTTGAAATGGAACCGTAAACTGAAATTCCTTTTTATATGCTTTTTCATAAATAGATCTGGCCGAATCTTTTTTAGAAGAAAAAACCAGCTTATCTAGATAGACTCCCATATCTAAAAGACCCCATCCAAATGTTTCAATACTATGTTTTCGATTATACTGACATAAATTATAATTCTGAATTAAAATCCAATTTGCCTCAACTTCTTTTCCGCGTAATTTTGGCGGTACTTCTCCCACTTTTACTACATAATTACCATTAACTACTTTTCCGATCTGTTTCATTTTGCCTAGATAAACCGGAGGTAGCAATATTCCATAGCAGGCCCAGGAATTGGTAATTTTATTTTCGCCATTGCATACATACTGTTCCTTTGCTACAATATCTACAGCAACACCATCAGCCATCGATTTAAACAATTTTGAAAACCAGGTAGGATCGGTCACGTAAAAATAAATGTCATATTGTTCGTCAATAAATACAGATGCACTAACTTCAACCGGCATCTGTTTCCGGACCTCAAGGCATGTTGCACACAACGTAGTCCTTTCTTTACCGGGATTTTTTATGTTATATGTATTTACTGTCTGTGAAAATGCAGCACTTGCGAAATTGAATAGAAGTACCAAAACAAAAATTATACGTACCATAAGGGATCATTAAAACAATAAAGGACCTTACATATGCAAGATCCTTTCTATATCAAATCAATTAATTTCGTTTTACATGCAAATATGGGTCATACCCATTCAGCTCTTTTGGATATGCTCCTGTGCCGTCATACGGACGCTTCTCCGGGTGGCATTTACATTCTTCTGAACATGCGCCTTCCATCTTTTCACCGCATGCCTCACACATTGGCTCGTGACGGTTACATACAGGGTTCGCACAGTTTACCATTCGATCACTTAATGTACCACATACATAGCATTTCGAAATGATACTCGGATTTACTTTGTTTACGTCCGCTATCACACGGCCGTCAAACACGTAACATTTACCTTCAAAATCTTCTCCGCCTTGTTCTATGCCGTATTTAATGATACCGCCATGCAGTTGATATACATCTTCAAAACCTTGTTCAAGTAAAAAAGCACTTGCCTTCTCGCATTTAATACCACCCGTACAATACGTTAATACTTTCTTGCCTTTCAGGTGATCCAGTTCTTTTATCTTCTCAGGAAAATCTCTAAAATTTTCCATGTCAATCGTAAGAGCATTTTTAAAACGACCTACCTGATGCTCGTAATTGGAACGCACGTCCAGTACAACCACATCGTCACGGTCTTTCATAGCTTTAAACTCTGCTGGCTC
>Ga0247817_10002204_pt1 | contig 10060 bp, 10 predicted proteins | sample UWRJL212509R1_FD_178010 | JGI IMG/M metagenome (GOLD analysis project Ga0247817, IMG submission 178010) | Plant litter microbial communities from Arlington Agricultural Research Station in Wisconsin, United States - UWRJ-L212-509R-1 | ecosystem: Environmental > Terrestrial > Plant litter >...
ATTAGCGGCATTATTCTAGCTGGACTTGTCGGCGCAGGCGGATGGGCAATTTACAGCGTAACGACGCCGATATTTACTCCTATCGTCGGGAGCTTCATTGCCGCGACGGCGATTGGTGCAGCGGCGGCACTTCTGGCTCGTTGGCTACGAACACCAGCATCGACTATGATTACCGCTGGTATCATTGCACTAGTTCCTGGATTATCCCTATTTAACGGACTGATGGTTTTAATCCTAGGTACGAACAATGCTGGCGCCTCACTTGATTCGGGTGTGTTGATCCTGTTAAACGCACTCGTATTAGCGCTAGCAATTGCTGCCGGTGCCAGCTTTGGTAACTTGGTTGCTCGTCCCCTGCGACGGACATTAATTCGGGCGCATAATGCTTTGCCGCGACGTAAGCTAAGTGACTAGTGTTCTGCCAATTTTACTTTCATCACGGTGCGCAATCTTTTGCGACAGAGGTGTCTTGCTACTTCTTTTCGAAAACCAGCGTCGCTTGGATTCGGTCACCACTCAGGAAACCTTTGCTGCCACCACTTGTCGTAGAGATGGTGTGCAGTCTATAACCTTTGGCAGCCTGCTGGTTAATGGCTTTTTCAAGTTCGGTGAGGTTGCCTGAACCTGTACCGATAAATTTCTCTTTTAAAATCACTTGCAGTACTACGTATTCCATAAAGCGCTCCTCACTATTTTAGTAATTTATTTCTCGTCATTAATTAAACCTATCACCCCCTTACGGTCGGATAAGTTCAATCTTTTTGACCGACGCATCGAACTCGTCGAATATTTTTGCGGCGTCTATTGTCGTTGGATCGTTTTCTGGCGCACCCATATAGCCGTTATTGGTAAGTGTAATCTTTACGATACTGCCATCTATAACCATGAAATACGTTTCAATGCGGGTACCTGCATCGCCGACAGAGGCGTGGTAGATTTTCGTTCCGGCCACATCAAACGAAGGCACAGGACTAGCCACGGCATAAGATCCAGATGTCACATACGTATCGTTTGTCGAATCGTAGCTTTTTGTCGGGGACGTCACAGTACTCAAAACACCCGCTCCGTCATCGTAGTATGTCGATTGGTTTGCATGTGCAACATCAACATAACCACTTCGTAAAGGCTCTTTTGCGATAGTCAACGTAAAGTTATCGCTCCCAGCCAGCACTGATGTATATACAACGTCCGAGTTCCCCGCCGATACTCGATTAGTATAATCTACCGTGCCCTTAAAGATTTCGTAGTTGTCGGTTTGCTGAAACTTTCCGGCAAGTATACTTGGAATGGCCAACCTTATACCGATTTGGTCCGAACAAAAGACACCGTCCTTCTCCATAATAGCGGCGTCATCTCCACAATGTTTTGCATCTACCTGTTGAGTTTCTGTAGCCAACCGGGAGTCATTCGATGAAACGAAAAACTTATTCCAAGCCACCCAACCAAGTGCCCCGATAATAGCCACGACTATAACAACGACGAGGACGACGAGTGCGCTACCTGTTTGTCTTTGAGAGTGCTTAATCATGTATTTATCTTACCAAACAAAAACACTTTCTCTACAGAAAGTGTCTATGCTTGGCTCTCCGTTAACGGACATTCTTCGCAAGCCAAGCTAACTTACGTAATTATCTTTTTTTCTTTTTATCACGCCCAAATATCCGATAAGATAAGAATGCTAATAGCGCCTCTTTTAAGTCAGGTAGTATCGAACTATATTTTCCAGAATTTTTATACGAACTTACGGCAACGACTGAGAAAGCAAACGCAATCAATGCCGCAATGCCAATAATCGCCCCCAACAGTCGCCCTTCCGAAAAGTCACTCAGCCCAGGCTTTTTAGCAACGAGACACGTTCCCAGCACGAAGAACACTATCCAAAATATTGCACCGATAGACCTATTTTTTGTAATTTTCTTCATTTATCAATTGGCCTTAAAATTATTAATCTTTTAGCATAGCTTTCAGTTTCGCTATATATGGACTCTCGTTTGTTTCTGGTCTTAAGTGCAATAAGTCATTCAGTGCATCGTTCAAGAACATGTAGACCTGTTGATTGAAGACGACCAAACTTGATCGAATCACTCCATCTTGATAATCATTGGAGATTAGTATGTGATCATCTTCTTTATCAAATAAGATTTTTTGACCACTCGTAGTAAAATCATATACACAATGAGGCTTCGTACCTATCCTCCTCGAAATTAGGTACATCTCTTCGGCTAAATCTAGAATTGGTACCCAGATATTGAAAACTTTCCCCGTTGATTCATCAGTGATCGTCACCTCACCAAAAAATATATCACTATACGTAAAGTCATTATAATCTGCTGTGCGCATATCGTAACCGCTCACCGCCTCGTCGGCCGTACTCTTTTCACTTACTATGTAGTCAATTTTCATGATAGACATATAGTAACACTAGTGGTTGGACTATCGTGATGTGCCGTCATCGCGTTGAGCGAGTGAACTTTCCCGCCCCAATCCTGAGTATCGGACCACAACCTATTTGTTAGCAGTACGCCCATACTTTTTGAAATACCTGTTAATGTCTTTAATTATTGATGCGCCGTCTTTCGTGAACGAGTTTGACACCAGTTCATCCCAGCCCCAATTTTTTAGCCTGGTTTTTCTACCCAATATGTAGCGGTTAACTGAGCTGGAATACATCATCCCCAATGCTTTATAATCTCCCATAAATTTCGTGGGGCCTATTTTTTCAATCTCAGACCAATAATATTTTTTGCTAAATACACCTAGAATTTTTACATATACCCCTCGTGAATCAATCTGATAATAATTCAATCTTGGTATCAGACTTAGGATAAGAAAAACTATAAGAACTGGGTAACTAAATGAAACAAAAAGCATTATATACCTCACGATTTCATTCTTAAAACCTAATGCTAATATAAACGAAAAAATAAAAATACCAATGAATGTCCACAAGTGAGGCAATTGTTTCCGAATGTCACTGGACAACGGATAATATTTAGGTAGTTGAAGTTTAGTGCTCAAAATCTTATTCCAGCCATAATAAAAACACTATACAATCGAAATTATATAGTGTCAATATATTAGCACCTACAATAGAGGAAGTAATAACCACAGTCAAAGAAAATTACATGGTACAAAACTACGCCTCTACCGTTAGCAATTAGCTTAAACTACGTTCGGGCCTTAACCATAGTATCGTTAAAGTTATTAAACCAAGTATCAAACTCACCACTTGATTCAGCAGTTCGTTGAAACCTCACGTGATCAATAGTTACTTCTTTGATATCTTTATTTGTTTCAAGAATACTCCATACTTCAGAAGTGAAATCCTCAAGTAGTTGAGATGGCGGATGGTATTACGAGGGTTTTTCCGAAGTATTTACAGCAATCGAAAAATCTATGTGTCTGATTCTATCAAGGACCTCAGTCTATAAAAGTTTCCACAAAAGAAGCAAATTTATTACTTACGCGCTTCAATATAGATCGCCTATCAAAAATGCTCGGCTTGCTCTTAAGTGCATCGGCAAAATCAGTCTGTTTTGGAATAATATTTGTAAAAAGATAGCGACCAATAATTGCCTGGAATTTTTTAACATCTAAGTTCTCTTCTTCACTAATCTTACTCAGCGCAGCACGCTCCTCATCCTGCCAGAAACGCTTGAACTCGTCCTCTACCTCACTACTGTCTTGAATGTGAGACACAGTAGTACCTATAAATTTCTCTATCAACTCTCGCTTACTGCGAAGCTTTGCATCACCGGACATTGTAGTGTAGATAGACTTTGTTAGTACCGACTTCTCTTCGTCACTAGCGCCTACTAGTCGCGAAATGAGTTTCAATATGTAATCAACGCCAACCTCATCTCGATGAACTAGCTCTAGCTCAAAGTCGATGTCCTCCAATATCGAAATCTTTTCTTTCTCATGTGTGTGACGCACCTTATCATGCAAATCTAAATACTTACTCTTAAAATCCTCGAAAGTTTGTTCGTCGATACGCGTATTGTCGAAGCTGAAATCAGCAAAACTAATTAATGAATTTTTTAATCTCAAGAGTTCACGAAAAGAGCGAACAAATTCTAATTCTGCCTCTTCGCCTATTAGCTTATCGACATCCCCCGGTATTGATACAAGTTCGCTAAGTTTTAGAAGTGCGGCGTTGAACTGAGTTATGTAGTCTTCATAAGGTGCTGTGAAGATGATTTCTTTAGCATTAATATCTGCAAAAAGTTCAAGTGCTTTATCGGTTGCTTCCTTTAAATTACGAAAGACAACAATATTACCATGAGCCTTAACATCGCCAAGAATACGGTTTGTACGAGAATATGCCTGCAGCAATCCATGATAACGTAGATTCTTATCTACATATAAGGTATTAACCTTCTTTGCATCAAAGCCAGTGAGGAACATGTTCACAACTAAGAGTATGTCTATACGATTCTTAGGATCATCTTCTTTTTCACGATTTTTTAGCTTTAGCCCAATATCACGATAGTATGCATAAAAGCTTTCACTATCACGGGTACTATAATTTGTACCAAATGTTGAATTGTAATCCTTAATATAGCTTTCAAGCTTATCACGGCTATGCAGATTAACGGGACCTTCTGCAGCGGCGTCAACTTCAAGCATGTCGTTAGCATCTTTGTCGGATTCATTGGCAGTATAACTAAATATTGTCGCAATACGAAGCGGCCTTTCGCGACCATCCTGCTTCCTCTTAAACGCCTCATAATACTTTTGTAGCACGTCGGTACTGCCAACAGCTAGAATAGAGGAGAACTCACGACCATGAGTTTTCGCACCATGATTATTTAGGATGTAATCAGTGATCTTATCGATACGATTATCCGACTCCATAAGTTCTTTTGTGTCGATTGCTTCAACGTTAATATCAACTTCGTTAACACTATTTTTGTAATGATACTTACCAATATACTCAACAGCAAACTTTAGAACGTTCTCGTCGCTAATCGCATTCGTAATTACATACTCGTGCAAACGGTCACCAAATAAATCGTAGGTGGTGCGTTTTCCGAGAAAGTTTCCCGTAGCGTTCTTATCAAAAATCGGAGTACCTGTGAATCCGAACATTTGATAATTTGTGAAAAACTCAGTAATACGCTGATGCGTTTCGCCAAACTGTGAGCGATGGCATTCGTCAAAAATAAACACGATCTTCTCGTGGCGGAGTTTATCCATTTTGAGTGCGTGTCGACCATTCGAGACGGCATTATTCAGCTTCTGAATTGTAGTAACGATTAATTTACTATTAGGGTCATTAAACTGTTTCACAAGTGTGTGCGTACTGTCCGTAGTATCAACACTGCCTTTTTTAAAACCGTTAAACTCTCGAATCGTCTGAGTATCCAAATCATTGCGGTCCACTACAAAAACAACCTTTTGGACATCAGGCAAATTTGTTAAAATCTGACTCGCCTTAAAAGACGTAAGTGTCTTTCCGCTACCAGTCGTGTGCCATATATAGCCGCCCTTGTTTGAGTTCTTTACCCGATCGACAATTGCCTCCACGGCATAGTACTGATATGGGCGAAGCAGCATCAGTGTTTTACTTTCAGTTAGCACGGTATAACGAGCAATCATTTTAGCGATACGGCATGGTTCGAGAAATTCATTTGTAAAATCACGGAGATCGTTGATTTTATTATTTTCCTTATCCGTCCAGAATGAAGTAAATTTAAATGACTGCTTCCGGTTATTGGCGTAATACTTAGTGTTTACCCCATTACTAATCACGAAGATTTGAATGAACTGAAATAAGCCAGCACCCGCACTGTAGCTATGGCGTTGGTAACGATTAGTCTGATTGAAAGCTTCTTTAAGTTCGAGGCCCCGACGTTTCAACTCAATTTGAACAAGCGGGAGCCCATTAATTAAAATGGTTACATCGTAACGATTCTTGTAACTGCCTTCAACTGTTGTCTGATTTGTGACTTGAAATTCGTTTTTACACCAAGATTTTGAATTAAAAAATTCAACGTAAAAGCTGTCGCCGCTGTCGCGTGTGAGGTGATATTTATCACGAAGAGTCTCTGCACGTTCAAAAACACTGCCCTTATTGAGATGGTTTAGTATTGATGCGAATTCGCTATCACTAAAAATTGCTTTGTTATGTTTCTCAAGTTGTTTTTTGAGGTTCACAAGGAGAGCAGACTCGTCTGCAACCTCAACACGTTCATATTTCAATGCCCGAAGTTGAGAGAGGAGATTATTTTCGAGGGTTTGCTCAGATTGATGGGTCATTTGCATATCATTATAGCTCTTCGTTATCCCTTGAGACATTATATTCATCGAGTTGTTCTTCGTACGCAACTGCATCTTGATCGTATAGAGCCTGACTATAGCTTATTCCCTCGATTTCATTAATATCATCCAGGTAGTCGTTAAACTCTTTATTCTCTTCATAAGTTACCGATGGAGGGTCGAGTAATAGTTCATAGGCGTCCAACAAAACCAATAAGTGATTGATTACATTGACAATTGCAAGTTCAATTGTTGAAAGTCTCAAATCACGTAGGCTTCTTAAGTCCCTACCGTGCGAAATTAGTCCGTTATCGTTTCGGATCGCACTGATGTCACTAAAAAACTGTTTACCGGGAATCATGATTTCAATATCTAGTAAATCAAGGTCACTTAATGCACGGCATGTACCGACATATAAAGCCGCGGTGGTCACATTACGCTGATTCAATATCTCTTTAAAGTTACCTTTAATCCTAGGATGCGCCAAGATGTGTCGAAAAATTGCCTCTCCCAGCGATTTCGTTGCCTCAAAACTTACATTAGGGTCAGACTTTTTGTTAGACTCGATTTGACCAATATACCGCTCATACAGTTCTATACCGTCATTAGCAAGTAGGCTTTGGCTTATCTTGCTTCTAAAGAGCGCGATACTATAAGACGAATCCATGGGCTTATATAAACATCCTGCGCGAGAGTCCCTTTTTCCACTGCTTTGCAGAGGCAAGTAAGGCCTGCTCTGTTTTAATTCTACTGTCAAGAGTCGTTAGAAAACTAGCAATCTTTTTTTGCTCATCGATTGACGGAGTGGGTAGCTTTAGGGTAGAGAACGGGACATAGCTGATCTGCTTGCCATCACGAATTCCTACAACCGTACTATTCAGCATCGAGATAAACTCTTGGCGCTTGAATAGATGTTTAAAAAATTCAGGTAGAACTTTTGACCCACCCCTTATCACCGTATAGGCAGGGCTGGATATGCCTAGGATATCTGATTTTTCGATGCCCCCTTGAAACGAGCGAAGACTAATCACGAAGTCGTCAGGCTCGATAATCTTATAGTTTCTTATGCCCTCGTCGGATTGGTTTATTTTTCGATCTAGAGAATCTCGCCTCGCAATACCATTATCTTGCGTTACGGACAGGACAGGAAGCTCGCCAACGTGTTGCCTATTTGATACATTTTTAAATAAAGTACCTGCGCTATCTTCCCTCCACTGCGGATAATACTCACCATTCTCGTTTTTAAAGCGGACTTGTTGAGAGAAAATTTTCTGCATCACACCTTTTTTATATTGCTTTAGTAGCTCAATCCTCCTTTTGCTCTTCGTGATCAATTCATCAACAGACATTAAGAACTCTGCGATCTTCATTTGTTCTGGTTTCGAAGGCACCTCAATTTTAACCTTCTGTAGTGACCGCTGATTAATACCCTTGGCCGTTGATCCCGTCCCTAATTTTTCGATAGCACCCTGAAACTTAGGTGCCGAGATAAGCTGATAAAGGAATTTGTTATCATAACTAGACTTAGTCTTAAACACAACTACCCTTTGGCTAAGAATATATTTTCTATCATCAGGAACTAGTGCAACATTTCCGAGAGGTGCTTCCATTGTAAATATTATGTCGTTTTTAGATAAATCCCCATTGATCATCCATTTACGGTAAAGCTCTTCAGATCCAAAATGTGGATCAATTGTCAAATCTACGTAGCCCATTTTCACATTAAGAGCAGACAGAGAGGGAATATCACCCCCCCACTCCATTCCAAGCTTTAGCGGTGTTCTGCCTCTGAAGTCCAAAACCTGAGTTAGGGTATCGTAAAAGTCTTTAATCTCCCATTCATCGCTAAATTCCGGAAAACGAACCTCTGGACTTAACTTTGTATCATCTGTCATACTCCCTCAGTTTCTCAAATCTTGCATTAAAAAGGGCTCCTCATTCCAAGCTCTTTTGTAAATACTGCAATCTTATCCTCTAAATCAACACTCTCAATGCCAAGGCTCTTGATCTCATCCACTATGGCGTCTATGTCAACTTCTTCTTCTTCTTCAAAAGTTTCAACGTAACGTGGAATATTCAGATTGTAGTCATTTTTAACAATCTCACTTAATAATGCGACATGGCTATACTTTTCGACTTCCTTGCGCTCCCTAAATGTATCTATGATCTTATCAATGTCACTTGGCCGCAAACGGTTCTGGTTCTTTCCTTTTTCAAAATGTTTACTCGCATCAATAAATAAAACGTCTTCGGGGTTGTCACGACATTTTTTGAATACTAGAATGCTTGCCGGAATACTTGTACCGAAGAACAAATTCGCAGGCAGACCAATAACTGCATCGAGGTAGTTCTTCTCCTCAATCAAAAACCGACGAATAATCCCCTCTGCACCACCCCTAAATAGCACGCCGTGGGGCATGACGATAGCTGCAGTGCCATTTTCATCAAGCTGATAAATCATGTGCTGGATGAACGCATAGTCTGCTTTACTAGCTGGGGCCAACCTACCATAACCACTAAAGCGTTCGTCCTGCAGCAGAATTGGATCCGCCGACCAGTTAGCGCTAAACGGAGGATTTGCCACGATAGCCTCAAAACGCAAGGTAGTATGCTGGGGATGAATCAAAGTATCTTCCTGTTTGATATCAAAATTGCTGTAATTAACATCATGGAGCAGCATGTTCATACGAGCGAGGTTATATGTAGTGTTATTAAGCTCTTGTCCATAGAACATACCCACATCATTTACATATTTTGCGACACGCAACAACAGCGAACCAGATCCGGCAGTTGGATCATAAACGCTCCTTAGACGTTCTTTTCCGTTTGTAACAATACGAGCAAGTACTTGTGACACCTCCTGAGGAGTATAGAATTCGCCCGCTTTTTTTCCAGCACCACTAGCAAATTGGCTAATTAGATACTCATATGCGTCACCAAGCACGTCAATCTCGCTGTTCTCAAGTTGAAAATCAATCTTATCAAGATGAACAAGTACTTTAGCAATAAGCTGGTTGCGTTGGTCAACAGTTTTGCCAAGTTTTGGAGAATTAAGATCAATCTCCGAAAAGAGGCTTTCGAAATCATCCTCGCTAGCATGCCCCATAGTGCTGTTCTGAATATTTGTCAGTACATTCCCAAGATCTTCTATGAGATTATCGCGCAACTCACCCTCTTGAGCAATTCGAGTAAAAAGTTCTGTAGGCTTCAAGAAATACCCTAGGGATTCAGTTGTGTCTGCTCGGACTTCTTCGATAATCTCTTCGGCTCGTTCAGTGACTTCGTTAACTTGCGCATACCTAATACCAAGCTCTTCGATAAGAGCATCTGCACGCAACTCGAGCTTTTCAGAAAGATACTTATAAAAAATAAATCCTAAAATATAGTCGCGAAACTCGTCAGCACCCATTTTACCGCGCAAATCATTTGCTATGTTCCAAAGTTGTGTTTGGAGTTGTTTTTTCTGATCTTCTGACACTACCATAACCCCCACTTGATTTAGGTTAATTATACAGTTTATAAGGTATCTTGAGAAGTAGCTGGACTACTCCGTCTACCATCGTCACGTTCGGGAAAGTAAACTTCCCCGCCCTGTTCCTCGGTATCGAACCGCAACCATGCATCGCTTCGCGCTGCGGTTGTTGAACCCAGTCAAACAACGTAGCCAAATAAAAAAGACCTTGATAGGTCTTCATTATTTGGCTCCGACGGCTGGACTCGAACCAGCAACCTCGAAGTTAACAGCTTCTTGCTCCACCATTGAGCTACGTCGGAATACAAAAGGTATTATACCTGCACC
>Ga0247817_10002205_pt1 | contig 10059 bp, 10 predicted proteins | sample UWRJL212509R1_FD_178010 | JGI IMG/M metagenome (GOLD analysis project Ga0247817, IMG submission 178010) | Plant litter microbial communities from Arlington Agricultural Research Station in Wisconsin, United States - UWRJ-L212-509R-1 | ecosystem: Environmental > Terrestrial > Plant litter >...
AACTATTGGAAGCACCTATTATGTTAGAGTCGGAAGTTTCAACAGTACGGCGACAACCACAACATTTGATGTATGTGTCCAAAGCATACAAGCTCCGAATGATGAATGTACGAATGCAATTACATTAACTTCTTCTACAAATATCATATATACTTTAGGAGATTTAATTAATTCAAGTAAATCTTCAACATCTCCATCAACGTGTATTTCAGGAACAGATGTATTCTATAAGTTTACTGCAACTAGTAATACCGAAAAAATTATCGTAGAAAGTTCATCTGGATTAGATGTGGTTGTTTCTGTATTTACTTCTTGCTCTTCTTCATCTGATATTGTTTGTCAAAACAATACCGGTACCGGAGAAACTGAGGAAGTTATACTATCATCATTAGTACATGGTTCGACTTATTATATTATGGTTGGTAGTGCAAGTATAAGTACATCCAGAATTACTGGAACAAATCAATCAACTACTTCAACATTCAACATTTCAATTCAAGAAATTAGCACTACTACTGCCATTGGAACTAGTCAGGCATTAACCAATATTCGCGTTTATCCAAACCCTTCCTATGGAGACTTACAGGTATCAAATATTATCGGTTTGACTACAATAGAAATAATGAGTATAGATGGAATGGTGTTAAGTAAAAAGGAAATATCGTCAGATGGTTTGATTAATATGGAAGCATTACCTTCTGGTATTTATATGATTCGTTTTACATATAATGACATACCTGAAATTAGACGTGTAGAAATTATTAAATAATAAATATTATTCAATATCAGAAACCTCGATCACGGCAGAGGTTTTTGATATTGAATAATCTTCAGTATTTGGTAGTCTTTATCTAAATTCTATTATTACGCACACAATATAATAGTGTATATATTCAACCATTATAAACTGCTATGCGTATTTTTCTTTTTATCATTCTTTTTCTTTCTTTTTATTTCCAATATGTGAACGACATATCTTATTTTTTCATCACTGCAATAAATTATGGTTGAATGATTCAATTTTCTTATATCGTTCTATACAAGATTCAGTGAAATCATAAAAATCAACTTAATCAGTGGTTTAGACAATGGGGATGTAAATAAAAAACCAAAAAAATACTATATTTATTCAATCATAAAAAAGAACCATGCGCATTTACATTCTTCTATTTTTTATTACTGGTATAATCTTTCAATCTCAATCACAAACCCTTTCAGATTCCATTGCTGAAGATCCTGTAGTTGAATATTATCCTCCAATACTTCCTCAATTTCCGGGCGGAGATACTGCATTTGTTTCATTCATTAAAAAAAATCTTGTTTACCCAAAAGATGCAATAAAAAAAGGAATTGCAGGCAAAGTCTATGTTCAGTTTGATGTGGAAACGGATGGTTCACTTACAAATATTAAAGTTGTGAGAAGTTTGTATCCATCCTGCGATCAGGCTGCTATTGATGTAATTTCAAAATCCCCTAAATGGAAACCCGCTACCGATGTAAGGACTGGACTCCCTCAAAAGATTAGAATGGCTCAACCGATCAAATTTGTTTTACCTTAATTTTACCTGACAAGTACAGACTTCACCATGCCCAATACTACCGACAACTGGGAACACATTAAAACACTCGTAGACGGTGAACGATTCGAGATTAATGGAATGAATATCTGGAATAGTGAATGGAAGAATACAGGAGAGAGAATACAGATCAAAGATCCGCTCTACGGGAAAGACTACACATTCACCGTGTACGAAATAATGAATGAAGAAGCATCTATTACATTTGCAGCAGGTGAATTTTCAAATTGTGTGTGGGGAATCTATGTTAAAAAATAAATTAACAACACTATGGGAATGACAACAACATTATATGGCTGCATTATAGAAAATGGCATATTGGATATACCAAGCCAGAAGCAGATCTATGCACACAATGCTGAGATCATTAACAGCCTGCCTGTACATGACAACTGGCCTCCATTAACACGCAACATGTTTGCAATAACAGACAATATAGCCTTTTCAGAAAACGATATCGGACCTAACTATGCTTACAACGGCCGTATCATCCACTTTGGCGGAAACTTCAAATCCATAGAACTCGAATGGGCAGAATGGAGAATCAAATTCGAAGAGCTGCTTTCAAAATTATTGTGGCTGGAAGCCACTGTGCATCTTCAAACAGAATATGCTGAATTATTTACATTCAACTGGCACGTAAATCTGCTTGAGTGGGGCTTAACCAAGGAAAATAGCACACAGGTAGTACCAAGAGAATTCTGGGAATTTGAAAGCAATACTTCGTTCGGAAATTAATGTATATTGAAAACCCACCTGACTCTCTGTATTTGCTTTACTCTACATCTTACTTAATTATTCTACTATTGGATTAACCCCCCAAGGTTACTATATCTGCATTCCCTTACCATTCCACCATCTGGCGCCAGTCTTTAGCGCAGCGGGACTGGTGTCATCTATTTTGTAGTCTTTGACTACATTTTGATATTTTATTATTTTACTATGTAATAGAATGCAGTCAAAGACTGCCGAATGATAGGCACTAGTGCCGCTGCGCTAAACACTAGCGCCAGGTTAGGGGATGACACCAGTCCCGCTGCGCTAAAGACTGGCGCCAGCGTTTCATAACAATGCAACCTCCATCATACAATCAATCCCGCCTGCATAGTTTCGTGCACTACTGTATTTATAATCTTCTGCTGACAATACGTAGCCTGCACGTACGGGATTATTATGAACGTAGTCCAGTCTTTGTTCAATCAAAAAAGCATTGCTAAGTTCAACGGGATGATAACCATTCTGCCAGAATTGACAACGTTCGTTGCTCGCATTTTTACTTCCTGTTCGTTCAAACATCCGAGCATCCATTCTTTTTTACTTTCAAAGCGATTATGCCTAATCGTATCCAGTAATTTATATGAAGTAAACTTTTTAATATCACGAACAATGAAAGCCAGATTCACGTTTGCATCATTCGCACTTATAATCAAATGCACATGATTCGTCATAATGCAATATGCATGCACTAACAAACCTTTGTGTTTGATGCCATAGTTTAAACTATCAATAATAATTGTTCGGTATTCATCTCTTGTAAATACATCAATCCAGTTGACAACTGTAAACGTAACGAAATGTGCATATTGCCCATCCCCGATTTTGTATTTGGAACTCATAGCTGTTTATCTCAAGGCAGATAATTGAAAATAAAAAGTAATTTTCAAATTTAACAATAAATAAATGAGTGAATGATTACAAAAGATAAATAATACAGATGCATAAAAGACTGCTGATGGTGGACACGAGTCCCGCTGCGCTAAAGACTCACGCCAGGTGAAATAGTGGAGTCTTTAGCGCCAGGTAAGCCTGTCTGAATTGAGTACCGCTTTTCCATTAAAACCTGCGTATACTAACATGTTATCTTATCCGTTATCATGAAAATTCTGAAGGCGGATAACTATGAGATTTTCATTTATTTTATTTTTGAGTATCGCGCTTCTTCACAGCGGCTACAGCATTGCACAGCGCACAGCATATAGCATTGGCGCCAAAGGAAGCTTCGGGGTTTCTGTTCCCGATCCTCATTCCACGCTGGATGAAAACGGACAATCGTATGCGCTGTACACACAGGCGCACTATTCAGCAGGCATGCTCTTTCAATATGTACTTGGCGATGTTGCAGGAATTGAAGCGGGCATATTGAATACTTATATATCTTATACAAAAAAAGATGCTGCGGGCTCTCACCTGCAGCAGGCACTTGGCTGGGATGCCAACATCGGAGTATACAGCCACCAGGTCCCCATTCAGATGATGTATATTTATCATCCGCGTACGCATCCCAATATGCGTATTAAACTTACTGCAGGCGTCGCTATGGATTGGCTTAGTTCGAGTGTAACAAACAAAGATTTTTTAATGGTTTCAAGCGTTCTTGCAGGAGCCCGCATACATAGTTACACGGGAAAATACGGACGCATGGAATACGGACTGCAGTATCAGCACTCCCTTAATGGAGAATATGAATTTGCTATACAAACAGATGCCGGCACTAGTATGCTCCATACGAGCTATTCGGTCTTTTCTCTTAACATCTACTATTTCTTCTTCAACAGAACCCACTAGAGCCGGATATAATAATTGTATTTTACGCTTCATCTCAGGCTGGCGATCCAGGTCAATTCATTTCACACATCAATCAATCTTTATAAGATTCAATGAAATCATAAAAATCAGCGTAAACAGATGTGCAGACAAATGGAATATAAATCTTGTAACAGTCTGCCAAAAAGTGATATCTTTATTCAAACATTCTTATACATTATGCGCATTCATATTCCTTTAATCATTTTATTATTCATCTCCCTGCAAAGCTATGCACAGGAAAAATCAAGCTCGCCGACTACAAAAGAAAATGAAACTATGGGTACATCCGAACCTACTGATTCAATGGCTACATTTTCGTATGTTGGAGTAATGCCAAAATTTATGGGCGGAGGCGATGACATGCTTATTCCATATATTCAAAAAAATATCGTATACCCCAGGGATGCCCAAGAACTGAAAATCAAAGGAACTGTTTATGTTCAATACATTATTGAAAAAGATGGAAGTGTATCCAATGTTACCATCGTTCCCGGAAGAGGTGTTTATCCATCACTTGACCAGGCTGCTATAGATGTGATTAAAAATCTCCCCAGATGGACGCCCGGCAACAACAATGGCATACCTGTACGTGTAAAGAAGGTATCCCGTATAAGTTTTAATTAGCTTATTTTAAAACAACACGTAGATTCAAACTTTAATTAACCAAACCAAATAGAATGAACAGTCGTTCCCTCTTGACCATCGGCCTTATATTGATCTCTCTGTATTATGTATTAGGCGATATCTTTACATTGTTAAATTATTATGAAGCGTATAGCATGGCCGATGGATCATCCGCAGATTTTGGTATTAGTCCGCTTATATTTTATTCTTTCTTCATTCTATTTATATTGAAAATTACAATACTTTTGAAAGCCCCTGCAATTGCGTCTTATTTATTACCAACGAGTGAAGCCATTATTCCTGGCTTACAAATATCAGATGTGTTTCTAGTCATAGGTATAGCTATCTGTATTGCAGATATTCCTACATTGATTATGTCTATAGCAAAATACAAAGCTCAGCTGCAATACATCGATGATTCGTATAAATCATTCAATGCAAAACTGGATATCTATGAAAGTGCTATCCGTTTAGTGTTAGCGTTTGCATTGATTTATTGGAGAAAAGATCTGCTGGATAAGCTTGATGTAAATGAAAGTAAGTAATCGCTTACCGATTCGAGTGGTATTCCTGCCTTTGTGGGAGTTCCCAGGACCAACAATAAAATAAAAAATAATCGAATAATACCGTCTTAAGTCTCCGACAAGCCCATGCAGTAGCGGTTTGTCGGAGACCCAAGAAATTACACTCACTCTTGAAACAACGTTCGCAGCCTTTGGAACTCCAGCATGGACGAGAATTTACTTTGAAAGTACGCATTACTGATTTTCAAATAAAATCCAACACAACACCTTACCAGCCAATGTTTAAACATCAATATTATTTTTATTAAAGATTGTTTCCTTTAAATAATTGATATCTTTATTATATGTTTTTAAATATTTTAAAATAATAACCTTATGAAGAAACTTTTACTTTCCATGCTATTCATCAGTGCATTGTCACCGATTCTTATACACGCCCAATGCAATCTTTTGGGCTCAAACACAACAGTCTGTTCAGCTCAAACAGCTGTTTCAGTATCAGCGACTCAAACTGGATACAGTTCATTTCTATGGACAACAAGTGGTACCGGAACTTTTGTTTCATCAACAACACTAACCGGTATTTATACGCCTTCAGCTGCTGATATCATAGCTGGAACAGTAAGCCTGACGATCAGCGCAACCGGTGGTTCATGTTCGGCTGCATCTGCTGTTTCCATACTAACAATAGTTCCTACACCCGTTGTAAATGCTGGATCGGACCAAACCAGCTGTGGCAATGCATCCGTAAACCTTTCAACGGCTTCTGCAACCGGTACAGGAAACAGCTTTCAATGGACAAGCAGCGGAACCGGCACATTTTCCAACATAACTGTTATTAACCCTACCTATACACCTTCTGCAATAGATGTCGCTGCCGGTAATGTAACATTAACGTTTACTGCCACAAGCAATGCTGGATGCACGTCTTCGGATCAGGTAAAACTAACATTGGTTACTGGCCCTGTGGTGAGTGCAGGATTGGACCAAACCAGTTGTGGCAATGCAACCGTAAACCTTTCTTCGGCTTCTGCAACCGGTACAGGAAACAGCTTTCAATGGACAAGCAGCGGAACCGGCGCATTTTCAAACATAACTGTTATCAACCCTACTTATACACCTTCTGCAATAGATGTCACTGCTGGTAATGTAACAGTAACGTTTACTGCCACAAGCAGTGCTGGATGCACGTCTTCGGATCAGGTAAAACTAACATTGGTTACCGGCCCAGTAGTGAGTGCGGGATTGGACCAAACCAGCTGTGGAAATGAAAGCGTAAACCTTTCATCGGCTTCTGCAACCGGTACAGGAAATAGCTTTCAATGGACAAGCAGCGGAACCGGCGCATTTTCAAACATAACTGTTATCAACCCTACCTATACACCTTCTGCAATAGATGTCGCTGCTGGTAATGTAACAGTAACGCTTACTGCCATAAGCATTACTGGATGCACGTCTTCGGATCAGGTAAAACTAACATTGGTTACTAGCCCTGTGTTGAGTGCGGGATTGGACCAAACCGTTACTGGTACTTCCGTTTCTCTTTCAGGATCCGCTTCGGGTACAGCTGGTTTCTTGTGGTCTTCATCTGGCTCAGGAACATTCAGCAATACCAGTTCACTAACAACTGTTTATACACCATCTACACTTGATCGTACAAATGGACTAGTTACTTTAACCCTGACAGATGCAGGCAGCGGTGTATGTATAGCTACTCCCGACAAAGTTCTCATTACCTTAGGAAATGCTTTTTCTATATCAGGTACTGTTCGTGCATCAACAAATACGCTTGATAATGGCACAGTGCTTTTATTTAAAAAAGATCCGGCAGGAATTTTACGTCTTGTGAAAGAAGATCTGTTAACCTCTTCGAATGCCGGTGCATATACGTTTGAAAATATACCCGCAGGTAAATATGTTATACAGGCTACACCATCAAGCACTTCTGCTTATTTGAATAATTACTTACCTACCTATTCGGGAAGTACACAAGATTGGAACACGGCCCAGGAAATATCTATCACAGAAAACGCTACGTACCCAATTTCATTAAGTGCATATACAAGCGCTGATCCAGGCTGGAATACTGGAACCGATATACTATCGGGTACTATTTACTTAAGTCAGCCAACATCTCCTGTCGCTCGTATTGAGATTGCCGGAATACCTGCGCCTTATGTTACGGTATATTTAACAAACACTACAGGAAATAAAATAGCCTATACACAAACAGATATAAACGGCCGTTATGCATTCAACAATGTTAAAGCCGGAAGCTATGCAATAGCTCCTGATTTCGCCGGTACAAACTTACAGGATAACGCATTGTCAATACCAATCACCTCAGACGGGAATCCAGCAACTGCTGAGAATGTTTCTATGACACTTCAAGAAAAAGTTTCTGTTGCAACAGGCATTATTGCTGTTAAATCAGTTATGCTTGCCGCATATCCCAATCCAACTAAAAACATCTTCTACCTTGATGTGCAAACGAAAGTGGCTATTGGCGAAGTGAAATTTTTCAATAGTACAGGAATGCTTGTATTTAAGGAACAAGTAGATCTAAAGGAAACTTCTATTTCTCTTAACATTGAAACACTGCCTCTAGGTATCTATGTAGTTCAGCTTAGCGCCGGAGATGAAATATACATTTCAAAAATAATAAAATACTAAGTATATATAATCTGATGGATTTTTTATCGAACATGACTCGTAGAAAATCGCGCTAAAAAATCAATAAAAAAAAGGATAAAGCGGTACGCTGTTTCGCATACTGCTTTATCCTTTTTTTATTAGGGGCTGGATCGTATTTACCAATACCTACTTACCTGAAGGCGTATTCTTATTCGGAGTAGCTGGTGTTGTAGATTTTTTATTGTCAGGTGTCCTTGTATTGTCCGGTGCTATTGTTTTATCCGGTGTTGTTGTTTTGCCATTCGGGTTTGGTTTGTTTGGCGATTCGTATTCATTCCTTGGGTCTGTCTGGTAGTCACGAATGGTGTCGCTGGTATTATTATTATTATTATTCTGCGAGCCGTTGTTTGGAATCGTATTTTGAGGTTTGTTTTTATTCACTCCGTCGTTTTCTGTTCCGTTGTTATTTGGATTTCTGGGAGTTTCAGTATTATTATTTCCCGGCTTTATAGTCGGCGATGTATTTTGATTCGGAGTAGTTCCGGTATTGTTTGTTTGTGCATACGCGCCTGCGATGCCTGCAGACAAAAAGAATGCGAGAGTAAGTGCTTTCATACGGTGATAAATTTAGCTGGTTTATTTAAATTGACTTTTAGAATAGATTTTCCATACAAAAGATATTGTGATGACACATTGAATGTATCATCACAATAAATCTCATTAGGCTGAAATGATAGGCTAGTATATACTGCTATTATTTTTTCAACGGTTTATTTTTATTAACGTCCGTTGGGGTTGTAGTTGCAGGATTTGTAGACTTTTTATTCCCTGGTGCGGTGGTACTGTCTGATGGTATTGTATTGTTCTGAGTGTTTGGAGACTGATTTATGATTGCTCCGCCATTCTGCGTTCCGTTATTCTTTGTGTCTGTTGGTTTACCATCGTTATCCGGTTTAACAGATGGCGATGTATTTTGATTCTGGCCCGGAGATGTTGAAGTTCCTGTATTGTTTGTTTGTGCATATGCACCTGCAATGCCGGCGCATAAAAATAATGCTAGTGTAAGAGTTTTCATATGTGTTACTTGTTTAGCTGGTCTTTTATTTTTTTTATTATTTACCAGAGATTTTCTCTGATACAGTGGCAATTTCTAAAAGATCACTAAAACTTTTGTTACACAATTTTGAATTTATGTTTACTATTTTCTACGTGTATGATAACCGGATCCGTTTCAGGCAAGCAAGACTTATTACCTGCTGCTATAAATACTATTACCAACCTTTAATTCAATTCGAAAAACAATACACTTACGAAGATTGCGGCCAATACACAAATAAAATCTACCCATAACATAGTACTCAGGGTATATCTTGTGTTTTTAATATTGATACTTCCGAAGTAAACAGCTATTACATAGAAGGTAGTTTCTGCAGCACATTGAAAGACACAAGATAAGCGGCCTGTCAATGAATCCACTCCGTATGTGTTCATTGCGTCAATCATAAATCCTCTGGAACCACCCGAACTAAAAGGTCTCAGCAACGCAACAGGAAGTGCGTCGACGATGGACTTGTTTATATTGAACGTTAGAAAAATGCGTGCAAGGCCTGAAGTGATCATTTCGAATAAGCCGCTGTTACGGAATAAGGAAATTGCAACCAACATTCCCAATATATAAGGAAATACTGCAAAGCCTGTTTTAGCACCGGATGTAGCACCTTCCACAAAAGAAGAAAATATATTTTTGCCTTGTTCATCAAACAATTTTTCTTTTGTGATTGCATACACCAGAATAAAAAGGATTATGCCAAACAGCAGAATATTGGAAAAATTTCCGGTGAAATGATTCTTTGCAATAAGATCAAGTGTATTGATGTATAACAACAGCGAAACAATAATGCCAACCAATATGCTGATTGAAAGAATCAGGGATGCACTTTTAAAATTGATTTTTTGACGTATACCTACAATCAATAATGCCGCAAGTGTACCTATAAAAGAAGTAATAATACAAGGGATCATAACATCAGCTGCATTGGCTGCGCCTTGAGCAGCCCTGTAGCCAATGATCGATGTTGGTATTAAGGTAAGTCCGGCGGCATGCAGGCACATAA
>Ga0247817_10002206_pt1 | contig 10059 bp, 1 predicted proteins | sample UWRJL212509R1_FD_178010 | JGI IMG/M metagenome (GOLD analysis project Ga0247817, IMG submission 178010) | Plant litter microbial communities from Arlington Agricultural Research Station in Wisconsin, United States - UWRJ-L212-509R-1 | ecosystem: Environmental > Terrestrial > Plant litter >...
CGCCGAAGAGTAAGTGACTTGAACTCGGTGAAATACCGCCAATGAGAACTAAGGTAGCACCCCCTTTTCAAGGAGGGGAAATCCTCATAGAGGGGAACAGCACGAACTCCTCGCGTAATCTCCTCCCAAGTCTATCTACCTAGTTTAAGGACAGTTTGCAGGCGATAAGGTTCCATGGGGTTAATTAAAAGTTGTGGGGCGGATTTTAGGGTTAAACTAGCATCCATCCGCTTCGTAGAGGTATCAGATAAATAGCAACTACCACCGCATTAAAGTAGTAAGCGTTCCGTGCTTTTTAGTATAGCGGTAGTTTGTAACAGGAGGCTTTCCACTTCGTAACTATAACGTAATAACCGTCTAGACTACCTAACTACCTTTATAGTCTTACCCGACAATTTTTGCTGTCCGAGTCCGTATTAGTCGCAAATCCTAAGCTAGGGGTAAGCCGCACTGTCAGACCCCACAGCCGCAAGGAGGCCCAGAGGCTCCGGCCGGCTCGGAGGCCATGGGAGCCATGGGTGCGGGGAGCCGGGATCGGAGCGCACCCCACGCGCAGGCGCGGGGGGGCTGGCCTATGATAAAGCAGTTACGTATCGCGCAAACTGCGCGTGCGCTAAGTGAGCGCCCCTTTGGGAGTTCGGGTTATAAGGACCAGGCGAGGGCCCCAGACTTAGAGAGGGCTAGAGTTTAATGCAACGTCTACCCCCCTCCTACACTACTTCTGCGCTACGTGCCCGCACTCCATACCTATTCACTCTAACCAGTAAGAATCGGCCCTAATACGTACTAAGGGCCGCCTAAGCCGAAGTAGGTCTAAAAACTTATCCCAGTTATAGTTACTATAACTATATTTACAGGGAGGGCTAAGTCTTAGGACCGGTTTATTATATATAACGGTTAGTGTCCCTCGCTACGTAAGAACCGTTTTCTTATTTTACCAGAGTATTACCGTTAAATGGTTAGCTTTTAGGAATGTTTAAGTTTATATCGTATTAGGCTCGGATTCGTAATATAATACTTTAGCGACCTTTATAACTTAATATATTAGTTTTTTAGTATACTTTTCGCGTTAAGATAATAGTTGGTAAAGCTATCTTATCGCTTAAAGTAGAGATTTCTAAACTTATCGTTAATATTAAATTTATATTACTATTTCTAGTAAAACTAATTTATTCCGTTAATACAATTTAACTGGTATAACTAATTAAAGTTTTAAAATAATATAATTAAGTTAATTAACTTTTTTATAAGCTAATTTAAATAATTTAAACTTTAATCTTTTAATTAACATTATACTTTACCCTATAATTAGCTTTGTAAAAAAAAAAAACTCCTAATATAAATCGAACTCGCTACCTCTTACCTTTATATTATTATTACTACCTTACTAGCCTACTAAAGTAAACCGAACTACGAAACCCTTATTAGTAGTACCGAACCTTAATTATAAATAGAGATAAAAGGCTAGCTATAAAAGCTTACTTTTACTATTCTTCCTTTCTTTAACATACTAACTATTTTATCTAGTACTTTAAAATTACTACCTATTATATCGCTTATACTACTAAGTATCGTAGGTATCTCCTAATTATTATCAATTTTTACTACTAACTACTTTTAACTAGATACTTAAAGTAAAAGCCCTAGTTTATAGCGATATTATAATAACTATTATAGTAAAGCGGCCGGTTTTTTCGAAAGAATAAGCTTTAGTAATTTAGTATTACCTCTTAGGAGGCCTGAATATGCTAGTCGAGCTCCTCGATAACGAGGAACTCTTGGCTATCGTTAAGGATAGCTATATCTTATCTGGAATAGAGAGGAAGGAACTAAAGAAGGGATTCTTAGAGGATGTAAGACGTTTTTACAAGGTAGATAATGCTATAAAGGTTTAAATCGACTAGGTAATCCGAATAAGGAAGTTTATAGAGACGTATTAATTAGATAATTAAATCCTGTTAAGACTTTAAGGCGATAAAATAACTTTACTAACTATTATCCTAACGCGAAAAGTATACTAAAATAACTAATATATTAAGTTATAAAAGCTACTAAAGTATAATATTACGAATCCGTGCCTAATATAATATAAACTTAAACATTTCTAAAAGCTAACTATTTAACAGTAATACTCCGGTAGAATAAGAAAACGGTTCTTACGTAGTAAGGGAAACTAACCGTTATATGTAATAAACCGGTCCTAAAACTTAGCCCTCCCTGTAAATATAGTTATAGTAACTATAACCGGGATAAGTTTTTAAACCTACTTCGGCTTAAGCGGCCCTTAGTACGGCTTACCCCTAGCTTAGAATTTATATTAGGATTTATCCCGATAACTTAGTATAAATAAACGATTACAAGGTAAAGGTAAACTGCCTAAAGTACAGAGCATATAAGTAGTATTATACTCTAAACACTAGTTAATAGGTAACTCTTAATTACTACCGGAGGAGAGTTCCCTCTACGATAGCCTACCTTAACGGTAGTTAAGGTAGTACGTATATATAAGGGGATAGCTCTCCTCTTATTAGTCTACCTACTCTAACTAGTACATCTTTACCGTAACATCTTCCCGCGGCCGAGGAGAGAGATCTCCTCGTCCTCGAGGATTAGCCTAGAAGTTATATTATTTAAAATGGAAAACAGGAAAAGCTACGTACAGTATAAAAACAACGCTCCTATCCTTATTATCCTTCCTCCCTTTAATTACCCTTACCTTTATTCTTACCTATCTACTCTTCCATCTTACGCTTCTTTACCTATATCCGGTCCTCCTCTACCAACTCCTCGTCCACGTTATTATTATTCTTTCGCTTAGTTAATACGGTAGTCGTAGCGAGTCTTAGAGTACTTCTTATAGTTCTGGCTAACGTAGGCGTAGTCGTTCTCGCGATCTAAAGTAAAACGGTAATAATAGCGGAAGCTAGCTAAGCCTATAGTATAGTCTATACAACTTTAATCCTTACAAGTAAGTTCTCGCTTACCTTCTTTAGCTCCTTTATACCCCTTATTAACCTAAACACCCTCTTATCCTACTTATTAATTTTATCCTTAGCCTTATCCAAGTTATCCTTTTTGGCGAATTTATTAAGCCTATCTATTACTATCTTTCCGAAAGTAAAGAACTACATTTCGAGGTCGTTAATCTTCATAATATCCTTACTTTATATAGCGACGAGCTTCTTAAGCTTATCGATTCGCTTCTTATACTTGTTATTAATCGCGTACCTAACCTCCTTAACAGTTTTATCGAGATAGTTATTAATAACTATAATAATATACTTTCCGCTATAGCCTTTAGGGTTTTAAGACGAAAAGGCGTTATAGTAAAGCTCCTTAACTTAAAAAAGGTCCGCCCTATTTATATCTAGAATATATCCGCTTAAAGTTTCGTTTATAAGGGACGCGTTTACAGGATTACAAAATCTAATAGCCAGAAATACAGCTTTAGGGGGTAGCTATACGTCCTTTTCGCCGTTCGTCCACTTTACCTATACCGCGTACGCGGACCTCGTAATACTTCGGACGAAATTATTATTTACGTACGATTTATTACGGCTCTTTATCGTTACCGCGTTCCAGAAAATACTTTTAATATTTATCAGGGTATCCTTAAGTAGCTTCCCTTTAAAGAGCTTCTCCCTTACCAGTTATATAGCCTAGTCTACTATAATAAACTTCTTCTTCTTCCTAATCGTATATATTACTATCTTTTACTATTCTCCTAAAAAATAAACTCTCTTACCCGCTACTACTGTAAAGTTATCCCCGTCGGATTTAATATCGTTAAACTCGTCGTAATCGTTATCGATATTTATATTTATATAGTCCTTTACAAATTTAACGGCCTTCTTTACTTCTTAAGCTAATAAGGTAGCTCTAGCTTTTATAATAGTAAGCTTATTTAACGTAAATATAGACGTCTTCTACGCGGTACTAAGCTTACTCGGCATATTAATAAACTTCGGCTTTATTAACGTAAGCGCTAGCTTATTAGGCGTTACTGTAGGCTAAGGCTTCCTTTTATTTATTAAAAAAATCGGGTAAATATTATCGTCGCTATTATCGAGATTAATAATAACGTTACGGTTATCCTTCTTAAAAGGCTATTTATATTCGCTAAGCTTAATCTTATCTTCGCCTAAGGCTATACCTTTAGTATCCTTAAAGTACAACTCGTCCTCTATCGGGGGTATATTATTAAAGCTAACGTAGATACTTCCTATCTCGAGTAGTAAGGGCTAACTATCCTTAAAAGTAGTAAATACTACTTCCTCTATCCATCTTCTCTCCGTAATTAAATAGGTCTCGTTAAGGCTCTTTATCTTCTCGTCCTTTTCCTCCTTCGTACCCTCGCTACTAATAATTACGTACTTTCTCTTATCTTAAATATCTTATAGGTAGTACTATACGTAGATCTTAGATAACGATATTTAGCCCTTCTCGACGATATCTTAGTAGATAAAGTCCTCGTCTAGCTCGAGACGATACGCCGCGCCCTAGGTAAACTACGCGAACTATAGATATTTCGTCGTTAATAATCCTATTAATATTATATACTAGTTCGTTAAGCGAATCTCGTAGTAGTTTTATTCCTTTATATCTTTATCGGTAGCTAGGTTGAGACCAGCTTCGTATATAATAAGGACGCCGTCCTTATCCGCGTCTTTAGTCTTATACGTAATACTAGTATAAAATTCCGCTACCTTCTTACAATAACCCTAAGGCTATTAAATTACCCTTTCCTTTATTAAGTAAAAGTCTAGGTCGCCTAAGGGATTCCTTTCCGTAAGCGCGATCTTAAATAGGCTAAACGTAACGTAACTAAGCTCGTACAAAGCCTTATATAAGTCTACATTAATCGTCGTTCCGGGTAGAACTAAGAATAGGACTAGATTTAGTAGTTCGTTATCGTCGTTCTTTACCTAAGTAATTATAAGCTTAGTATTAGGGATAACGATTCGCTATAGCTCCTTATAGGGCGATTCTATAATATAAAAAAAGTTATTATCGCTAATATAGTTAAGATACTCGTCGTTTCTGATCGTCTTATCGCCGTTATACTTAATAAAAAGGTACGCTATATCGACGAAATACTTACATTCCGTAACTATAATCCTCTTTAGCCTATTAACGACGTCCTTCGATATTATAAAGTTAAACCCCTTATAGGTAATAATACCTTCCAGAAATATACAGTCCTTAATAGCCCTTTATATCTTCTTATTTATCTTCTTAGTTACGGACAAAATACGCTTTACTAAACCTATCGTAAAGAAGAACGTTATCTTAAGCTAATAGTAGCTAATAACGATTATTACGCTTATATTCTTAATTTCCTTATAATCCTCTTCCTTATCGGTTTAGCTAATAACATTACTATTAATAGTAATATTATCTAAACTAATACCGTTATCGTTATTAATAAGGTTATCGTTATTAACTAGGTTATTATTATTAACTAAGTCGTCGTTATTAATAAAGTCTCCGAAGACATCGAGCTCCTACTTACTCGTATACTTATTAATCTCCGCTTAAAGCTCTCCTTACTTCTCGCTACTAATCGCGGCTAACTCTTCGTTATTAATTACGGCTATAATAATAAAGCGAAGGTTACTCGAGTTAAAGATAGGTACTTATATCGTTTAACGGCGGCTATATAGTAATTAATAACGTACGTACGTTTAGATTAACGCTTAACGTAAGGGGAGGAAGAGCGCTTTCGTAATATAGAAATAGTAAAGGTTTAGTAAAGGTATAATATAGTTACGAAGATAAAAAGGTTAGTATTTTATATAAGTTAAAAATTTTTAAGGTAGGTACAGAAGTTTAGGCTAAAAGGTAATAACGAACTAAAAGGTATATACGTAGCCTTGGTTTTAGCTACGTTTTTGTTAGAAATAAAAGGAAAAATATAAATAAAAGTACTTTTTATGTAGGAAACTCGAGTTATAACGTTAAAGCCGTTTAAAACTACTTAATAATAAGAGGAAACGCTATAAAGATATAAAGGAAAGCTATAGCCTTATTATAAAGGCCTTTTTAAGCTTAAATACTCCTACTTCCTTTATCTAGTTACTTTCTATAGTATTTAACCTTCCTTCTCCTTTTTCTTACGTTACCTTTCTTTAATTAAAGCTTCTAGGTTAATAAGATTCTTAGCTTCGTACCCTTCGACTATCTCTCTTACGTTAGCTATTAACTTTTATCTCGACTCTTAAATATCGTACTTCTACTCCTATCCTTTTTAACAGATAAGGAACTTAATCGTTAACGATTTTCCATACTATTTTACGCGATAGTTTATAAATCGTTCGATCTTAAATTCCTTTTAGCCGTCTACCTTAACTAAACCTAGCCGAGATACTTCCCTATTAAAGGGGTCCGCCCTTTAGGTTAGCCTTTAAAGGTAAACTATCGATACTACCGGGTAAACCTTTTAAAAGCTTAGGAAATTAAGTTTATACGTAAGGTTACTTATCTTTCTAACGACTTTAAATAGGTTAAACTGTTAAGGTAAAAGCTTATAGTTTAGCTTACCTAGAAGGTAGTAGCCTTTTCTAAAGCGGAGGTATACCTCTTTACTAACGTTAAACTTTATTAACGTATACTTATCGTCGTACTTTAACTTAAATAAGGCGCTAGCGATATTTATTAGCTATATTACTTCTTGTTAGTAATAAAAGCGTAAGGCTTCGAAGGTCTTATTAGTAACCTACTTACCCTAGCTTTTAACGAAAAGGTCGATAATAAACCGCGGCTTAAATCTAAGGACCAGCTCGTTTAGTAACCGTCCGATAGTTACTACTAGGCTATTATTAATATTATACTAAATTACGCCGAGAATATATACCTAGATTACGTTAGGGTTACTAAACGTATAGTAACAAAGGTAGATTTCTACTATCTAATTCGTTCTCTTTAACTAACTATCCGTCTAGGTATAGTACGCTATTAAGAAGAGAAGGTATATTACTAAAATAGTAAAGATCTCTCTCTAGATTACTAATACAAATTTCGGGTCCCTATCGCTAATTATACGAACTAAGATTCCCTAGTCGTATATATAAAGTATATAAATTAGTACCTTTACCTATTCCGTAGCTATATAGGTAAAGTATCCTATTAGGAGTAAGGTCTTCTTACTAAACTTATAGGTTACTGTACATACTATATTAAAAGTATCGTATCTCTTTATCTACTATATTATAACGCGCGATAGGACTTCGGGAAGGCCGCTAATAAAGTCTATAATAATAGTATAAAATAGTTATAAATATACGCAGATAAGGTTAAGCTTTCCTAAAAAAGGGTTCCTATTTATCTAGTTTACTTTATACGTTAAGTAGTATTATACGTATTTACAAACATTTTAGGTTTTTTAGTAAAAGTATATACTATCTAAGGCGGCGAGTATCTTATAAACTCTAAAGTAGTATATATTATCGTAGGTAAGGCGGAAGATCTCGTAAATATATATCTTAAGGATATATAAGTAGCGGATACTACTATTATTAATATAGTAGAGAAGTTCCTCCTTCTACTTAAATAGGCTAACTGTAAGTCTTAAGTAATACTAGGGAGGCGTTTTCTTAAAATCGCCTAGCTTTCTTTTTCGCTCCCTTTATATCTTACGACGTTACTCCGTCTAAGCATCTAGCTTCGCTATTAATTCCTTTTTCTCGTAAAAAGCTTTAATAATACGGTTATAATAGGAGTCGTACAAGTACCCCTTAATAACCTTCTCTTTAAATTTAAGACTTATTACTGGTTTTATACTCTTTATCTCTCCTACTAAGAGCGTCTCGTCTATTATATTCTAGTAGTATATAGCTTCGTTAGAAATATTCGACTAAATATTATCTAGCTTACTAAACTCTTTACCTTAAACTTCCGAATTATCCTATTCGAACGTAGGTAGCCTTAAAAATACGTTAGAGACTATATTAAGTATACTAGGGATATAAAAAATCTTAATTTCGAACTATAAAAACTAGTTAACTACGTTAATAAGTTTAACGTTTACCTTTACAAGGTCTATAGTCTTAAGTAACGTATAAGTAACGATACTACTAGTTAATATATAGTTAGTTAGGATATTAAAAAAATATACGTTAAATTGTACTATTTTCCTTAGCTTTCTAACAGCCCAGACTACAACGGCGATCTTAGCCTTCGTTAATCTATAACCCTTTTCTATATTTATTATAGCTTTAAAGAGGAAATATATAAGAAGGATATCTCCTATAAGAATATCTCTCCCTAGAATCGAGGTTTTATCCTATTCCCTTTAAAGTTAGAATACGAATAAGCTATACGCCTTTTTATATATATCGATTTTAAAGAATAGGTACTTATTTTGTTAGTAGTAATACAGAGTAAATTACTAAGTAAGATACTTTTAAAGTAAACGGAACGACTTTAACTTTACTAAAGTCGGGGTAAACTTAGCCTTCGAGGTATACGATTTATAAGCGTTTTTCGACGTACTATTCGTAATTTTTCCGTTCTCCCGTCCTTTAATAAGTATTTTAGTTTTCCTTTTCTATAACGGGCTAGCCTTTATATTATACTAAATAATACCTTTCCTTAACTATCCTACTATACCTAAGTAGATCTCGAGGTTCTTTAATATATTAAGAAACTTAATCTTCTAAAAGCTTAAGATACGATCGTTAGTCTTCTGGACTTCTTTACCGTTAACGACGTAGCTAAGAAGCTGGACTATAAAGTAAGCGGAAAATAACTTTTATACGTTAATATATACTTAGGCTTTAGAAAGGATCTTAAGTACCTTCTCGAGATACTGGAGGTACTCCTTTTTAATATCGGAAAAGATAATAATATCGTCGATATAGGCTTTAACGAAGTAATACCAGTTTTTAAATTAATAGTTTATAAATCGTTAGGCGAAGGCTAATAAGTTCTTAAAACTTATAAGTACTATATTAAACCTTTCTAAGCCTTTTTTACTAATAACTACTATACGATTATAGTAGTTTAAGTAGACTAATAGTTAGTAAAAAAAGCCTAAAGTATCCAGAATAGTATAGTACTTCTTCCTTTATATTGCGTTAATAATATTATCTTAATCGGGAAAAAGGTATATATTAGAAATAACTACCTTATTAAGTAGTTTAAGATTAATTACAACCCTATCTTTTAGTTTAGATATAGCCTTCCTCTATACTACAAACACAGAGTAAGCGAGTAGTATTAGCTTATTTATAAAAACCTATTTACCTTCCGTATAAAGCTTATTATTATATTCGTTAAGGAACTTACGATCCTTATACTCTAGTAAGTAAGGTCTTACAGATTTAATTTAACTTTACCAACTATCGACTAGGTTAATCCGTATTATCTATTTAACAGGTATAAGGACGATACCCTTATTACAGAATACGTTATATTTATCGATAGTAAACTTAACTTATTAGGCGAATTTAGGATCTTTATTACAGATATATACTCCTTTCTCGGAAGTAATAAATAGTATATCCGTAAGCTTCTTAACGCTATAAAAGGGTATACGAAAGTTGGTTTAAGAATTAGCAGGGTCGAAGTTAGTAAGATACTTAGCTATAATATCCTTTTCCACGTTTTAGGCTACCTTATCTCCTTAGCTAATATCCTCTTCCAATTCCTTTATCCTCGCCCTTATAACGTAAAACGTCTCCTTATTATAGCGTACTATCTATTAAGCGAATTCCTTAGGTAATCGCGAGCTATTAAGCTCGTAAAAGAACTCCTTATTTACATCTACGGTATTAACGTTAAAACTATATTCGTTACCCGTATATCCTTTAATACGGCCTAGACGCTTACCTTTTCTAATAGTAAGTACCTCCTCCGTATTATTCCTAACTACTACGATATAAGGCGTATTCTTATTAATAATAGAATTTAAAACTAACGTATACTATAACTCGAAATAGTATAGTTATAGTTTAGCTTATATCTCTAAAGGCTTTAGTAACGAGATATAGTTAACTAAAACTACGATACTTTAGTAAGGTTTTACTATTATATAGTAATTTATAGTAACTTTTTAAGTAA
>Ga0247817_10002207_pt1 | contig 10059 bp, 16 predicted proteins | sample UWRJL212509R1_FD_178010 | JGI IMG/M metagenome (GOLD analysis project Ga0247817, IMG submission 178010) | Plant litter microbial communities from Arlington Agricultural Research Station in Wisconsin, United States - UWRJ-L212-509R-1 | ecosystem: Environmental > Terrestrial > Plant litter >...
CCGGGGGGGGGGGGCGGTCGAGAGCCTGGTGACCATGTTTGCTTCGACATCGTCAAGCTCTTTCTTTCCTGCACTGTTGGCATTGGAAACAAGACCATCCTCTCGTCGCCTTCATCGTTCCTTCTTGCCCCCCCCTCCCCCCATCTCTCAGGGGCATCAGCACTATTTCCAATCCCCAACTTTTCTTGTGAGAAAAGGGCAACCCGGGCGAGCTGGGGCACCATCAACAACCCCAGGGCCCAGACGAAACATGTTTCAAGCACCGACAGACGGGCCATAAGAACCAGCTTCCCAGGCCTGGCAGACACCCTCCAGCACTCCGTCAAGCCCTGAGATTTAACCCTAGCAGATCCTGTTTTTCGGACGCCTTGAAACATCATCCCCAGCTCTGTCGCCGTCGTCAAGATGTTGAGACTCGACGCGGCCCGTTTTCCCCCGCCATCTCTGATCACTCAGATCTCTGCGTCACGCTGGACGGGAGCTGTCGATCACCCCGCTTTGCCTCACTCGCGCCGCGTACCAAACGTCAACCAACATTGAACCAAGGTTGACAAGGTTACATCACCGGTATTGGAGGGCGGAAGAGAGGTTCACGGGCACGGCACTGGGCCGCCTTTTCTCTAGGCGAGCCAACGGCGTTCTGTTCCGTTGGACTGAAGGTTGTTCTTCTCCGTGACAGTCTCGCGGAGGATTTTCGGCCGCGCGGGGACCCCGTCGGTCCCGTCATGGCAGAAGCTCAGCACCAGAGCAGGCGGGATATGCCAGACTTTGGAATGGGAGCTGCCCCAGTCTTGGAGCTTCTCTCCCGGTATGCTTGAGAAATTGGCACTCAGGCTCTCCTGCGAAAGGTCCCGCCCCTCCCGGACGAAAGACGAGATGTGCTGAGAGGGTCCCGAAGGACCTGAGAACGGTTTTTTTTTCTTCATCTTTGCCCATGCCTTCGATTTCTGGCCGAGGGAGATTGCTTCATGCTCTCTTGGTCAACAAGTCTTCCCCACACTCCAAGGTCTGTTTCTCAAAGGACCTCCCCACGCTATCTTCGAAACAAGACTCAAAGTCTGGTTATCGAATAGCCCCGCGAGGTTCCTGGCCATCCCTTGATGATAATCTCGTCAATTGAGATGCCGTGGTGGTACTCGGAAGCATCACACGGCTCTCTCCCACAACCCATCAACTTGGCTGGCCATGACCACTCCACACCACCCGGTGCCGCAGTGTTGGATTGAAGCTATTCAGCACGGGGCAGGTTGGATCAGAGGAAATGAGGCCTTGCTGTAGCAATGATGACTGATGGATGCAGGGTTGGGCTCACTCTCGTCAAGTTCCCCCTCCCCCCCTTTCGACACCACAATAGGGGGGTGTCTGTTCGCCAGCATCCCAACCCCGCAGTCACCAAGGCCTGTTAGGGCAGCCGACTCAACTCGCCCACGCTGCTAACATTCACCACCACCATGACCGCGCGCGCTGGTGAAATTACAGGGCTCGACGCTCGGCACTCTTGCCATGAGGTTGACAGCATCTTAGTGACGAGATGACGATTATGCGTGTAATCGTCCGAACGTACTCAGTACGCACAGCTGGGGTTGGATGGCGCCTTGCCAATCCCAATGTCCCGGCTTGACGTTGAGAGAGGAGATATGCATGCCCCAAAAGAAGTAGGATAGGCCGTGGGTGAGATTGAAGGTCTGGTCGGAGCTCGACGACGCCGACGATAGTCAACTTGGAATCATCCCGTCCCTCGCCGGCCTTTGACCGCTGGAGAAGGATCCGATCACTGCCGGCGGAGAATAGGGGGAGATTGGTGGTCAACGGATCTGTATCAAACATGCGCCTGTCGACGCCGCACTGGCAGAAGCCATCGCCAACCCGCCGCACCGACGACGACGTGCATCCCATTCCTTGCAGGGTCGCCCCGTTGTGCTCTCTGTCCCGCCAATGTTCTGCTTGTTGATGCTGAGAAAGGCTCGACATGCGTCGGCGCACACATCAAGCGGCGATACAGGCAGACCGAGACACCAGAAGCTGTCTTGTGCCAAGACGATGCAAGGTGGGGGACGGTGAAATGGAGAGGTTTCGAGTGTTTCGTCCCATCCCATCTCCCCCCGGCCAGCAGCCGAGCCCCCGGTGCCCCACTGCTTCTCGACCGTCGTGGATGGCTTCTGTGGACCGGATCTCGAGGCCGGGTTTCTTGGCCCGCCATTGTTGCGACGAAGCCTTCTTCTTCTCTGAATTGCTGCCCCCATCACCAGATGCTTTCGTCGCCTCCAAGTAGAGGGGTCGGGCCATCAGTTCGCTTCGCAGCAGCACCAACAAATATCAAGTGACGTCCTCGTGCTCCCAACAACCAGCTGCCAGATTCTCTGGTTCAGTCGGAGGCTCCCTTCGATCGTGGTCCATCAAGAGCTTGGGGCCTCATGGTGGCTCCGGCGTCGTCGATGGCGCAGCCAACAACAAGGGGACCCCTCCCCTGCCGTTGGTTGTCTCAGGAACCTGACCCCCCCGGCCTGGCGTTGCACCGGGAGGGATGCCCCGCTGCTGGCTGGGATCCGTCGTCTCGCGCATCCAAGCGAACCTCTTCCTGCAGCAGCGCATCGTGCGAAGCTCCATCCGCAAGGGAACCATCGCACCGCCCGAGCCAGACCCGGACTGGGTGGAGCTGTTTGGCCGAGAACGGCCTCGTCGTCCGCCTGCCGGTGCGTTGAGTGGCTTGCTCTCGTCTCCCTGAGCAGCGAGGAAGACTCCCGTTTCCTGGTCCCGCCCGCGCCCGGGAATCACTGATGGCAAGGGGAAGGCCCGAGGTGTGATGGCAAGTTGACAGCTGCATCCCATCCCATCCTGCTGTCACGGGAAAAAAGGAGGTAAAAAAAGCAGCATCACGGAAATTTGACAGTTCACTTTGGGCAGCTGCAAAGATCGCCGGCGGCGGCAAGCCAGTCAGTCTGTGAGTTAAGTGCTCGCAGCTGCCTGTCCTCCAAAGGGCAAAGCAAAGTCGGTGCTCTGCAGTTGATGCCACCGGCAACTCTCCTGCTGCAACCTCAACTCGGACAATAACGTCTCCCTCTGCTGGATGCGGTACAGGTGCAGCAGCAAGTCACTCGCAGCAGGCGATGATCCTCCTCCTCCTGCCACTATCGCGTCTGGTTCGCCTGCACGGGGTACGCCCCCAGTGCCGTCCAAGCGGTACCTCCAGTGTCTCTTTGGTTCTATTTCGAGTATGCGTGCCGACCTCTTGTGACCAACAAGACTTTTTTTACCCCGATTCTGCTGTGCGTTCGCAGCAGAGAGGGGAGGACTAAGGTTGTGTCGCAGTTCTCCGCTTCTACCAAACTTTCTGGCGACCTACTCCATATCGCAACCAAAGGCCGGGACACAGAGCATGCCTCATCTTTTTCCCCTCACAGTGGACGAGCCAGTAGGATGGAAACTGTCGCTCGGGTCCCGACTCCCGAGCGCCCGCCGTTGATGAGTGACTGCGAAGTCGCCGCCAGGGAGGCACGGCTTCGGCGCGCGCAAGAGTTATACGCACAAGGTTCCGAGACATGCTCACCGGCAATCTCTTGCTCACCGGCCGACCCCAGGTATCACATCGGGAATCTCGCCGACTACACTAGTCGATCTCGGGGCAGCCCGGTCAACTTGCAAAGTCCCGATCTCCCGATCCCAGCAAGCGTCGTAAACAAGTCCACACCAGTCTAGATGCCCTCTCAACTCCGCGAAGCCAAGCCCTTTCAACGGCCTCGCTAGCCCAGTCGTGAGGCAGCGCCGATAACTAGACTGGAACCCAGAGACGCACGCATTGATCTCAAAAGCGCACCACCTCTTCCCTCCACTTTCAATCGTCGGTTTCTCCATGGAGCAGCTCAGTGGAGTCCTCGCCGTGCGCCGCAGTAGGCTCTGCTCGCCAAAAGTGACCTGAGACGACAACATCCCTGATTGCCCCCGTGGGAAATTTTGGTGTCCGTCCGCTTCATCCACGTGGGATGACGGCGTGCTTTTGTCTAGTGTGATTATCTAGCGTCTGGGCGAGGTAGGTTTTTGTCGTCAGTCGCCAGTCGATGGAAAGGAAGCAGGAGCCATCCGTCGCACCGCAATGTAGGACCTGTATCGTGTAAGCGAGCTGATCGTCGTCTGTATCATGGCACCTAATTGATCAGATGGACCTCCTCACATGCCACATGTCGTAGGCAGACAGGCGCTGCATCCTCGTGAGTCAAGTGCAGCCCAGCATCCAGATGGCGATAGGTCATGGAAGCATGGTCGGCGCAGGAGAAGGATGCGAAACAAGCTAGACGGCAGCACGTGGTCGCGGTCGGAATCGGTGACGCTAGTGAGGCCCCGTGTAAGCGAGGTGGTGATGGTGGAAGCGTGGATGTTGAAAATAAAAATTTGGGAATGCCTTCAAAGGGCGGTGTCTGGTGTCGCGAGGGATGCGTTGCCCCACGAAGAGCCCCTTCGGGTACCTAGGTGCGTCGCGGGTGTGGGCGATTGAGATACGGTGGTGCGGGAGCGCTATCGCATCTCGATGCTGTGTTTTGTCAGTGGGTTCGAACGTGGGGGAGATGCAAGACGCTCTGGTCAGTTAAAGGTGCGAGCTTGCGAATGATGATACCTACGGAGTGGATTGGTTGGTGGCGAGCATTCGATCCGTGGTTCGAGGAGCCGGGAAGTTCCAGCGCCGGAATAAAAAAAGTGAAGTTGAGCTTAACTCAGACTTGGGTCGATCTCTATATCGGGCAGGGAGATTCTGACCTTTTCTTCAGGCCAAGATAAGACAAAACCATCCAAAAGAAAACAGCACCACTCATGTTGGGTGCTTTCCAGCGTCGGGAAAGCAGTCATCCTGCGCGCAAGAGTTGCATAAGCTCCAGTAATCTGTACACGTTCATGCGAACCCCTTTCTTCAGCGCATCATGTAGGTACCTGCCGACCTACAGTTCGCAGATGCATGCACAAACGCCTCATGCCCGCAAGCATGTCTTGCTTCCATGCTCTCCGTGGGGTCGATCAGGATTCAAGAGCGCTCGGCATATAAGATATGCCTTGTATCGCAAACAAAGCCACCTGTGGCATCGTTTCGACAGCACAAGCAACGTCCTCGAGCGTGTAATTCGGAACATGTCGTGGTGACGATCCAGGCAACCACTCAGCGTTTCTCATCTCATCGCAAGACTTCCTCCTCGAAGCCCCTTTTGCGAATTTGCGGGGCGCAGCAAAGAAACAACAAACCACTAGCAGATACGGGCCGGACGCTTGTCGATATCAGCCGTCTTATCAGCCACTTTACCTCGCTCGTCAACCGTTGAAACTTGACAGCCCTGTAGACGCGCAATGGAAAAAGAAAAGAATGCCTGCCAAACAACGAAACAAACGCTCCCATTAACCCCCGTCGCCCGAGGGCCGCCGAGAACCGCTGGGGAATTGCACCGCAGCGTAGCACTGCGAGAGCAGCCCCTCGACATCTCAAAGCAGGGCTAGGTGCGCCAGTGCCACTGTCACGGTCGCCTCGCAGCTCTTGCATGCGTTCCCCACAACCGCCACAACTGCTTGCAAAGACATCGTACGACTGGGTGTGATAAGGAGCGCACTGGCGCAGATGCCCTGGTACAAAGGCGAGCGAGCGACGAGGGTTGTGACCCGGCAGGAGCACGACGAATGCTACCCTTTCTGTCTGCGACTGTCTCCCACTTCGCCAAAAGGGGAAAAAAAAAGGGATCTCACCCGTCGTGACATCTCAACAGCAGCTTCACCCAGCGAACGACGCGGGACGGGAGGACGGACGGCATCGGGCCTCGAGCGCCATGGAAATGAAAATGGAAGCACCAAGCGTAAGTGCTTGCATTATCTCTTCCCGCCCGAGAAAGACGGTTGATGAGGTCCACGGCATCGAGTTCATCAGAACAGGGCCCAGTGGAGAATCGCATCTATCCTCGGTGGATTTGCCGTCTTCAACCGGAAACAAGTTGGACTCGCGTTCCCCTCAGAGCCCGTGGTCCAAGCGCACAGCAACAATCTCGTGCCGTGAGGCCCCTCTTTCGTCTGGACCTGGATTTGTGAGAGCATCCTCTTCACAGCCGCTTGATTAATATGGACGATCATGGTGATATTGGGGGTGCGTGAGGTCTTCTCTCTGGTGCTTGGGGTATGTCGCAGACGAAAAGGGGCATTGCTGTCGTCGACTTGCCTGCATGGAGCTCTCCTTGGGGGGGAGCTGTTCGAATTGGCAAATCAGGACCGTGTAAATTCTCCCCGCAGGCCTCTGAAACACCGTTGCTGGGCCCCGAGGTCCCGAAGACGTCAGGATCTCTCTGCGTCAGTTGATCGCCCTGGTACTTGGCCGTATAACGTCTTTGCCCATCTCGGGCTCTCTTCGGTGGTGGTAGTGATGATGCTGGCAGTGTGTGATATCACTGATCCAGGAAGCATGCAGTCTCGTCATAAGTGTCGCAGCCGGGGAAGCTGTCATGGCGAGAACCCAGCAAGTTGGTGATACTTTTGGGGGAGTTCGGACAGGGTTCGTTGTGACGGCGCCGTCAGCGAGAAACGACAAGGATCCAAGCCTGGGCCGGGCTGTCCCAGGGGCCTAGCGGATGGGGAGCCGAACTCAGATCCTGGTCTATACAACGTGGTGGTAACGGTGATCGCGGATCCATAACCGACTTTGGACCGTGAGGGGCGTGACGATCCCCCACCATCACTGCCGGGCCTCTCTCGGCGGCCGTCTTGCGACGACAACGGTGGCAGAAGCAACGGGAGAGTCGTAGACAACTCCACGCTGAAGGCATGCTAGCGGTTGCCCGACCTTCCCACGCCTCTCCGAACGCATCTCGACGGCAGTGAAGCCCCTTGCTGACCCGTCATACTCGACAGTGCTTCCCATGCGGAGTGATGGCTGGCCCTGCACCTTTCCGTGATGAAATCGACTTTGGCTCCTGAAGCACGCAAGCTTAATCAAAGGATGCATATTCCACCACAGCGACCGAGCGTCCAACGTCCATCGCAACGGGCCGAGTGCATTGCCAAAGGACCTCGAGGACCCTGCCTCGTCTTGACTGAGGACGACGAGGCCAGCCGACTGGATGGATCCACAACTTCGCGAAGAGGCAGTTCGCGAGATCGAGTTCTTGTTTCAGAGCCACTGGAAACACTTCGCCTACCGGAAAGACGGTCATCCATTGCAACTTATTCTTGTCAGTCTCCCGAGAATAACCCCCAAAAGATGGGAGGCGTCACATCGCATCGGGAGCCGGGGGACACTTTTGATGGCCGGTGAAGATCATAGGAGCTCATCGCTTGGTGTGATGCCCAACTGCTTGGAGCCTTGCAGCTTGCATCGTTGCCATGGTGAGCACAGGTTAACTCGAGCTGCCGGGTCTGTATCCAGATGCTAGTAGGCTGGGTGAGAGTTGTGCAAAGGATCGTCTTCTCACCGCCAGACATGCGGCTCATCACGAAAATGCTACACACTCATGCGGAAACATGACCTCGAGGAAACGCTGCTGACTGCGAAAACCTGGTGACAAAGGTCGATCATACTGTAAATAATTTGAGGCCCTCTCATCACCACTTGCCCTGCCCTGACGGCCGAACACGTCCTCTCCCCCACGCTTGAAGCTGTTTGACTGCAGGTGCAGGTGGCTTGACGCTACGTGAGAGCTGCTGCTGCACTGCATGGCATCGGTGCTTATGATAGATGGACTCCGTCAAGACGCATGCCGGGTGCGTTTATGGCCGGAATAGATCAGACGAGCGGTGATGCAGCGGTGGGGCGTTCTGTATTTCGAAAGTCTTGCTGTCGCTTCGGTATCGGACATTATCAGAGCTGCAGGACCTACTTACGGGGCGTCTGGACGTGCTGTCGGTTACCGGCTGTGTTTGTTATTGCTCGGCAGATTTCGCGAAGAAACCTGGTTCTGCCCCTCTGTGAGAGAGTCAGTATGCCACCTACCTATGGCAGTTTCTGGGCCTGGACTCTTCCACGAAGTGACAGAGCGGGGGCCATCAACTGAAGGTTGATATCCCATGTCTTGATAAGATGATAAGATGGTGAGGTGCTGCAACTGAAAAGGCAAACAGGGCCGATTCGAAACACTCGACGAGTCGGAGCAGGCGTTTCACCAGACGGGCGGTGGGTAAAGTCGAGATGTAGACGGCGGCACTGACCTAAAATTCTCCGAGCTGTCCAAATGGAGAAGAGAGGTTTGCATCGCAATATCCTCTCTGGGTCGCGTGAGAGATGGTGCAGTGTTCTAATTCATGCAAAAAAGGGTGTCTCAGTGCTCAGCGGCCAATCCGATCGTGTGGGGTAGATGGCTTGAGGGTGGGTAGGTGGACTGTCTCTCCACAGCGCTCTCACCCGCCCGAGACCCGAGCCTCCCGCGCCTTCCTCCGCCAAAAATTAGCGCCTCACTCACTGCAGCATGAGAATGATGCCTTCCTTCCACCTGCCTCCGGAGGCAGCATGGCAAGTGGCAAAAAAAAAATTCTTCAATGCCCCTCCATGCGCATTTCCTCTCACGATGGATACAAGCGATGAGCATGGACGTCACTTCTCAACCCTCTTTTGCCACTCCTATCATGCGCCATCGTCAGCTGGAACGAGGCAGCTGGAATTTTCTGTGGGGCTTGGGGAAATCGTTCATGCGTCGTCGACTCCAAGTCTGGGGGGCCTGGATGGAGCCTGCGATGCCTTGCCCATCTCATGACCGCAACACAGGCAGCGATGGCCTGCCTATCCGGCTTTGCAACTCAATTTTCCAAGCACCCTCGTCCTAGCATTCCGGATGCCATCGCTCCGCAACCTCTGCCGTGTGCGCAGTGCGAAGCACGTTCGAGCCTCGTGCCTCTCCGCCTCTCGAGACGCCGCTGCCCGCGTGCTCGGTGCACGATTCGCGGTGTTTCGCCAGTCCCGCTGCCGAACCCGAAACGCTCGAATCTGGACACCACCAGACTGACACGGGAGCCGAACAACTGGCTTGTGGCTGCTATAGAGGCCGTCATATAACACACCTGGATCTCTCAATCTCTGGGGAAGCATGAGGGGTCCACGACTTCAAAGCTCTTGTGTCGAGAAAACGCGGGGCCGTCGTTGCAGCCCGCCCGCGCCTGTCTCTCCCTATGAGAACGGCGTCTTGAGCGGCTCACGGACGTCAGTTAGGGCTTCCTCACAGCATCTCTCGACACCCTCCTCGCCCTCCGGCATGCCTCCTTCAACCGCAGAGCCAATGGCACTCGCTGACAGGCCCATTACGAGATTCCTCTGTCTGTGCGTGCCGGCGAGCACTGTCCGCAAAGGGGCCAGGTTCATCTCCCTCCGGCGCTGCTGGAGACCGCACTGACCGGAGGACCTGCACTCGACTGCTCCGGCCGCCGTCTCCGTCCCGGCTATGCCCTGGAGGTCCGTCTGTCTGGCTCCCAGCTCAAGGGGGAAGGACGGAGGCTGTCAACACCAGGACGCGCACTCCAGTTCGTTTCACCCAGCAACAAACGGTAATGCCCCCAGACTTTGTTGTTCTCGAAGCATGGAGCATGGCAATACCATTGTTGAGCGTCGATCGGGACTGACTCTCTACCAAACTCGAAGGAGGGAGAGGGGGGGAGGGAACCCTCGAGCCTCTTGGTGGATGCGGGGTTAGCAGCAGATGAACCTCGATTGCATCCGCAACCACCAAACCTCAACCGCCAAACCGCTATGCAGTAGGCTCGAGCTTTGCCGTCCCTATCGCAGCGGCGGCTGTCTCGCACGGGGTCCGACTGTCGGCCTCTGGTGGTGCGCATCGGTCGTGGTCTCGCCCAGGTGAATGGGGGGCATCTCAACACCACCTCGGCGATGGAACCGGTGACAGCTCTCGCTTTTCCGGCGATAGCTCTGCCTTGCACGGCGGTTGTTCTCTGCGGCTGTCCAGCAGGTCCCCAAGCTCTTGCACATAAATCGCTTCTGCTGACAAGCGCACTGCGAGTGTCCCGCATGCTTGCATCCCGTCGCGGCATGCCGCCATCGCGGTGACGAGTCCAAATGGGTCGAGGTTTGAACTCATGGCTGGTTCTGCTGGTCATGCTGAT
>Ga0247817_10002208_pt1 | contig 10057 bp, 7 predicted proteins | sample UWRJL212509R1_FD_178010 | JGI IMG/M metagenome (GOLD analysis project Ga0247817, IMG submission 178010) | Plant litter microbial communities from Arlington Agricultural Research Station in Wisconsin, United States - UWRJ-L212-509R-1 | ecosystem: Environmental > Terrestrial > Plant litter >...
CCGGAAAAAATAAAATCACCATCAAAAATGTTTTGGTTGGCGAAGTATGGATTTGCAGCGGACAATCCAACATGGAATTCCAGATGTACAAAACCATGAATTTCGAAAAAGAAATAAATGATTCCAATTATCCTATGATTCGTCATTTTGGAGTAGCTCAGGATTTGAGCGGAACACCAAAAGAAGATCTAAAAGAAGGAAAATGGCTTGTAGCTAACAAAGAAAACATTCGCGATTTTACAGCTGCGGGTTTCTTCTTTGCCAAGAAACTGTATGCCGAATTAAATATTCCAATCGGGATCATCAATACATCATGGGGAGGAACCTGCGTAGAAACCTGGACAAGCCGCGAAGCATTTCAAAACAGCGAAGAGTTCAAAAGCATGATTGCTGATGTTCCGCAAGTAGATATGGACGCCGTATTTGAAGCATATAAAAATGCAGCTTTAGACAATATCAAAAAAATTCAGGGCTTTGCCGTTACAATGGATAACGAAGATCAGTTTAAAAAAGCAGATCATAATGATAGCAAATGGCCGGAAATCAAAGTGCCTTCTTTATGGGAAAACCAACAGATCGGAAATATCGATGGTGTAGTCTGGATGCGAAAAACGATCATCTTATCTGCCGAGCAAGCCAAAACAGCTGCTGTTCTGCATTTGGCAAAAGTAGATGATGAAGATGTAACCTATATCAATGGCGTACAAGTAGGTACCAATAAACTTTGGGAAGCATTACGCGTGTACAAAATTCCGTCAGGCGTTTTAAAAGAAGGAAAAAATGTAATTGCAGTTCGCATTGCAGATTATTCCGGAGGTGGCGGAATATATGGCGATCCGGCAGATCTAAAAATTCAGTTTGGTGATAAAAGCCTTTCACTCGAAGGACTTTGGAAATTCAATGTCGTTCAGGTAAAACTGTCAGCTTCACCAAACAGTTATCCATCACTTTTATACAACGCCATGGTAAACCCATTAATTCCGTATGCTTTTCAAGGCGTGTTATGGTATCAGGGCGAAGCCAATGTGTGGAGAGCAAAACAGTACAAAAAAGCATTCCCGCTTATGATAACAGACTGGAGAACAAAATGGAAACAAGGCGATTTCCCTTTTTACTTCGTACAATTGTCAACCTTCGATGAGTTCAAAGGAAACAGCAAAGTAGGCAGTAAATGGGCAGAACTTCGTGAAGCACAATCAGAAACCTTGCAGTTACCAAATACAGGAATGGCCGTAACAACAGATATTGGAGATGCAAAAGACATTCACCCAAAAAACAAACAAGATGTTGGGCTACGTTTAGCAGCCATTGCATTAAATAATGTGTATGGTAAAAAACGAGTTTACAGCGGACCAACTTACAAAGCACAACAAATAAAAGGAAATCAAATCATTCTGACTTTCAATAATATTGGTAGCGGATTAACAGCTGGTGACAATTCAGAAAACCTAAAAGGATTTGAGATTGCAGGAGCAGACAAAGTATTTCATTCCGCTAAAGCGATAATCAAAAACAACACCGTAATTGTTTCCAGCGAAAATGTTCCAACTCCCGTAGCCATTCATTACGGCTGGGCAGACGACGATACCGAAATCAACCTTTTCAACAAAGAAAAATTTCCGGCATCACCATTTAGAACAGACAATTGGGAAATGATTACAGCCAATCAAAAATACGAAGTAAACAAGTAAGCAACGTATTTCAAAACAGACAAAACCTTTCTTTATTATGAAAAAAGTCATTCTTCTCTTTGTATTTTCGATATCGCTTGCCAGCAATGCGCAGCAGCAGAATACAAAAGCAGGAACAGAATTTTATCAAAATCCAATCTTTGTTGGAGATTATCCTGATCCATCCATAATAAGAGATGGCGAAGATTATTACATCGTACATTCCTCTTTCAATTACTATCCCGGTTTGTTAATCTGGACATCAAAAGATCTGGTCAATTGGAAACCCGTAACCCATGCCCTTAAAAAAAGCGTAGGTTCTGTTTGGGCTCCGGATTTAGTAAAACTCAACAATAAGTTTTACATCTATTTCCCTGCAAACAATACCAATTATGTAGTTTGGGCAGATAATATAAACGGACCTTGGAGCGATCCCATCGATTTAAAAATCGGAAACATCGATCCCGGCCATTTTTCAGACGACAAAGGAAATCGTTACTTATACTTTAGCAATGGCGATTACGTACCCTTGTCCAAAGACGGATTAGCAGTCGCTGGCGAAGGAAAACACGTTTACGACGGTTGGAAAATTCCATCAGACTGGGCAATAGAATGCTTCTGTATGGAAGGGCCAAAAGTACTGAAACACGGAGATTATTATTACTTGACAGTTGCAGAAGGAGGAACAGCCGGACCCGCAACAAGTCACATGGTAATTTCGGCAAGATCAAAATCGCCATTAGGACCTTGGGAAAACGCACCGCATAATCCGATTCTAAAAACAAACAATAGTTCAGAAAAATGGTTATCAAAAGGACACGCGAGTTTAATCGATGATGTCAAAGGAAATTGGTGGATGGTTTTTCACGGTTACGAAAACGGTTATTACAACATGGGACGCCAAACATTGCTGCAACCTGTAGAATGGACAAAAGACGGCTGGTTTAAAATGCCTGAAAACAGTAAAACCGAAGGAGCGATTAAAAAACCGGTAGGTAAAGCTATCAAAAGCACTTTCTCGCTTTCAGATAATTTCTCAGGTTCTGAACTTAATCCGCAATGGCAATTTTACAATCAATACGAAGCAGACAGATTTAAGTTTACCAATAACGGAATTCAGATTACGGCAAAAGGAAATGGAGTAGGCGACAGTTCTCCACTTTTATGTACGCCTTCAGATCATTCGTATAGTGCAGAAGTCGAAGTCGAAATCGAAGGAAACGCGACCGCAGGACTTGTTCTGTTTTACGACAGTAAACTTTACACCGGAATCGCGGCAGACAAAGAGAATATTTTGGCTATTTTAAGATCGTGGCAATTTCCAACGCAAAAAGGGGTGAACCAAAGAAAATTATTTCTGCGTTTAGAAAAGAAAGAGCAACTCGTAAGCATGTTTTACAGCATCAACGGAAGAGTGTGGACAAAAATCGAAAATTCTGCAGAAGTATCAGCCTTTCACCACAATGTCTTAAGCGGATTCATGAGCCTTCGTCTTGGACTTTCAGCAGTGGGAGAAGGAAAAGTTACCTTTAGAAATTTCAATTACAAATCAGCAAATTAAGATTCAGATCTGATGCTTTTTTGAAAAAATAATTAGGGCGTGACCCCATTTACAAAAGGCGCTATGCAGCAAACCGCTTATTGCGCGCCTTTCGAAAATGCGGTCGGGCTATTCGCGCTACTTCGGTAGCTAGCTGCTATCCCTCATGCGGAAAACGTTAGAAAGAATCATTCAGTTTTTATGAATTTATCTTTGCGTGGAGATTAAATAAATTGTAAATTGATTTTTAAAATAAAACAATACTAATATGAATGTAAACATCATAAAAAAACAGTGGTTAGCTGTCGTTCTTTGCTCATTCGGTATGGGCATGGCGGCGCAATCCAGTCATGTTTTGTGGTACAATCAACCCGCTGAGTTTTTTGAAGAAAGCCTTGTTCTCGGAAACGGAAAACTTGGCGCAACCGTTTTTGGAGGCGTTCAGTCAGATAAAATTTATCTGAACGACGCGACACTTTGGTCAGGCGAACCCGTAAACGCCAATATGAATCCCGAAGCCTATAAAAATCTTCCTGCGATTCGCGAAGCCCTTCAGAACGAAAACTACAAATTAGCCGACGAACTCAATAAAAAAATTCAGGGTAAAAACTCCGAAGCTTATGCGCCGCTCGGAACCATGGAAATAAAAAATGCCAACACCGGAAAAGTCTCCCATTATTACCGTGAACTCGATATTGCAAATGCCATATCAAAAGTAAGCTACGAAATAGAAGGCGTAAAATTTACCCGTGAATACTTTGTTTCTGCACCAGATCAAATCATGATTATCAAACTCACCAGCAGTCAAAAAGGAGCATTAAGTTTTGATATCAATTCCAGCAGTTTGTTGCAATCCAATGTAGAAGTAAAAAATAATACACTAGCCTTAAACGGTACAGCACCAATACATGAAAACCCAGGTTATCAGGTTGTACCATCATTCCTTTTAGAAAAAGAAAGAGGAACACGTTTTACTGCCCTGATGCAAATTAAAAATACCGACGGAACAATCGTAAGTTCTAACACAACCTTGGGAGTAAAAAATGCGACGGAAGCATTAATTTATGTTGCTATTGCAACAAGTTTTAACGGTTTCGACAAAAATCCGGCAACACAAGGTTTAAACAACAAAGCAATTGCAGCCGAAAATTTAAAAAAAGCCTTTGCAAAATCATACGAAACATTACAAAGAGCGCATGTTGCCGATTATCAAAAATTCTACGATCGGGTTACTTTAAATCTTGGTAAAACAACAGCTCCAAACTTACCAACAGACGAACGATTATTGCGTTATGCTGACGGAAAAGAAGATAAAAACCTTGAAATTCTCTATTTCAATTACGGACGTTACCTGCTCATCAGCAGTTCAAGAACGTTGGGCGTTCCGGCAAATCTACAAGGAATCTGGAATCCACATTTGAGTCCGCCTTGGAGTAGTAATTATACGATGAACATCAATGTAGAAGAAAATTACTGGCTTGCTGAGAATACCAATCTTTCAGAAATGCATTTGCCTCTTTTGAGTTTCATCAAAAACCTTTCGGTAACCGGAAAAGTAACCGCAAAGACTTTTTACGGCGTAAACCAAGGTTGGGCTTCAGCACATAATTCAGATATCTGGGCAATGACCAATCCGGTGGGGAATTTTGGAAAAGAAGACCCAAGCTGGGCTTGCTGGCCAATATCAGGAGCTTGGTTAAGTACTCATATTTGGGAACATTATGTATTTACTCAAGATAAAAAATACCTGAAAGACGAAGGATATCCGCTAATGAAAGGAGCATCAGAGTTTTTATTAGGATGGCTGGTTACCGATAAAAACGGAAAATTAATTACCTCGCCATCAACATCTCCTGAAAACAAATACATTGCACCAGACGGATTCATAGGCGCAACCATGTACGGAGGAACAGCAGATTTGGCAATGATCAGAGAATGTTTTGATAAAACAGTAAAAGCCTCAAAAGTACTCAATGTAGATGCAGATTTCAGAGCGAATTTAGAGACGGCAATAGCAAAATTATATCCGTATCAAATTGGTAAAAAAGGAAACCTGCAGGAATGGTATTTCGACTGGAATGACGAAGATCCAAAACACCGTCACCAATCGCAATTATTCGGACTTTTTCCTGGCGATCATATTACACCTGAAAAAACACCCGATTTGGCCAATGCTTCAAGAAAGACATTAGAAATAAAAGGAGACGAAACCACCGGTTGGTCAAAAGGATGGCGTATCAATCTTTGGGCAAGATTGTGGGACGGAAACCGTGCTTACAAAATGTACAGAGAATTACTTCGTTATGTAGATCCTGACGGAAAGAAAACAGAAACACCAAGAAGAGGAGGCGGGACATACCCAAACCTGTTCGATGCACATCCGCCATTTCAAATCGACGGAAATTTTGGCGGAGCAGCAGCAGTTGCTGAAATGCTGGTACAATCAGACGAAAATGAAATACGATTATTACCTGCCTTGCCAGATGTTTGGGAAACCGGAAGTGTAAAAGGTATTTGCGCCAGAGGAGGCTTCGAAATCCAAATGGAGTGGGAAAATAAAACACTTAAAAAAGTTTCAGTTTTATCTAAACTAGGCGGAAAGACAACCTTAATAAGCGGTGCTAAAAAACAAAATATTACCCTGAAAAAAGGACAAAAATTAGAAATAAACTGGTAAAGTTCTTCTACTCGAATAAGTGTTCAAACCTAACAGGTTTTTAAAACCTGTTAGGTTTTGTTGCGTTAGAGATCCTGCAAGGTTTCCAAAACCTTGTAGGTATAATTATAATTACTAAGAGTTTTGCTTCTCTTTAATAATATTTTCTAAGTATTTTATTTTTTCTTTTTCTGCTTGAAGTAAACGTTCATATAGTTTTTTGTTTTCTTCTACAGTTTCCATTAGTTTGTCTAACGGATTAAAAGTACAATGATTATTATTTCCGAAATGACTATTATTGACAGCTTCATTAAAGCTATTGAAATAATTAATTGTAGCTTCATCAGAAAAACTCTTAATTGCTTCAACAGTTACACCTAGTGCTTTTGCCACTTCAATTAGTTTTTCTTCATCTATCGTCTCACTATTTTCTATTGCAGAAATAGTTTGTTGATTTGTTCCCATAGCCAGCGCCAAAGCTTCCTGCTTCATATCTCTTAGTTCACGAATACGGCTAATTTTTCGCCCTATGTGATTTGATTTTGTAAGTGTGCTCATAATTTAAAGAGGATTATTAAATAATCTTCAAACATACCTACAAGGTTTTGGAAACCTTGCAGGAAACGAAAATAAAATTGTAGATCACATTAAAATTTGTCGACGTATATAATAATGTAAAATCTTAATATGTAATAATTGATTCAAGGGTATATTTAAGTTAGCTCTCCTGCAAGGTTTTCAAAACCTTGTAGGTATTCTAATCCCCAAAGAATTACTTCTCTTTAATAATATTCTCTAAGTACTTTATTTTTTCCTTTTCTGCCTGAAGTAAACGCTCGTAAAGTTTTTTGTTTTCTTCTACGGTTTCCATTAGTTTATCTAGCGGATTAAAAGTGCAACCAGTATTTCCAAAATTTAATTGACTGTTCTTTGTGTCATTAAAGCTATTGAAATAATTAATTGCAGCTTCATCAGAAAAATTCTTAATTGCTTCGACAGTTACACCAAGTGCTTTTGCTACTTCAATTAATTTTTCTTCATCTATCGTCTCACTATTTTCTATTGCAGAAATAGTTTGCTGATTTGTTCCCATAGCCAGCGCCAAAGCTTCCTGCTTCATATCTCTTAGTTCACGAATACGACTAATTTTTCGCCCTATGTGATTTGATTTTGTAAGTGTGCTCATAATTCAAAGATAATAATTAAGTGCGATAAGAGTCAATATGAAGAATACATATTTTGTTTTCTAAAAAACGCCTAAAAATGGTTTGCAGATTTTTATATATTAAATTCTATTATCGAGTATAAAGCAGACTTCAAAAAAACAGATTATTAAATAGTCTTTAAACATACCTACAAGGTTTTGAAAACCTTGCAGGAAACGAAAACTAAATTGTAGATCACATTAAAATTTATCAACGTAGTAACAATGTAAAATCTTAATATGAGATAATTAATCCAAGGGCATATTTCAGTTAGATATCCTACAAGGTTTTCAAAACCTTGTAGGTATTTATTAATTATAAGTCCGTGTAATTAATTACGATTCAAACCTGTTAGGTTTTATCAATACATATTATTCTTCTTTCTCTTCTGTTTCCGTATGAACATGCTCCTTCTTTTTAGCATGTTCCTCTTTAAAAGTCTCGTACCATTTTTCTAAAGACGGATACACAAAACCAGCTACTTTTTTAATCGGATTGTAAAAGATCGAATTATCTAAAGTTTCTTTTTCGGCGAAAGTATTGTCAAAATTTACTTTTTCAAAAAGAGCAATAAAAATACTCACAATCAGAATCGTTTTCAGAATTCTGAAAAAACCGCCGCCCAATTTATTAAGCCAGCCCAATTGAGCAAAATCGGCAATTCCAGTTAGGAATTTTGCCAGTAAATAAACGCCAATTACAACTAAAATAAATACCAGTAAAAATGCTGTAACCTGAATCGTGTTGGGATTCCAGGAAACATGTTTCATTATGATTTCCTTCATAAATGATGAAAACTTAATCGCCAGATAAATTCCAAGCAATAAAGAAACAAAAGAGGCAATTTCTACAAAGAGCCCGTTTTTAATTCCTTTATACAAACTAAAGGCTAAAAGTGCTCCCAAAACAATATCTAAAATACTCATAATGCTTATCGTTTTATTGAGGCGCAAATATATATCTTTTTTTAGGTTCAAAGGTTCAGAGATGCAAAGGTTCTAAGGTTTTTTAGCCCACACATTATACGGATGTAACGGTGATTAAAATTATTTATGTGATTTACGACCTAAAGTTTTCGTGATTTAAAAATATAAAATATAATCTGCGCAAATCAGTTAGACTTACCGTCATCCGTGTGCCATTTTAATTCCTATAAAACAGAAGTTTTCGTTTTTTAAGGTCTTTGGATTTGAAGTCCGTATCTTTGCAGACTAAATTTTATGGTTTGTGAATTATAAATTCACAATTCATAATTTATAATTAAAAAACAAATGTCTAGAGATACACAATTAAAAGAGCGTTGGGAAAACCTCGTCGATATACTTTCAAATCAATTTTCGCAAGGCGAAGACTTAGATTTAGATGCCATAATTTACCTAATTGGAGTTCAGGAACTCGGAAAAGTACACCGTGAATTCAAAAAAGACGAAAAACTGAATTTAATGCATATCGCCATTTGCAGATTATTAGAACCTTACGGGTTTTATGAATTTGAATTTTTTGATGAAGAAGGCTGGCCACATTACAAGGTAAAAGAAGAATTACCGCCACTAAAAGCAGGAGAACAATCGGTTTTGATGAAAGAAGCCATTGTCAATTATTTTTTAGAACGAAAACTTATTGAATAGTTTTTAAGTAATGATTCCAGTCTTCAATATCTGTGGACTGGAATGATAACTGAAAATTGCACTTTAAAATTTAGTAAAAAAAGAGATGTGTAGATATGCAATGGTTTCTTATAAACCGCATTACGCTTGTTTTAATTGTCGAAAAACATTTAAAAGAAGATTGATGAATGACATAAACAGAGGTGAGAAATCAGAACAGGAAGCCAAATGTCCGGAATGTGCAGCATTAATGGCCAATATGGGACTTGATTTTGAGTCACCAAAAAAGGATGATGTGAAAAAATGGGAACACATTAAAAGTTTGTATACTGTTGGCATTACATTTCACTCTTGCGGATGCAGTGGTCCGGGTTATATTCCTAATTCAAAAGAAAAATTAATAGAATATTTCGAAGAGATGAAATCAAAATATCTCAAAAATATTGATTTTTGGCGCACACGAATCGAGCCAACTACTAAAAGTGAAATCGATAAAGACAGGAATAAAAACTGGACTAAATTTGGTCCTTTTTCATCTCGTTCTAAAAAAGAAATTATTAAGAATCAGGAAGGAATAGACTTTTGGCTCGAAAAAGTAAAACAAATTGAAGGTAAAATTAGCCTCATAAAATAGATTATTAAATTTGAAGGGAAACTTTAGATTTTAAATATTATACTTGGAACAAATTCCTTAAATTTGTTCCCTCAATTATGGCAGGAAAATGATAGACAAGATAAAACAGCATATAGAGGAAGCTAAAGCCTTTAATGATAAAAATAAAGAATCCTTAGAGCAATTTCGTATCAAATATTTGGGTAGTAAAGGGTTGTTAAAAGAACTTTTTACAGAGTTCAAAAATATACCTAACGACCAGAAAAAAGATTTCGGACAAGTAATAAATACTTTAAAAGCTGTTGCTGAAGAAAAAGTACGTGTTATTCAGGAAGAGCTTGAAAGCAAACAAGAAGTAAAAGGTGTTTTTGGTGACTTAACAAGATCATCAGAACCCGTACTTATTGGTTCGCGTCATCCTATTTCTATTGTTAAAAATCAAATAATAGATGTTTTTGCCAATATTGGATTCAACGTTTCCGAAGGTCCGGAAATCGAAGACGACTGGCATAACTTTACAGCCTTAAACTTACCGGAATACCATCCGGCACGTGATATGCAGGATACTTTTTTCATACAAACCAATCCGGATGTGTTGTTGCGTACGCATACATCATCTGTTCAGGTGCGCTATATGGAAAACAACAAACCACCGATCCGTACGATTTCCCCAGGACGTGTTTTTCGTAATGAAGCAATTTCATCACGTTCGCACTGTATATTTCATCAGGTAGAAGGATTGTACATTGACAAAGATGTTTCGTTT
>Ga0247817_10002209_pt1 | contig 10056 bp, 10 predicted proteins | sample UWRJL212509R1_FD_178010 | JGI IMG/M metagenome (GOLD analysis project Ga0247817, IMG submission 178010) | Plant litter microbial communities from Arlington Agricultural Research Station in Wisconsin, United States - UWRJ-L212-509R-1 | ecosystem: Environmental > Terrestrial > Plant litter >...
CGGTGACCAGCAGGATCTTGCCTTTCACAATAAGGACCTTTCCTCGACGTTCTAAGTTGTGGACTTTAAGCGTAGTGCCGTGAAAGTCACGCCCCGGCAGTTCACAGGAAACCGGTCGGAAAGTGAACGTCTGCTGAGCGATTCCTGAGACGCCGAAAGGATCAGTAGGCGGTGGCGGCCGCACGAGCGGCAGCGGGGAGAGCGGCAAGGATGCGCGAGATCGCGTCGTCATCGAGGGCAGCGGAGACGAACCAGGCCTCGAAGACCGACGGCGGAAGTGAGATGCCGGCGTCGAGCATCGTGTGGAAGAACGGCGCGTAGCGGAACGCCTCTTGCGCCTTTACTTCGGCGTAGTTCGCCGGCGACGAAGACGTGAATGCGAAGGAGAACAGGTTTCCCGCTCGCTGCACGACGTGCTCGACGCCCTCGGCGGAGAGCGCCTCGCTCGTGGCGGCAGAAATGATGCCGGCCGCATCGTCGAGGCGCGCGTAGACGGCCGCATCCGCGAGTCGAAGCGTAGCGAGTCCGGCGGCGACGGCCACCGGGTTACCGCTCAGCGTTCCGGCCTGGTAGACCGGGCCAAGCGGGGCGAGCTTGTCCATGAGTACTGCCGGGCCGCCGATCGCGGCGAGCGGAAGTCCACCGCCGACGATCTTGCCGAAGGTCACGAGGTCGGGCGTCCAGGCCGGGCCCGCGAGGTTGCGAGAGGCGTCGAGTCCCCAGTACCCGGCCGGGTGCACGCGGAAGCCGGTGAGCACCTCGTCGGAAATGACGATCGTTCCGTTGGCGCGCGCGATCTCGCAGACCAGTTCGTTGAAGCCGGGCGCCGGAGCGACAACACCCATGTTGGCGGCCGCGGCCTCGAAGATGATTCCGGCGATGTTCGGGCCGTGCTCGGCGAAGACCGCGCGAACCGCTTCTTCATCGTTGTAGGGGATGACGAGCGTCTGGGCAGCGGTTGCCGCCGTCACGCCGGCCGAACCGGGCATCGCGAGCGTCGCGAGGCCGGAGCCGGCTTCGGCGAGCAGTCCGTCGGAGTGACCGTGGTAGTGACCGGCGAACTTCACGAGCAGGTCACGACCGGTTGCACCGCGCGCGATGCGGATGGCCGTCATGGTCGCTTCGGTGCCGGTCGAAACCAGGCGAACCTTTTCCACCGGTGAGGTCGGAACCCAGCCGAGGTGATCGGGTGACCAGGTCGAGCTCGTGCGGGTGCGGATGAGCTCGGCGAGTTCGGTCTCGCCCGGCGTGGATGCACCGAAGCCGAGGCCCCGGGATGCGGCATCCTGCACCGCTTCGATGACCTCCGGATGCGCGTGCCCGAGCAGCGCAGGACCCCACGAGTTGACGAGGTCGACGTAGTCGCGGCCCTCGATGTCGGTGACGTACGCACCCTTCGCCTTCACGAAGAAGCGCGGCGTTCCACCGACGGAACCGAAGGCACGAACGGGCGAGTTCACCCCACCGGGGATCGACTCTTTGGCGCGGGAGAAAGCCGCTTCGTTGGTGAGGCCGGTAGGTGTGGTCACGTGCGGATCCTGTTCGCGAGCTCGACGGCCCAGTAGGTGAGTACGACGTCGGCGCCGGCACGCTTGATGCTGAGCACCGACTCGTCGATGGCGCGTTCGCGGTCGATCCAGCCGTTGGCCGCTGCGGCCTCGACCATCGCGTATTCGCCGGAGATTTGGTAGGCCCAGACCGGGATTTCGCTGACCTGGGCGACGTCGGCGAGCACGTCGAGGTAGTTGCCGGCCGGCTTCACCATGACGATGTCAGCGCCCTCGGAGATGTCGAGCAGCACTTCGCGCATGCCCTCTCGACGGTTCGACGCGTCGAGCTGGTAGCTGCGGCGGTCACCCTGCAGCGACGACTGCACGGCTTCGCGGAACGGCCCGTAGAAGGCCGACGAATACTTCGCCGAGTAGGCGAGGATCGGCACGTTTCCGTACGCGTTGGTGTCGAGGGCATCGCGCACCTCGGCGACCTGGCCGTCCATCATGCCGCTGAGGCCGAGAAGGTGGGATCCGGATGCCGCCTGCGCGATTCCCATCGCACGGTACCGCTCGAGGGTGGCGTCGTTGTCGACGTAGCCGTCTGCATCGAGCACGCCGCAGTGGCCGTGATCGGTGAACTCGTCGAGGCACAGGTCGGTCTGCACGACGAGTGAGTCGCCAACTTCTTCGATCGCGATGCGGGTCGCGAGATTCAGGATGCCGTTCTCATCGGTCGCTCCGGACCCGACGGCGTCTTTGTGCTCGGGAACACCAAACAGCATGACCCCGCCGATACCGGCTTCCGCGGCTTCGACAAGCGCACGACGAAAGCTGTCGAGCGAGTGCTGGTCGACGCCGGGCATCGAACTGATCGGGGTGGCTTCGGTGATCCCCTCGCGGATGAACATCGGCAGTACGAGGTCGCCGGGGTGAAGCCGCGTCTCGGCCACGAGTCGCCGCATCGCCGGAGTGGTGCGCAGTCGGCGCGGGCGGATCGTGGGGCCCATCAGTTGTCCTTTACCGACCCGAGGGGTGCCAGCTCTGCCGCGCCACCGGCGAGAAGCTCAGCCGCGACTCGCTCGGCGATGTCTCGTGACGGGTGGGGGGCATCCGACACATACAGGGCGTGGGAAGCCGTTACCTTGCTCGCGCCGTCGGGCTGGTAGACGCTAGCGGTGAGAAACAGCAGGCCGTCTTCGATGAAGCCGTGCGCGGCGATCGGGGCGGCGCATCCGGCTTCGAGGATGGCGAGCACGGCGCGCTCGGCCTCGACGATGGTGCGGGTCGGCTTGTGGTCGAGGGATGACACGAGCTTCTCGTCACCCTTGCGCACCTCGAGCGCGAGCGCGCCCTGGCCGGGGGCCGTCGGCCAGCCGTCGATGGTGAGGAATTCGGTGACGGCGTCGAGGCGGCCGATGCGGTCGAGGCCGGCGGCGGCGAGCACGATGGCGGCAAGGGCTCCCTCACCGATCTTGCCGAGGCGGGTGTCGATGTTGCCGCGGATGTCGATGACGTCGAGGTCGGGGCGACGGGAGCGAAGCTGGGCGGCGCGGCGCGGCGAGCCCGTGCCGACGCGGGCACCGGGGGCGAGGGTGTCGAGGGTGAGTCCGTCGCTCGCGCACAGGGCGTCGCGAGCGTCGGCGCGCTTCGGGATCGCTCCGATCGAGAGGCCGGGGTAGGCATCCGTCGGCAGGTCCTTGAGCGAGTGGACGACGACATCGCACTCGTTATTGATGAGCGCCTCGCGCAGTGCACTCGCGAAGACACCGGTTCCGCCGATGGTCGAGAGCGACTCGGTCGAGCGGTCACCGTGGGTCGACACGGTGATGATCTCGATGGCTGCGCCGGTCTTCGCGTGCAACGAGTTCGCGATGGTCTGCGTCTGCGCGAGGGCGAGGGCGCTCCCGCGGGTTCCGATGCGGATAGTGGGGACGGTGGACGACATTACGGGAGGATTCCTGCCAGCGCCGGCTTGAAGCCGAGACGCACATTCTCACAGCACCCTGGGCGACACACGTCGTACCAGGGACCGAGCTCGGTGAGCGCGGGGCGCTCTTCGGTTGGGGTGCCGTTGACACGCTCGAGCACGAGGTCGATGAGACCCGTGACGTAGGCGGCGTGGACACCGGGAGTCGGAACACGCACGGCGAAGACGTCGTGCTCGGCCGACGTCTCCATCGCCTCGGTGTCGAGGTCCCACTTGACTTCCATGTGGTCGGAGACGAATCCGAGCGGCACGATGACGACTGCCTTTGTGCCGGATGCCGCGAGCTCTTCGATCGAGTCGTTGATGTCGGGCTCGAGCCACGGCATGCTCGGCGGGCCGGAACGCGACTGGTAGACGAGGCTCCAGTTCTCACCGTTGGCCGCTTCGGCCATGACGACCTCGGCTACCGCGAGGTGCTGGGCCGCGTAGGCGCCCTCCGGGCCGAAGCCACGGGACGCTGGCCCACTCTTGGCCGCGTCGGTGGACGGGATGGAGTGGGTCGAGAAGAGCACGTGGGTGTTTTCGGGGGTGAAGCCCTTGGCCGCGACATCCGCGAGCCCCTGCTTCACTCCGTCGATAAACGGCTGCACGAAACCGGGGTGGTCGAAGAACTGGCGAACCTTGTCGATTGTGATCTGGCCCTCGAGGCCGGTCTCATCGAGTGCGATCGCGTAGTCTTCGCGGTACTGGCGGCAGCTCGAGTACGAGCTGTAGGCGCTCGTGCCGATCGCGATGAGCTTGCTGAAGCCGCGCTCGTTGGCCTCGGTGAGGGCGTCGCGCAGGTACGGGGTCCAGTTGCGGTTGCCCCAGATGACCGGGAGGTCGATGCCGCGGCGCTCGAGCTCTGCCTCGAGGGCGGCCTTGAGTTCGCGGTTCTGGTCGTTGATCGGGCTGATGCCACCGAAAGCGCGGTAGTGGTGCGCGACCTCTTCGAGTCGTTCTTCGGGGATGCCGCGGCCGCGGGTGACGTTGCGCAGGAACGGGATGACGTCGTCCTGGCCCTCCGGACCACCGAAGCTCGCGAGCAGGATCGCGTCGTAAGCAACGGCCTCCGTGACGTGCTCAGCGCCGGCGCTGGCCTGGGCGGAGGCTGCCGCCCGCACGACGGGCGTGCTGTCCTGATCGTTGCTGAGCTGTCCGTTGGTGATCGTCATGAAAGTACCTCTGCTATTTCCGAGACCTGGATGCGACGACCCGTGTAGAACGGGACTTCCTCGCGCACGTGACGACGGGCATCCGTCTGGCGAAGGTGACGCATCAGGTCGACAAGGTCAACCAGTTCCGGTGCCTCGAGCGCGAGGATCCACTCGTAGTCGCCGAGGGCGAACGAGGCGACCGTGTTGGCAAGCACCTGTGGGTATTCGGAGCCCTTGCGTCCGTGGTTTCCCAGCATGGCGCGGCGCTCTTCTTCGGGAAGCAGGTACCACTCGTAGCTGCGCACGAACGGGTAGACGGTGAGCCACTCGGCCGGCTCCTTGCCGCGCATGAAAGCGGGGAGGTGGTTGCTCGTGAACTCGGCGTCGCGGTGCACGCCCATGGCGTTCCAGGTCGGCAGAAGGCTGACGAGCAGTTCGCTGCGGCGAAGCTCGCGGAGCGCCCACTGCAGCGTCTCGGGCTTCGAACCGTGCAGCCAGATCATGAGGTCGGCATCGGCGCGAACGGATGACACGTCGTAGAAGCCGCGGATGGTGACTCCGGCCGCTTCGACGGCGGCAATAGCGGCGTCGAGTCCGTCGCCGGAGGCGGCCTTGTCGGGGTTGCGGCGGAGGACCGACCAGAGGGTGTAACCGAGTTCGGGGGTTTCTGCGCTTTCGGCGCTAATAGTCATGTATCTATCCTCCCTCTCGCGTGCTCAGCCGTCTAATCAGGTGGCCCTTCCCCGCTGTGAATCCGCCGCTTTCTCCCCACCCCACCCCGGTGTTCTTAACCCGTCTCAAGGACTTTTTGTCGGCATCCGCCCGATTCGTTGATAAAACCGGCCGCGCCTGCAAAATCTCCTTGAAACGGGTTAAAAACAGGCGAGGGATGTCGGCGACCGTAGGGTGAAACGGTGAGCGCTGAGGGAATCGTGATTCGCCGAACGACGGCCGACGACTGGGTGCGGGTGCGCGAGCTGCGGCTCGAGATGATCCGCGATACGCCGATGGCCTTCGGCGAGAGCCTCGAAACGGCCTTCGCGCACTCCGAAGCGCAGTGGCGCATCCGAGGCGATCGCGGCGCGGGCCCGCGGCAGACCTCACTCGTCGCGATCGACAGCGCGACCGATCGCTGGGTCGGAACGATGGGTGGCTTTCTCGAGAGCGGGCGACCGTTGCTCGTCGGTGTCTACGTGAGCCCGAGCCATCGCGGTCGGTCGCAGGGCGTCGCCGCAGCACTGCTCGAGGGCATCGAGCGCTGGGCGCGCTCGGAGGGCGACACCCTCGTGCTGCACGTTCACCAGAAGAACTCCCGCGCCCGCGTCTTCTACGAGCGCCACGGTTTTGTGGCGACGGGCGTGACGGTGCCCTATGTTCTCGACCCGACCAATCTCGAGATCGAGATGGTCAAGCAGCTCTAGCTAGAGTCGCGCGAAACGCGCGCGAACGAAGCAGTAGACGCCGTAGGCGATGAATCCGAGCGCGACAACGGCGAGAATCACCACACCGAACGGCAGTTCGGCGAGCGACTTGATCGCACCGTCGAGACCGGATGCCTTGCTCGCGTCGCCCGTGAACGCCGCCACGATGAACAGGAGGCCGACGATGGCCACCGCGATGCCCTTCGCGACATAGCCGGCGACACCGAGCTTGGTCGTGGCGCTTCCGACCGTCCCGGCCGGAAGCGTGATGTCTTCGAGGAACTTCTTCTTGGCACCCTTGATGATGAAGTAGACGCCGACCGCGACGACTCCGAGCCCGAGGATGACAAGCAGGATGACACCGCCCGGTGTCGCCAGGAGTCCGGATGCCGCACCCTCCGTCTGGCTCGAGCTGTCACTCGATCCGCCGAGGGCGAAGGTGAGTGCCGTTGCGCCAACGGCCAGGTACGCGATGCCCTTTCCGCCCTCTTTGGCCCGGTCGGCCCAGGCATCCTTGTCGGTGCCACGCACGAGGCAGGCGACGACGATCTGGAACAGTCCGAGCCCGAACAGTCCGATGACGATCACCCAGAGCAGCAGCAGGCCGCCCGGCTTCGAGGCGAGTTCGCCCAGCGCTCCGGCCTGGTCCGCTTCTCCACCGCCACCGAATGCGACACCGAGGGCAATAAGACCGATGACGATGTGCAGGATGCCGTTGACGACATATCCCGCACGCGCGAGCCCGCGAAGAACGGGGCTGTCTGCGAGACGGGAAGCGGTGGAGTGGACGGTCGAGCTGCTATTCGAGGCCATGTACCCACCGTAGGGGCGTGATTCTGTACCCCTCAACGTTCTGGCGCCTCTCACCCCTACCTGTCAGGAAGGTGTGCGGGCGCCCTGAACTGTGCGTCGTCGTCAGTCGTCGGCGCGTCAGTCGACGGCGTCGGGGTCGCCGGCCCGCTCGGCCAGCAGCTGCGTTGCGGCGGATTGCGCCTGCGCGACTACGCTCGCAAGGCCCGTGCCGGAGGTCGCCTCGCCGACGAGCGTGATTCCCTCGAGCGCCTCACCCTGAGCGGGCGGCCGCGTCCACCCGACCCGGGCGAAGTCGAGCACGGACGACGGCTCGAGCGCGACACCGAGAAGAGCTGCGGCATCCGTTCGGGCCGTCTCCGCGAGCTCTGCGACGCTCGCCGGGTCGTATTTTGTCGGGTCGTACGACAAGCGCACGACGTGTTTGCCGCCGGCGCGTTCGGCGAGCCATTTCCACTTCGCGGTCGAGTGCGTCAGGGCACGCGCCCGGATGCCGTCAACCCCCGCCGCCACGAGAACCCCACTCCCGCGCGGCGCGGCGTCGAGCTCAGCGCTCTCGAGTACGAGCGTGGCCAATACGACGCGCGTGCCATCCCCCGCACCCGGAAGTGGATGCGCGGCCCCGGGCACCCCGGGGGCGGCGACCACGACGGTTCCGCCGATGGTCTCGGTCGCGGTGACGACGCTTCCGGCGGTCACGCGGTCAACGCGCTGGCCGAGGCGCACATCGACCCGGAACCGTTCGAGGTCGACGGCGAGCTCTCCGACGAGGCGATTGATACCGCCGCGGATACCGGCGACCGCCGACCCCGACGGGGCCGTCTCGCGCAGCCGGAGCACGGCGCGGGCGAGCGAGCGTTCGCGCTGGAGAGCCGCCCGGAGACCGGGGGCAACCCGGTCGAGATCGAGCTCGTCGGGGTGCGCTGAATGCACCCCGCCGGCGACGGGCGTGACGAGCTTCTCGAGCATGTCGGCGCCCATGCGCGTGCGCACGAGTTCGCCGAGGGTGCGCGACTTCGCCCCGATCGCGGCGGGCATGACGGCGTCAAGGTAGGCGCGGAAGGCGGCTTTCGCGCCGACGACGGCGATGACGTCTTCGGCGAGCGGAATCGCGGGAATGCCGAGAAGGCTTGTTGCGGGAAGCGGGACGGCACCTTCTGGACGCTGCAGCCAGGCGCCGGCTGGCTCTGGCGTGACGATGTCATTGCCGAGGCCGAGTTGGGCGGCGAGCGCCGCGACGGTTCCGCGCCGGGTGGCGAAGCTCTCCGCGCCGGCGTCGACAATGAGCCCGCCGACAGTCTGGTGCGTGACGGTGCCGCCGAGGTGGTCGCTCGCCTCGAGCAGGGTGACACTCGCGCCGCCGCTGGCAAGGGAGCGTGCGGCTACGAGACCGGCAACTCCCCCGCCGACGACGACGAAGTCGGTCACAGCGAGTGCACCAGCTCGACGATGCGAGTGAGAACTGTCGGGTCGGTCTCTGGGGGAACACCGTGACCGAGGTTGACGACGTGAGCAGGGGCGTCGCGGCCGAGGTCGACGACCTCGCGCACGTGCGACTCCAGGATCTTCCACGGTGCGCTCAGCAGCGCGGGGTCGAGGTTGCCCTGCAGCGGAACTCCTCCGCCGAGGCGACGGCTGGCCTCGTCGAGCGGGATGCGCCAGTCGACTCCCATGACGTCGGCCCCGATCGAGTGCATCGCGCGAAGCACCTCGCCACTGCCGACACCGAAGTGCACCTTCGGCACGTCGAGCCCGCGCAGGGCGGAGAGCGCGCGCTTCGAGTGCGGGGCAACGCGGCGAACGTAGTCGCGCTCGCTCAGAGATCCCACCCAGGAGTCGAACAACTGGGCAGCGGAGGCACCGGCGAGAATCTGGGCCTTGAGGAATTCCCCCGTGACATCCGCACACCAGTTGAGCAGTGTCGCCCAGCTCTGCGGGTCGGAGTACATCATGGCGCGGGCGCGCAACTGGTCTTTCGACGGGCCGCCCTCGACGAGGTAGGAGGCGAGCGTGAACGGTGCACCGGCGAAACCGATGAGCGGAGTGTTTCCGAGCTGCGAGACCGTGAGCGCTACGCCGTCGATGATGGGCTTGAGAGCGTCGGGTTCGAGCGGGCGGAGGGCCGCGACATCCGCTGCCGTGCGAATCGGGTTCTGCATGACCGGACCACGACCGGGCACGATCTCGACGTCGACACCAGCGAGCTTGAGCGGAATGACAATGTCGCTGAAGAAGATCGCGGCGTCGACCCCGTGGCGACGGACCGGCTGGAGCGTGATTTCGCTCGACAGTTCGGGCGTCAGGCACGCATCGAGCATCTTGGTGCCAACTCTCAGCTCCCGGTATTCCGGAAGGGAACGGCCGGCCTGGCGCATGAACCACACAGGAGTTTGCTCGGGTCGGTCACCTCGGTAGGCACGAATAAGGGGTGAATCGGCGGTTCGACCGTCGGTGAGCGGGTGAGCGGAAGGCAGTGGCACGGAGTTAACATTAGTTACGTGCTCCTGTGCCTTTCCGCAAACCACCAGAATGCCAGCTTCGACCTGCTCGAACGCCTGTCCACTGGCGCACAATCCGCGTCTGAATCCCTCGTCGAAAACGGTGACATCGTCACCGGCGCCGTCGTGCTCGCCACCTGCAACCGCTTCGAGGCGTACCTCGACATCGACGAGCCGCTGACCGCCGCCCGTACCACCGCGGTCGAGGCCACCTTCGCCGCCCTGAGCATTTCGAGCGGTGTCGCCGTCGACGCCCTCCGCTCGCAGATCACCGTGCTCACCGACGACGACGTGCCAGGGCACCTCTTCGCCGTCACCTCCGGCCTCGAGTCGGTCGTCATCGGCGAAGACGAGATCTCCGGCCAGGTCGGCCGCGCCCTCGAGCTCGCGCGCGCCAACGGCACAACCACCTCTAACCTCGAGCGCCTCTTCCAGCGGGCCTCCCACACTTCGCGCGGCGTCAAGAACCGCACCGCGATCGGTGGAGCCGGCCGTTCCCTCGTGCGCCTCGCACTCGAGCTCGCCTCGAGCCGCATCACCGACTGGTCGACCTCGCGCGTTCTCGTCGTCGGCACGGGCAACTATGCCGGCACGACGATCGCCGCACTCCGGGACCGCGGGGCAACCGACATCCGGGTCTTCTCCCCCAGCGGACGCGCGCCGGCCTTCGCTCTCAAGAACGCACTCCGCGCCGAGTCGTCACTCACCGAC
>Ga0247817_10002211_pt1 | contig 10045 bp, 8 predicted proteins | sample UWRJL212509R1_FD_178010 | JGI IMG/M metagenome (GOLD analysis project Ga0247817, IMG submission 178010) | Plant litter microbial communities from Arlington Agricultural Research Station in Wisconsin, United States - UWRJ-L212-509R-1 | ecosystem: Environmental > Terrestrial > Plant litter >...
TCTCATCGAAGCCCTGCGCGCCCGTGCCCGGCCAGTGCGTGATGAAGCCGCGATCCGCGCGGTCCACGCGGCGATTGTCGATGCCGAAATGGTCAGCGTGGTCGAACTCGCCTGCCGGGCAGGCATGGCCGCCCGCACGCTCGAACGGATGTGTCGCCGCCATTTCGGCTTTTCGCCCAAGCTGCTGCTGCGCCGCCAGCGGCTGATGCGCACCTTGGCGGCGTTTATGGTCGATCCGGCCAGAAACTGGTCGAAAGTGATCGATGGGCGCTATCATGATCAGGCGCATTTCGTGCGTGAATTCCAGCAGTTCTTCCTGATGACGCCGAGCGAATATGCCGCTCTTGGCCATCCGGTGCTGTCCGCTTTCATGGCGGAGCGTAAGCGCATTCTCGGCTCGCCCGCGCAAACGCTCGATAGGCCGTAAGCTCGGGCCGCAAAGTCGGTGGGCAAATCAGGGCTTGGGCAGGCGGGCATTGGCCGCTAACGGGCGAGGCTTGTTGGCTATCACCAAGCGGAAAATGCATGTCGGACCCACAGGCTATCGAACTAGACGCGCTCGCGCGGATCGCAGCGGCAAATGATCTCGCATCGGTCGAAGCGCTGCGGATCGAATTTCTCGGCAAACAGGGCAGCGTGTCGGCGCTGATGAAGACGCTCGGCGCGATGAGCCCTGACGAACGGCAGGAACGCGCGCCCGCGATTCAAGGTCTGCGGCTGGCGGTGGTCGATGCGCTGGGGACACGCAAGGCTACGCTGGAAGCGGCGGAACTGGAAGCGCGGCTGGCGGGCGAGGGAATTGACCTGACACTGCCTGCGCCGGATGCTTTGCGCGGCACGGTCCACCCTGTCTCGCAGGTGATGGACGAGCTGGCGGAAATCTTCGCCGACCTCGGCTTTGCAGTCGCGACCGGGCCGGAGATCGAGGACGACTGGTACAACTTCACCGCGCTGAATATGCCCGAAAGCCATCCGGCGCGGGCGATGCACGATACGTTCTACTTCCCGGATACCGCACCGAAAGGTGGCCGGATGTTACTACGGACGCACACCTCGCCGGTGCAGGTGCGGACTATGCTGGCTGAGGGCGCGCCGTTGCGGATTATCGCTCCTGGGCGGGTTTACCGGAGCGACAGCGATGCGACGCATACTCCAATGTTCCACCAGATCGAAGGCCTGGTAATCGACCGGGGCATCCACCTCGGCCACCTCAAATGGACGCTGGAAACCTTCCTCAAGGCGTTTTTCGAGCGTGAGGACATCGTGTTGCGGCTGCGGCCATCATATTTCCCGTTCACCGAACCGTCGGTCGAAGTGGACGTAGGTTTCGCGCTGGAAAACGGGCGTCGGGTACTGGGCGGCAGCGGCGACGAACCGGGCCATGCGTGGATGGAACTGCTCGGCAGCGGGATGGTCAACCGGAAGGTGATCGAAATGAGCGGGCTGGACCCCGACGAATGGCAAGGTTTTGCGTTCGGCGTCGGCGTGGACCGGTTGGCGATGCTCAAATACGGGATGGACGATCTGCGCGCTTTCTTTGACGGCGATGCGCGGTGGCTGGGGCATTACGGATTTTCGGCGTTCGACCAGCCGACCTTGTCCGCTGGCGTGGGAGCGAAGTCATGAAGTTCTCCCTCGAATGGCTGCGCTATTTCCTCGATACCGAGGCATCGCTGGCTGAAATCTCCGCCAAGCTGAACGCTATCGGCATCGAAGTCGAAGGCATCGAAGACCCGGCGGAAAAGCTCAGAGGCTTCCGCGTCGCCGAAGTGCTTACCGCTGGTCCGCATCCCGATGCCGACAAGTTGCAAGTGCTGACGGTCAATGTGGGTGATGGCGAGCCGCTCCAGGTCGTGTGCGGCGCACCGAATGCCCGCGCGGGAATGAAGGGCGTGCTCGGCGTGGCGGGCGCGGTGGTTCCTGCGAATGGCATGGTGCTGCGCAAGAACGCCATTCGCGGCGTCGAGAGCAACGGCATGATGTGCTCCACCCGCGAGCTGGAACTGGGCGACGATCACGAAGGCATCATCGAGCTGCCAGCCGATGCGCCGGTCGGGACGGCATTTGCCGAATACCACGGCGTGTCGCCGGTGCTGGACGTGGCGATCACGCCCAACCGGCCCGATTGCATGGGCGTTTACGGCGTAGCCCGCGATCTGGCGGCGGCGGGGCTGGGGACGCTCAAACCGCTGCGCGATGACCAGATTGCGGGGACATTCCCTTGCCCGGTCGAAATCCGCACCGATGATGCAGAAGGCTGCCCGGCGTTCTATGGCCGCGTTGTGCGCGGCGTCAGCAATGGCGCTTCGCCCGAATGGATGCAGAAGCGGCTGATATCGGCCGGGCAAAAGCCGATCAGCGCGCTGGTCGACATCACCAATTACATGATGCTGGCGTTCGGCCGGCCCGCGCATGTGTACGATCTCGCCAAGCTGACCGGCCCGGTAGTTGCGCGGCGCGCGGCGGACGGCGAGGAAGTGCTCGCGCTCAACGGCAAGGCCTACACGCTCGACTCCAGCATGACGGTAATTGCGGATGATGCAGGCGTGCACGACATCGCCGGGATCATGGGCGGCGAGCATTCCTCGGTGCAGCCCGAGACCACCGATGTGCTGCTCGAAATCGCCTACTTCAACCCGGAAAGCATTGGCGTGACCGGCCGAAAACTGAACCTTGCGTCCGATGCGCGCACGCGGTTTGAGCGCGGTGTCGATCCGGCATGGTTAGAAGGCGGGCTGGACGGTCTCACATCGCTGGTGCAGCGTTTGTGTGGCGGGGAAGCAAGCGTGGTTATGCGCGCTGGGGCCCCTCCAAGCGCTGCTAAAGTGATTGCGTTCGACCCTATGCTGACTGCTCGATTGGGCGGCGTGACGGTGGATGAAGCCGAGCAGCGGCGCATTCTTGCCGCACTCGATTTCGGTGTATCGGAAGACTGGCAAGTGACCGTCCCCCTTCGCCGCCACGACATCGAAGGCCCGGCCGATCTGGTCGAGGAAGTCGTCCGGATCACCGGGCTGGACAAGGTCGCCAGTGTGGCCCTGCCGCGCGCAGAAGGCGTCGCCCGCTCCACCGCGACACCTGCTCAGGCGCTTGAACGGCGGTTGCGCCGGGCAGCAGCAGGGCGCGGGTTGAACGAGGCGGTAACGTGGTCCTTCCTGCCAGTTGCGGATGCCGAGCATTTCGCCCTTCGACAGGCTCAGGATGAGCGGAACCCGTTGTGGATACTCGACAATCCGATCAGCGAAGACATGAAAGCGATGCGCCCCTCGCTCATTCCCGGCCTGCTCAGCGCGGCCAAGCGCAACCTCGATCGCGGCGCCAATGGCTTGCGCCTGTTCGAAATCGGCCGCCGTTATTTGCGCGCCGCCGATGGCTCGAGCGACGAGCGGGCAACGCTGGCGGTAGTGCTGGCGGGCGAGAAAACTCCGCGCGGTTGGGCACACGGCAAGGCGGCCAAGTTCGATGCATTCGATGCCAAGGCGGAAGCGCTGGCACTGCTGGCCGAGGCAGGCGCTCCGGTCGCGAACCTGATGGTGATGGGCGAGGCAGGCGGCCAGTTCCACCCCGGCCAGTCCGGCACCTTGCGGCTTGGCCCGAAAACGGTGCTGGCCCGCTTCGGCGCATTGCACCCGACCACATTGGCGGCGTTCGATGTCGACGGTCCGGTGATGGCAGTCGAACTGTACCTCGATGGAATCCCTGCGAAAAAGGGCGCGGCATTCGCCCGCACCGCTTACGCACCGCCCGCCTTGCAAGCGGTGACACGCGATTTCGCCTTCCTCGTCGATGCGGCTTTGCCTGCTGCCGATCTGCTGCGCGCGGTGAAGGGCGCGGATAAGGCGAGCATCACCAACGCCCGCCTGTTCGATCTGTTCGCCGGGCAGGGCGTGCCCGAGGGGAAGAAGTCGCTGGCGGTCGAGGTCACGCTCCAGCCAGGCGAAAAGAGCTTCGCCGAGGCTGAATTGAAGGCGATTTCAGATCGCATTGTGGCGGCGGCGGCAAAGTTGGGGGCAGAACTGCGCGGATGAGTGATCCGGTCGTCATCACCAGTGGCGACCTGACCGCGCGGATAGACCCGCTCGGCGCTGAACTGCTCTCGCTGACCGACAGCGCAGGCCGCGAGTTGATGACCAATGCCGACCCTGAGTACTGGGGCGGCCATGCGCCGCTGCTGTTCCCGATCATCGGGCGGCTGAACGGCGATGTGCTGCGTTTGGATGGCCGCGAATATCCGATGAAGCAGCACGGCTTTGCCCGGCGGACGCCGTGGGAAGTGGTCGGCGCGGGCGTGGATGGGGTGACTTTCCGCCTGCGCGACAACGCGGAAACGCGGGAGGCCTATCCCTTCGCGTTCGAATTGGCGGTGCTCTATACCATCGACGAAACGACCCTGAGCATAGTGGTTCGGGTCAGCAATCCAGGGGATGTTCCGTTGCCGATGAGCTTCGGCTTCCACCCCGCCTTTGCTTGGCCACTGCCGTATGGCCAGCCGCGCGAGGATCACCGGATTACTTTTGCAGCGGACGAGCCCGGCCAAACCGCCCAGCTTGCCGACGGTCTAATCGCGGGCGAAAGACCGTCCCCTCTGGCAGGCCGCACCCTCGCGCTTACCGACGCTCAGTTCGCCGATGATGCGCTGATCTGGTCCCCCGTCGCATCGCAGTCAGTCCGCTACGGCGCTGCCAACGGCCCGCAACTGCTCATCAAATTCCCCGATACCCCGCATCTCGGCATCTGGACCAAGCCCGGTGCGGCGTTCGTGTGCATCGAACCGTGGCACGGCCATGCCGACCCGGCGGGCTTCTCCGGCGGCTTCCACGACAAACCCGGCATCGTCACCATCGCGCCGGACGAAGAATGGCGTTGCAGGATGGACGTGACGTTAGAAGCGTGAGCCGCGTCATCTGCGCATCGCTAATTGCAGAAAACCGGTATCCACTTTTCTGCGCGATGCTTTAGAGGCCCGCCAATGTCCAATCGCCGCACCTTCGCCATCATCTCGCATCCCGACGCCGGGAAAACCACGCTCACCGAAAAGCTGCTGCTGCAAGGCGGGGCGATCCATCTGGCGGGCGAGGTCAAGGCACGCGGACAGGCGCGGCGGGCGCGCAGTGACTGGATGAAGATCGAACAACAGCGGGGCATCTCAGTCACGTCCAGCGTGATGACGTTCGAGCGAGAGGGTATCACCTTCAACTTGCTCGATACTCCCGGGCACGAGGATTTCTCCGAAGATACCTACCGCACGCTGACCGCCGTCGATTCCGCGATCATGGTGATCGACGCCGCGAAGGGCATCGAGCCGCAGACGCGCAAGCTGTTCGAAGTGTGCCGGATGCGCAATGTGCCGATCATCACCTTCGTCAACAAGGTGGACCGCGAAGGCCGCGATGCGTTCGAGACGATGGACGAGGTGGCCGATGCGCTGGCGCTCGATGTGTCGCCGCAAGGCTGGCCGATCGGCATGGGCGGGTTGTTCGAAGGCGTGCTCGATTTCGCCAGTGGTGAAGTGGCGCGGCCAGAAGGCGCGTCGAAGGAATATCTGGGCAAGCGTGATGCCGATGCCGTGATACCCGACAATTACCGGGACGAAATCGAACTGGCGCGCGGCGGCTACCCGGAATTCGATTTGGCGGCGTTCCGCCACGGTGATCTGACGCCTGTTTATTTCGGCAGCGCGCTGAAAAACTTTGGCGTCACCGAACTCATCAACGCCATAGCCCAGCACGCTCCCCCGCCGCGCCCGCAGCCGAGCAGCCAGGGCGAAATCAGCCCCCAGCTCGATGAAGTGACCGGGTTCATCTTCAAGGTGCAGGCCAATATGGACCCCAACCACCGTGACCGGATCGCGTTTATGCGGCAAGTTTCGGGCACCTTCAAACGCGGTATGAAGCTGACTCCGAGTGGTTCGGGAAAGCCGCTCGCGATCCACTCACCGATTCTGTTTTTCGCGCAGGACCGCGAGCTTGCGGACACCGCCGAGGCGGGCGACATCATCGGCATCCCCAACCACGGCACCCTGCGCGTGGGCGATACGCTGAGCGAAAAGAACGTCATCCGCTTCACCGGCCTGCCGAATTTTGCGCCGGAAATCCTTCGCCGGGTGCAGTTGCGCGATCCGACCAAGACCAAGCAATTGCGCAAGGCGCTGGATGATCTGTCTGAAGAAGGCGTGATCCAGGTGTTCTACCCGATGATCGGCGGCGCAAGCATCGTCGGCGTGGTGGGGCAATTGCAGCTCGAAGTGCTCGTTTCGCGGCTGGAGGCGGAATATAAGGTGGAGGCCGGGCTGGAAGCATCGCCCTACGCCACCGCGCGCTGGCTCAAGGGTAGCGCGGCGGCGCTGGCTGAGTTCGAGCGGTTCAATCAGGGCACGCTGGCAAAGGATCGCGACGGCGATCTGGTGTTTATGGCGCGGAGCCCGTGGGACGTGGGCTATCAGCAGGAAAAACACCCAGATCTGGTGTTCTCGGCTACCAAGGAACGGTGAAGGCCGGCGCGAGATTTACACATTAAGGCGGCGCCCGGCCCCTGTTCGGATCGAGAAGCGGATTTGTGGTCGCATACGCCATACGCCGCAACCTGTCGGAAAGTCGGCAGCCCCGCTTGAGCCTGCTTCACCGTGAAGCTAATCTTCCGCCAATGGCCGATTTCTCCGACGCGCTAAGCGACAAGCACACCGCAATGATCGCCGCCCAGCCGGTGTTCTTCGTCGCTACGGCGGCAGATGGCGCGCGGATCAATCTCAGCCCCAAGGGCTACGACGCCTTCCGCGTGTTGTCCCCCACGCGCGTGGCCTATCTCGACCTCGGCGGCTCGGGCAACGAGACGAACGCGCATTTGCTGGCAGATGGGCGCATCACGATCATGTTCTGCAACTTCCAAAATCCCGCACTGATCTTGCGGATCTACGGGCGGGGCGAGCCGATGTTGCCGTGGGAAAACGGGTGGGATGCGCTCGCCGCGCACTTCACGATGCTGCCCGGCACGCGGCAGATTTTCGATATCGCGGTGGAGAGTGTGCAGACGAGTTGCGGCTGGGGCGTGCCAGAAATGGAGCTGAAACGCGAAAGCCCCACGCTGCTCAAGTCGCATGCCAACGCCGATCCGCTCGAATGGGCAGGCAAGCACAAGCGCCGCCGCGAAAGCATCGACGGCCTTCCCGCTCGCACTACCGACCGTTATATTGCCGGTGACGCGTCAGCGCGCGATTCCTGACCGGACACTGCTCAAAAAATAGGCAGACTGCGCAAACGATGTGCGGATTTCGCCGGAACTGGGCCGCCCCTGAGATCCTAATCCGGCATTAATGCGCGGATACGCGGCTCGGCAGCATTCTGGCACGGTAGTTGCAAAGTGGCCCGTGGCCGGAACCAATCCGGCAAGCAACAGGGGTCAGTGATGAAATTCATCATCGCCATCATTAAACCGTTCAAGCTGGATGAGGTCCGCGAGGCTCTCGCCGCGCTTGGCGTTGCCGGCATGACTGTGTCGGAAGTCAAAGGGTTTGGCCGTCAAAAGGGTCAGACCGAAATCTATCGCGGCGCCGAATATTCGGTGAACATGCTGCCTAAGGTGAAGCTCGAAATCGCTGTCACCGACGAAATGATGCCTGCGGTGGTCGAAACCATCCAGCAGACCGCGACCACGCAAAGCATCGGCGATGGCAAAATCTTCGTGCTCGACCTGATGTCGACCACGCGGATCCGCACCGGTGAAACCGATGAGACCGCGCTGTGAGCGGCGCCAGGACCATGAGGGGGACTCCTATGATTCGCAAAATCGCTTGCGGTGCCGGTGCGATTATCGCGTCGGGCTTTGCCGCCACTGCCGCCTTCGCGCAGGAAGCCGTTGAAGCTGTAACAACCGTAGCGACCCCGGTCGTTGCTGAAGTGGTCGAAGTTGCTGCCGCAGTCCCCAATCCAGGCAACAACGCCTGGATGATGACCGCGACCGTACTCGTGCTGTTGATGATCCTTCCCGGTCTGGCCCTGTTCTACGGTGGTCTTACCCGCTCGAAGAACATGATCGCCACCATGACCCAGATCGGCGCCGCTGCTGCTCTGGCGATGCTGGTTTGGGTAATGTGGGGCTACGGCCTGGCGTTTGGGCCTGAAGGCAACCAGTTCATCAGCTGGGGCAAGTTCTTCCTCGCTGGCGTCACTCCCGACTCCACCGTCGCTACGTTTACCGACGAGGTGATCAGCGAGTACGTTTTCATCTCGTTCCAGATGACCTTTGCCGCGATTACCGCTGCTCTGGTGCTGGGCGCGGTGGTTGAACGGATGAAGTTTTCCGCGATCATGGTGTTCGTGGTTGTGTGGTTGACGATCGTTTACTTCCCAATCGCTCACATGGTTTGGGAAGCGCGCGGCTTGTTCTTCGGCATGGGCGCACTTGATTTTGCTGGTGGGACCGTGGTTCACATCAACGCCGGTGTTTCGGCGCTGGTTGCAGCCTTCATCCTCGGCAAGCGCAAGGGCTATCCGACCGAGCAGATGCCTCCGCACAGCCTGACCATGACCATGATTGGTACTGGTTTGCTGTGGGTCGGCTGGTTCGGCTTCAACGCTGGCTCGGCTCTCGAAGCCAATGGTTCGGCCGCACTTGCCATGATCAACACCCTCGTCGCTACGGCTGCAGGTGGGTTGTTCTGGATGGTGACCGAGAAGGTAATGGGCCACAAGGGATCTGCACTGGGCTTCTGCTCCGGTGTGATCGCTGGCCTCGTGGCGATTACTCCAGCGGCAGGTAACTCCGGTCCGTTCGGCGCGATTGTCCTCGGTGCCGTAGCCTCGATCGTTTGCTACTTCTTCGTCGCCAAGATCAAGCCAATGCTCGGCTATGACGACTCGCTCGATGCTTTCGGCATCCACGGCGTTGGCGGCATCGTCGGCGCATTGGGCACGGCCATCGTGTTCGCCCCTTCACTGGGCGGCCCAGGCGGTGACGATTATGTGATCGGTAGCCAGATGGTTACGCAGGTTCTCGCAGTTGGCGCCACCATCGTGGTTGCCGCGGTAGGGACCACGATCGCGATGTACGTTGCCAAGGCGCTGACTGGCCTGCGGGTATCGCCGCAAGTCGAGCAAGAAGGCCTCGACATCGGCGAGCACGGCGAACGCGCTTACAACATGTAACAAGCTTGGCGGGGTCGGGGCTCTCTCTCCTCTACCCGATCCCGCCTCCCCACGTTCCTCCTGCGAACGTACCTTAAGTGGGCCGGAGCCAGCCGCTCCGGCCCCTTTTTTTGTGCTTTTATGTTGCACGCCCCGTTGGCTGGGCCACTATAGCGCCTTGTAATTTAGGGGACGTAGCGATGAAGCTGGTGATCGCGGTTATCAAGCCGTTCAAGCTGGAAGAAGTGCGCGAAGCGCTGGCCGCGATCGGCGTTGCCGGATTGACCGCGAGTGAGGCAAAGGGGTTTGGCCGGCAAAAAGGTCAGACCGAGATTTATCGCGGTGCAGAATATGCGGTCAACATGCTGCCGAAAGTCCGCATCGAAATCGCCACGAGCGATGATATGGCACCTCGCGTGCTCGAAACCATCCGCCAGATTGCCAACACCGGCACGATTGGTGACGGCAAGATCTTCGTCCTAGAGCTTGCCGACGCAGTGCGTATTCGCACGGGCGAAACCGGGGATCAGGCTTTGTGACGCATGCCGCAGGGAGTAAACCTTGCGGAAAATGAGGGCCCGGTGTGTTACATTTGTGCAACGTCCGCCAATTACCATGACTTGCAATTGCTGCAACTGGCGGAATTGAGCGGCAATTCTTTACGAAATGCGGCAATGGGTCGTTGAAGTCCGGGTGCCAAGCGGGTGTTCAGGGCTCGACTAAGTTCGTAGCGCATGTGCGGGGTTGCCAGATATTCGGGTAACAACTCACCTGCGGTGCAGGTTCAAAGGGGAATAGCTATGCGTAAATTTGCGCTGAGTCTTGGTGTCGCGGCTTCGGCCATTGCGGCCCCAGCAATGGCTCGGAATGGCGAGACTTATTTCGGGGCCGATGTCGGCGTCGTGTTCGCGAATGAATATGAATCC